>ENA-OQMY01000251-OQMY01000251.1-human-gut-metagenome-genome-assembly--contig:-NODE-251-length-16319-cov-2.574852_pt1 | contig 16319 bp, 17 predicted proteins | sample MGYA00242623_ERZ504868 | MGnify/ENA primary metagenome ERZ504868 (study PRJEB26092, sample SAMD00036386) | human gut metagenome | host: Homo sapiens | study: EMG produced TPA metagenomics assembly of...
ATACCTACAACGTACACCAGATGGTGGACAGGATGCAGCGCCTGGGTGTGCGTGCGCCCATCCTGCTGGTGGGCGGTATCGCGCTGACGCTTTCGCTGGAGCCGGTGCTCACACTGGTGCTCATTGCAACACTGCCTCTGCTGGGGCTTGTGGTGTGGTTCGTTTCCACACGGGGCATACGGCTTTATACCCGTACACAGCTTGCACTGGACGCCCTGGTACGGCGCGCGCAGGAGAGCATGGCGGGCATCCGCGTCATCCACGCGCTGTCCAAGGGAGACTATGAGCGCGCCCGCTTTGACGAAGCCAACGCCCGTGCGGTGAACTGCGACCAGCGCGCCGGCTTTTTGATGAACGTAACGAACCCTGCTATGAACCTTCTGCTCAATACAGGGCTCACGGTGGTCATCGTGCTGGGCGCATACCGCGTAAACGCAGGACTTGCACAGCCCGGCTCCATCATCGCATTTTTGAGCTACTTCACCATCATCCTCAACGCGCTGATGATGGTCTCCCGCCTGTTTGTTATGTACTCCAAGGGCGCGGCCAGCGGACGGCGCATTGCCGAGGTGCTGGCCGCGCCGCGGCCTTGCGCCCCAGAACATTCCTCCGGTGCAGGAGGACGCGTTCCTCCGCTTTGACCATGTCTCCTTTTCCTATGACAAGGTGAAAGACACGCTTTCAGACGTCAGCTTTTCTCTGAAACGGGGCCAGACGCTGGGCATCATTGGGCCGACGGGCAGCGGAAAAACCACCATTCTCTGGCTGCTGCTGCGTTTTTACGACCCGGACAGCGGCGCGGTACGGCTGAACGGACGCGACGTTCGTTCCATTCCGCCCGAGGTGCTGCACAGCAAGTTCGGCGTGGTGTTTCAGAACGACTTTCTCTACGCGGATGAAATCGGTGAAAACATCGACTTCGGGCGGGGAATTTCCCCGGAGCAGACTGCTGCGGCGGCACGCACGGCGCAGGCGGATTTCATTGCACAGCGTAAGGGCGGTTTTTCCGCTCAATTGGCCGCAAAAGGCGCCAACCTGAGCGGCGGGCAGAAGCAGCGCGTGCTGCTGGCCCGCGCCCTTGCGGCTGACCCGGAGATCCTGCTGTTGGACGACAGTTCCAGCGCGCTGGACTACAAGACGGACGCTGCGCTGCGCCGCGCGCTGGCGCGCGACTTTGCGGATACCACAAAGATCATCGTGGCCCAGCGCGTCAGCTCCATCCAGAACGCGGACCGTATCCTTGTTCTGGAGGACGGCCGCGCCGCAGGCCTCGGCACGCACAGCGAGCTGCTGCGCTCCTGCGAAAGCTACCGCGAGATCGCGCAGGTCCAAATGGGGGAGGTGGAATAAATGGCACGCAGCAAAGGAATGGGCGGCGGGCCGAGCATGGCCTTCGAGAAGCCCCGCGCGGGAGCAAAAGCCATTCTCAGGCGCCTGTGGCGCTATCTGTACCATTACAAATGGCTGCTGGCCGCCGCAGTGGCGCTCAGCCTTACCGGCAATCTGCTTGCTTTGGCAGGCCCGAAGCTTTCGGGCTACGCCATCGACGCCATCCGCCCCGGGCCGGGCCGAGTGGACTTCACCACGGTTTTCCACTATGCAAAACGGATGCTTGTGTTTTATTTTGCCGCAGCGGCGCTGAGCTATGTGCTGGCCACGCTGATGGTGCGGCTGAGCCGCAACGTTGTTTACCGCATGCGCAAGGACATCTATGACCATTTGATGCGCCTGCCTGTGCGCTTTTTCGATACGCATGCCATCGGCGACGTATTGAGCGTGCTCTCCTACGACGTGGACACCATCAACGCCTCCCTTTCCAACGACCTAGTACAGATGCTCACCAGCGTCATCACCGTGGCCGGTTCCTTTGGAATGATGCTCTCCATCTCTCCTCAGCTGATCCTTATTTTCGTTGTGACCATTCCCATTTCCGTGATGTTTACACGACACCGTTCCAAACGGGTGCGGCCGCTGTACCGCCGCCGCTCTGCCGGTCTGGGCGCTTTGAACGGCTTTGCCGAGGAAATGACGGGCGGGCTGAAAACCATCAAGGCCTATGGCCGGGAGGAGGTGTTTCTTTCCCGTTTTGAGGAAAAGAACCGCCTCGCCTGCGACGCCAACTATGAGGCGGACGCCTTTTCCAGTTCTACCGGGCCGGGCGTCAACTTCATCAATAATTTGTCTCTAGCACTGGTGAGCCTGTTCGGCGCGCTGCTGTACATGGCGGGCGGCATCAGCCTGGGCAGCGTGTCCTCTTTCGTATTGTATTCCCGCAAATTTTCCGGTCCCATCAACGAATTTGCCAACATCATCAGCGAGCTGCAGTCCGCGCTGGCTGCCGCCGAGCGCGTGTTCCAGCTGCTGGATGAAGCAGAGGAGGCCCCGGATGCTCCCGGCGCGCGGGAGCTTTCCGGTGTGCGCGGCGCAGTGGCACTGCGCGGCGTGCGCTTCGGCTACGGCGGCGCTCCGGTGCTGGACGGCTTCACGCTGGCCGCGCAGCCCGGCCAGGTGGTTGCCATAGTGGGGCCGACGGGCGCGGGCAAAACCACTGTCATCAACCTGCTGATGCGCTTTTACGATGCAGATTCCGGTTCCATCACCGTGGACGGACAGGAGATCCTTTCCCTCACCCGCGCCAGCCTGCGCCGCGCCTATTCCATGGTGCTGCAGGACACCTGGCTGTTTTCGGGCACCGTATACGAAAACCTTGCCTACGGCAAGGAGGGTGTGATGCTGGAGCAGGTGCGCGCTGCAGCGCGGGCCGCCAAGATCGACCGCTTTATAGAAGCGCTGCCCCAGGGCTACGACACCGTGCTGCGGGACGGCGGCAACAGCATCTCCAAGGGCCAGCGCCAGCTGCTCACCATCGCACGGGCCATGCTGCTGGACGCGCCGATGCTCATTCTGGACGAAGCGACCTCCAATGTGGACACCCGCACCGAACGCTGTATCCAGGCCGCCATGCTTCGGCTGATGGAAGGACGCACCTGCTTTGTCATCGCACACCGGCTGTCCACCATCCGAAACGCGGACGTCATCGCCGTGCTGCGTGAGGGCACGGTAGCAGAATGCGGCACCCACGACGAGCTGATGCGCCGGGGAGGCTATTACAGCGAGCTGTACCGCGCCCAGTTCGACGCCGCTCAGGATGCGGGCTGACCATACGGGGCGGGCGCGGCCAAAACGCCGCTCCCGCTTTTTTTCGCCATTTTCTCAAACGGAACGCGCGCAAACAAAACTTTAACAATCGCATTTTATAATAGCAGCAGAAAATTGAGGAGGGAAATGTTTTGTTCAAGATATTGGTGGTGGAGGACGACCGGGAGCTGAACCGTGCGGTCTGCGCGTTTCTGGGGCGGAACGGATACGAAGCGGTGGGCTGCCTTTGTGCGGAGGAAGCCTATGACGCGTTGTATGAAACTGTGTTCGACCTTATCATTTCCGACATCATGATGCCTGGGACAGACGGCTTTGAATTTGCCCGTACCGTGCGGGAGCAGAACACGGAGCTGCCCATCCTGTTTATGACGGCCCGGGATGATCTCACGGCTAAACAGCGCGGTTTTTCCGCCGGAGCCGACGATTACATGGTAAAGCCCGTGGACCTGGACGAGCTTTTGCTGCGGATCGGCGCGCTGCTGCGCAGGGCAAAGATCGCCAGCAGCAAAAGGCTTACGGCAGGCAGCCTTTTGCTGGACGCAGACGAGCACACGGCCTATCTGAGCGGCGCGGAGGTTCCGCTCACCGTACGGGAATTCGACCTGCTGTACAAGCTGCTCTCCTACCCGAAAAAGACCTTCACCCGCGCACAGCTTATGGAGGAATTCTGGGAAATGGAAACATCCTCCGGCCCGCGCACTGTGGATGTATATATCACCAAGCTGCGGGACAAATTTTCCGCCTGCCCGGATTTTGAGATCGTCACCGTGCACGGGCTGGGCTATAAGGCGGTGCTGAAATGAACCGGGATCGCTTCTCGGGAGCCGGGCGGTTTCCCCGGTATCTGTTTTCCGCAACAAAATTCCTGATTTTTTTCGCACTGATCGCATTCGTGGTCACCTGCTCTTTCCTGCTGTTTCTTGATTCCATGCGGCTCGACCCGGATATCCTGCGGGAAAACGCGCTGCTCACTTTTCTCAATATCCTGCTTCTGAGCGCGCTTTTCACCGTCATCGACGGCATCCGGCGCAGGCTGACAGTGGAGCGCCCGGTGCGGCGCATCCGCGCCGCTACCCAGCGCATCATCCAGGGCGATTTCAGCGTGCGCATCGAGCCGCTTCACGGCCCGGAGCGTGCCGACGCCTTCGACGCCATCATTGAGGATTTCAACCAGATGGCCCGGGAGCTTTCCGGCGTGGAAACGCTGCGCACAGACTTCATCGCCAATGTTTCACACGAGCTGAAAACGCCGTTGGCCGTCATCCAGAACTACGGTTCCCTGTTGCAGGACCCTGCCCTGCCGAAAGAGCAGCGCGTCGAATATGCCAAGGCCGTCACAGATGCATCCCGCCGCCTGGCGGACCTGATCGCCAATATTCTCAAACTGAACAAGCTGGAAAATCAGCAGATCTTCCCGCAGGCGGAGACTTACGATCTGGGTGAGCAGCTTCGAGAATGCCTGTTGGGCTTTGAGGACGCATGGGAGGCAAAAGAGCTTGCTGTTGAGGCGGACATTCCGGACGGCGTGGCCGTCCGTACGGACCGCGAGCTGCTGACGCTGGTGTGGAACAACCTGTTCTCCAACGCCGTCAAATTCACGGATGCAGGCGGCAGCATCCATGTTTTCCTTCGGCATACCGGCACGCAGGCCGAGGTGTGCGTCACAGACACCGGCTGCGGCATGAGTCCCGAAACGGGACGGCATATTTTTGAAAAATTTTATCAGGGCGACAGCTCCCACGCAACGCAGGGCAACGGACTGGGGCTGGCGCTGGTGCGCCGTGTGGTGGATATCGTGGGCGGAGAGATCGCGGTGAAGAGCACGCTGGGCAAAGGCAGCACGTTTTCCGTGGTGCTGCGCGCCGAAACCAATGAAACGCCCTGAGCCTTTGCTGCGCCGCCTGCTTTTCCCCGGCGGCGGTTGGGCGGCGCTGGCCGTCTTTGCTGCCGTGGCCTCCCTGTGGACCGTCTTTTCCAACGGCTGGGAGGACGCTCCCGCCGCGCGCGCAGCCTATGCCTTTTCCGCCTATGTACTGGTCGTGGCCATTTGCCGTGCAGTGCCTGCAGCCCGGCGTGCAAAAACCGCTGTCTACGGCCTGCCCCCGGTGCGGCGCTGGCGTGCCGACGCCGCGCTGCGCGCGCTTGTTTCCCTTCGCGCCGGGCTGTGCGTCAATCTTTGCTTCGCCGCCTGCAAGCTGTACGCGGGCATCCGGTTCCGCTCACCCTGGTTCGGTGCGGCGGCAGTGTATTACACCGTTCTGAGCACCATGCGTTTTGCAGTACTTCGCGGCGTGCGGAACGCTCCGCCCGCCGGGCCGTCTGCCGCTCCTGTCTGGCAGATGCGCGGGCTGCGTGTCTACCGGCGCTGCGGTGTGCTGATGTTTGCCCTGAATCTGGCCATGACGGCCATAGCCGCACAAATGGTCTGGCAGAACCGCGCATACCGTTCTCCCGGCACGCTGATCTATGCCTCAGCCGCATATACGTTTTACTGCTTCGGCAGCGCAGCAGCCAGCGCAGTGAAAGCGCACCGCATGCATGACCCCGTGCATGCGGCCGCAAAAATGCTGGGCCTGGCCGGTGCGCTGATGAGCGTACTGACCCTGCAGACCGCCATGCTTGCCCAATTCGGCGGAGACGCGGCCATGCGCCGGACGATGAACGCCGTCACCGGAGCCTGTGTGTGCTCGCTTGTATTCTGCATGGCCGTATTTATGGCCGTACGCGGAAATATCCTTCTCCGGCGGGCCGCGCGGCAGAACGCGGCTGCTTCCGCTGCACCGCCGTCCATTCATTTCTAAAGGAGTGTCTGTTTATGGAAGAAAACAAGGAGATTTTCACCTATACCTACTCCGCCCGGCAGCAGGAGGAGGTCAGGCGCATCCTCCAAAAATACACGTCGCCCCAGGAGGATAAAATGGAGCTTCTGCGCCGCTTGGATAAAAGCGCCCAGCAGCCCGGTACCATTGCCGGCATCGCGCTCGGCGTATGCGGTACGCTGATGCTCGGGCTGGGCATGTGCTGTACCATGGTGTGGACAGGTGTTTTCGCCCTGGGCGTGGCCGTCGGCTGCACCGGCATCGCCGTGCTGGCGCTGGCTTATCCGATGTTTCTGCATCTGACAAAACGCCGGCGCGCACAGCTTGCGCCGCAGATCGAGGCGCTCAGCCGGGAGCTGTTGGGGCAATCGCCTGCATGCGGGCGAGAAACAGAACGATAACGGCAGTCTCTGCTCCTCCCGCCGGACAAACCAGTTTTTCCGGCCTGAAAATGCCCAAAGCTGCCTGCAACAATTCTTGAAGTATTTTGTGGATGTCTGCTATAATAAGGGCGCTATCTGACCCGTTCATTGGAGGAAACCATGCAGAACAGCGGCAGCACCGCTCCTGCGCCCACTGCGCTTTTCCCGGAGACAAGGCATTGCCGCGCCCTTTTCCGGACAGGGTGCCGGCGGTGCCTTTTCGCGTTTCCGTGACCGGAAGGATCGAAAGGAGAACAAGCACAAATGGAATTGAAACTGACAGGCATCCGAAAACACTTTGGAGAAAAGGAAGTTCTTAGAGGCTGCGGCTTCACGTTCCAGCAAGGCAAGATCTACGGCCTGCTGGGGCGCAACGGCGCAGGCAAAACCACATTGTTCAACTGCCTGACGGACGAGGTGCCGCCCGACGGCGGCACAGCAGAGCTTGTGCTGGACGACGGCACACGCCGCGCCCTGGCTCCGGACGACGTGGGTTATGTGTTCGCGACACCCATTCTGCCGGACTTTCTCACCGGATATGAATTCGTGCGTTTTTATATGGACGTCAATGCTGCACGTATTCGGGACGGACGCTCCGCCGATGATTATTTCGACATGGTGCAGATTGCTCCGGAGGACCGGCACCGGCTCATCAAGGGGTACTCCCACGGTATGAAAAACAAGGTGCAGATGCTGTGCTTTCTCATCGCGCGGCCGCCCGTTATTCTGCTGGACGAACCGCTCACCTCCTTTGACGTAGTGGTCGCGCTGGAAATAAAACAGCTTCTGCGCCAGATCAAGCACGAGCATATTATCGTATTTTCCACACATATTCTGCAGCTTGCCACAGACCTTTGCGATGAGATCGCCGTGCTGCATGAGGGCATGTTGAGCCAACTGGACCACGCGCTGCTGCACAGCGGAGATTTTGAGGCACAACTCATCGAGCTTCTGAAAGACGAGGGCGAAGCATGAGACAGATGGTCGGACAAATCATAAAAATGCGGGGCGCTCTTTGGGTGAACGCGTTTCTTTATTATTTCAGCCGTCTTTGGATGGTTGGCCGTCTTGTGCCGCCGACGGCCTACGCGGGCTACCGTGCAAAAAAAGCGCTTTCCGCTGCGGCGGTGGCCGTCCGGCAGATCATCGACCTGTGCGGCAAACCGCTTTATCTGCTTACATTTCTGCTTTTGCCGGTCATTCTGCTGGCCGGCAGCCGCCCGCAGTTTGCAGGGCAGGAATTCTCTCTGTTCCTGTCCATGCTGTTTTTCCTCAGCTGTATCCTCGGCGCTTTTGGCGACAGCCATATTTTCAATGTAACGCGGGAAAAGGTCGCATTTCTCAAATATCTGCACGCCGATGCCCGAAGCTATATTCAAGCTTCTCTTGCGCTGCGGTATGTGCCGTTTTTTCTCCTATTATCTTCCCTTCCTTCTGCTGGCTGCATGGCTTTTCGGCGCGCCGCTGTGGCAGGGCGCGGCCGCCTGGGTTCTGCTGGCGGCTTTCCGCATGATGAGCGAAGCCTTCCATCTGTTTGTGTTCGACCGCACGGGGCGTGTGCTTGTCCGCAGCACCGGGTACGCCTGGCTCGTCATCGCCGTGGGGCTGGCGGGGGCATACGTGCCGCCGCTGCTGGGCCTTGATTGGCACATGGGCCTGGCCGCATTTCTGCTGCATCCCGCATCCATATCGGCCTTTGCCGCGGCAGGTGCGCTGTGCCTTTATTACATCGCCGCCGGATATCCTGGCTATGCACGCAAGCTGCCGCGCTCGCTGGACCTCAACTTTCTTTTGTCTTCCATGCTCAAAACTGCCTCCGGCTCCTCGTTCAAGGAGGTGGAGGTACGGGAGGCCGACGCCGCGCTTTCTTCGGAAGCGCTGGCAAAGCTCCAGCGCCTGAAAGGGTACGATTACCTGAATGCGCTGTTCTTTGCGAGGCACCGACGGCAGCTGCTGCGCCCTGTGTGGTACCGCCTGGCCGCTGCGGCGCTGGCCTTTGCCGCGGCCGCGGCGCTGCGCATCTCCAGCCCGGAACTTGCCGCAGCCCTGAGCCGGAACCTGACCGCTATGCTCCCTCCTTTGTTTTCATCATGTACAGCATCACTGTGGCGGATAAATCCTGCCGCGCCATGTTTTACAACTGCGATAAAGACCTGCTCCGCTATGCCTGGTACCGCAAGCCTAAGATCATCCTGCGCAGCTTCGGCATTCGCCTGCGCCGCGTAGCCCTGTACAACGGGCTTGTAGCGGGCGCGCTGTGCCTTGCGGCGGCCGGCTTCTGCCTCATCAGCGGCACCGGTATTTTCACCGCGGATCTTGCCCTGTTCTGTGCCGCGCTTCTTTTGCTCTCGCTTTTGTTCACCGCGCACCACCTGTGCCTTTACTACATCTTCCAGCCCTATTCCGAAAGTCTGAAAACCAAGAACCCTCTGTTTTCGGGCATCCATGCCGCCATGTATCTGCTTTGCTTCGCCTGCCTGCAGATAGAGGTGGGCGGCAGCTTTTTTACGGCGGTGCTGCTTGGATTCACGGTTTTTGTACATTGCCGCCGCACTGGTGCTGGTGTATTTCCGCGCTCCGCGCTCGTTCCGCATAAAGTAACATTTTGTATGGCTTCGTCAAAAAAGCCCTTGTTCCCGCAAACGTCTTGTGCTATATTGTTGTTATAAAAATTTACCGCTGGGAGTTGTTGATAGATGGCTGAACAAAAACGTGTCCGCAGGACGCCTGAACAGATCGCCGCCGATATCGACGGGCAGATTTCCAAACTGGAGGAAAACATTCGCGGACTGGAGGAGAAAAAAACTCGCGGCGTGCGCGGAATTTGACGCGAAGATCGCCGCTGTGCAGGAAAAGGCCGCAAAACTGGCCGAGCGCAAAAAAGAAGTGCTTTCCCCTAAAAAGCGAAAGCCCCGCAAAAGCAAGGCCGAGCGCATCCGGGAGCTTGTAAAGCAGGCTCAGAAGTCCGGAATGAAGCTGGACGAAATCGCGGAAAAGCTGGGCATGCCCCTTTCTGAGTGAATCCTGTGCAATAGCCAAAAGCCGCTGTGAAGCTTTCACGGCGGCTTTTATTCTGTGTCCTTATGCAATATTAACAGTATCGAAAAACTCTTAACGGCACGCAAAGCCTTCTCGTCTTATACTGAAATTGTCCGGAATACGGTCTTAATAAAGCCTTTATTTTGGCTTTGCAGCTTTTTTTGCGCGCCCTCCGGCACCTTAACGGCACGTTCACAGCGGTTGTGATACACTGAAGCTGCAAAGGGGAACAAGTGTTTTCCCCTTTGCAGGAGGCTTTCACAATGATGAACACACAGGCTGTACGTTGTCCCGCAGAATGGTCCCGCCCGTCCAAAAGAGAAAAGAGGCGTGCGGCGGTTTCTTTCGCCGCGTTGTGCAGGAGCATCGCAGCATATCTTGAAACACACACTGCGGCATTCTGGTTTTTCAGCTATATCGGCATACCTGTTCTTCTGCTGAGCGGCGTTTCAGCCCTTGCATGCCTGTTCGCGCTGCCCATGCTGCTGTTTTGTTGAGCGCACATGCTTTTCACTCCCGCCGCGTAATGTGCGGGAGCTCTTTTTGTTTGCGGAGTTTATTCATTTCCAATTTTAGCAAGCGCACGACAGGAGGCGTTTTCATGCAGGACAAAAGGCCGGACCCCGACCGGATTTTGCATCAGATCCAGCAGCAGGAGGCCGATGCGGCGCATGTGCGCGGCAGACTGAAGATATTCTTCGGCTATGCTGCGGGCGTGGGAAAAACCTACGCCATGCTGGAAGCCGCACACGCGGCACTCGCGGCGGGAACCGACGTTGTGGCCGGATACATCGAGCCTCACACGCGTCCGGATACGCTCGCCCTGCTGGAGGGACTGGAACAGCTGCCTCCGCTGTGCGTGGAATACAAAAACGTGACGCTGCGCGAATTTGACCTGGACGCTGCCATCGCACGCCGCCCTGCCCTTCTTCTTGTGGACGAGCTTGCCCATACCAACGCGGAGGGCTGCCGGCACCGAAAGCGCTGCCAGGATATCGAAGAATTGCTGGCGCTTGGCATTGATGTGTACACCACCGTGAATGTTCAGCATTTGGAAAGCCTGAACGACATTGTAGCCGCTGTTACAGGCATTACAGTGCGCGAACGCGTGCCGGACAGTGTGTTCGATAATGCCGATCAGGTGGAGCTGGTGGACATCGAACCCGATGACCTTCTGGCCAGGCTGGACAGGGGAAAAGTTTACCGTCCGCTTCAGGCCCGCCGCGCCATGGACCATTTTTTCACCAGAGAGAACCTTGTGGCGCTGCGGGAGATTGCTCTGCGCCGCACGGCCGACCGTGTGAACCGCCGCGCGGAAAAAGGCAAGGATGCCAGCGCCGGCTATTATACCGGCGAACATATCCTCATCTGTCTGTCATCCTCTCCCTCCAATGCCCGTGTCATCCGCACAGCGGCGCGCCTTTCCGATGCATTTCACGGCCGTTTCACCGCCCTGTTTGTCGAGGTTCCCGGCACCCGGGAGCTGAATGGCGAGAGCCTCGCCCGCCTGCGCGGCAACCTGCGCCTGGCCGAACAGCTCGGCGCACGCATCGCCACGGTTTACGGCGAGGACGTCGCCGCGCAAATTGCCGAATACGCACGCGCCAGCGGCGTTTCCAAAATCGTCATTGGACGTTCCAACAACAGACGCGGCATTCTGCCGCGGCCCACGCTGGTGGAGCAATTGACGGCGCTGGCCCCCAATGTGGATGTGTACATCATTCCGGATAATCTGCCGCCCTACCGCAGACACCGCCGCGCGCCGCCCGAGCGGCTGACGCCGGCAGATACGTTCAAGACGCTCGGCCTGCTTGGCCTTTCCACCGCGGTGGCACTCGGCTTCGCCGCAATTGGCCTCAGCGAGGCCAATGTCATTACGGTGTTCATTCTTGGGGTACTGTTTGTTTCCGTTTGCACCGGCAGCCGTATTTACGGTGCCGCTGCTTCATTTTTCAGCGTGCTTCTGTTCAACTTCTTTTTCACCGTGCCGCGCTTCACGCTCCAGTTCAACGATCCCGGCTATGCCGTCACCTTCGCGATCATGTTCGCCGCATCATTCATCACCAGCACCCTGACGGTGCGCGCCCAGCGCCAGGCGCGGCAATCCTCCCTAAAGGCCTACCGCACCGAGGTCCTGCTGGAGACCAGCCAGAAGCTGCAGCAAAGCGAAACACAGGATGACATCATCCGCCAAATGGCCCGGCAGATGCAGCGCCTTTTGGGGCGCACCATCTGCCTGTACCTGGCCGACGGAAAGACGCTGGGCCGCCCAACCGTCTTTCCCGCCCCGGACGCCGGCACGGATACCGCTCCCTATATCACACCCGGCGAACAGGCCGTGGCGGAGTGGGTATTCCGCACAACAAGCACGCCGGCGCCGGCACGGACGACATGCCCGGCGCGAAGTGCCTCTATCTTGCCGTGCGCAGCCAGGACACGGTGTTCGCGGTGGCGGGTATCGCCATGGATCTCGGAGGCCCGCTCGACGTTTACGACCGCAATCTGCTTTTGGCGATGCTGAATGAACTTTGCTCTTGCTCTGGAAGCGCCAGCAGGCCGCCGAGGCCCGTAACCGGCTGTTCATCCAGGCCCGCCAGGAGCAGCTGCGCGCCAATCTGCTGCGCGCTGTTTCCCACGATCTGCGCACCCCGCTCACCAGTATTTCCGGCAACGCCAGCATCCTGATGGGCGGCCCGGAGCTGTTGGACGAGAAGAAAAAACAGCAGCTCTATACCGATATCTATGACGACGCCATGTGGCTCATCAGCCTTGTGGAAAATCTTCTCACCGTAACGCGCATCGAAAACGGTACCATGCAGCTCACACTGGAGCCGGAGCTCATCGACGAAGTAGCCCAGGAGGCGCTGCGCCACTTAAACCGCCGCAGCGCGGAGCACACCGTCACGCTCGCTGTCCCCGACGATCTTCTGATGGCCAAAATGGACCCGCAGCTCATCGTCCAGGTGCTCATCAATCTAACGGACAACGCCATAAAATATACGCCTGCGGGCAGCAGCATTGCAGTGAGCGCACAGCGCAGCGGAGAAACGGTTCGCGTGGAGGTCGCTGACGACGGCCCCGGCATCCCGGACGCAGCCAAAGAAAAGCTGTTTGAAATGTTTTACACCGCACAGGCAAAGCGCGGCGACGGACGGCGCGGGCTCGGCCTCGGGCTTTCCCTGTGCCGTTCCATCGTGGAAGCCCACGGCGGCCAGATCGGCGTGCGTGACAACAACCCCCACGGCACTGTATTCTGGTTCACGCTGCCTGCATCAGACACTCCTTCCGCCCCGCCGCAAAACGGACCGGCTGTAATGCAAAAATGTGTTTTTTCCGATTTCGCTTGACTTGGAGCGAACTCCATATGATAAGCTTTTTCCTGCAAGGCCGCTATGGGCGGGCATGTCTGCCCACAACGGCGTAAAGGCTCGGAAGCTGCCTGTGCAACAGGAAGCCCCCTATTGTTAAAAAGGAGAAAATACAATGGAATATGTAAAGCTCGGTAATTCACCTCTCACGGTGTCACGCCTTTGCGTAGGCTGCATGAGTTTTGGCGACCCGGCCAGCCGGATGCACGCCTGGACGCTGGACCCTGCTGAAAGCGAAGAGATCGTGAAGCACGCGCTTTCGCTGGGCATCAACTTCTTCGATACTGCCAACACCTACTCAGCGGGTACCAGCGAAGAATACCTGGGCCGCGCCATCCGCAGCAACGTCCCCCGCGACCAGGTCATCCTCGCCTCCAAGGTCTACTTCAACGAGGGGCACCTCTCCCGGGAGGCCATCCTGCGCGAGATCGACGGCACGCTGCAGCGGCTGGGCACAGACTATCTGGACCTGTACATCATCCACCGCTATGACGCAGACACGCCCGTCGAGGAGACGATGGAGGCGCTGGACAGCCTTGTACGGGCGGAAAAGTACGTGCGCTGGGCGCTTCCGCAATGTACGGCTATCAATTCTTCAACATGCAGCTTGCAGCGCGGGACAACGGCTGGACGCCATTTGTTTCCATGCAAAACCACTACAACCTGCTCTACCGCGAGGATGAGCGGGAGCTGATCCCCATTTGCACGCAGCAGAACGTGGCCCGCACCCCGTACAGCCCGTTGGCGGCGGGGCGGCTCTCCCGTTTGGAATGGGACGCAGACACCAAGCGCAGCCGGACGGACAAAACCGCCGTTTCCAAATATGACAGCACCCGGGAGAGCGACTACGGCATTGTGTTGCGCGTCCATGAGCTTGCCCAAAAGCACGCCGCCACGATGACACAAATCTCGCTTGCATGGCAGTTTGCCCGCGGCGTGACCTCACCCATCATCGGCGCCACGAAGGCCCGCTACCTGGATGACGCGGCCGGTGCGCTGGACGTCCGCTTGAGCGCTGAAGACGTTGCTTATCTGGAAGAGCTGTACGTCCCCCACCGCGTTGTGGGAGCGCTGTGAGTATTTGACCATACCATTTTTCCATAAAAGGAGACGCGCTGTGTGGCGCGTCTCCTTTTGTGTTTCAGGGCTCCACCTCCACAATGCGCACATACCGGCGCAGCGGATATTCCCCATCGTGCGCTTCTCCGCACAGACTCTCAGACATATCTCCCGCACGCGTAATGCGCACAAGGCCGCAGCACATAAGGCGCTGTGCCAGCGCCAAACGGCGCTCCGGCGCACAAATTAACCCCGCCGTCTGCAGCCTGCCCTTTTCTCTGCGCAGCACCGGCAGCATACGTGCCGCCGGCAGACGCTTGACCGGGCAATTCCCGAACAATCCCGACAGCACCAGATTGTCATCCAAACACGCTTCAAGGCGGCAAAATTCTCCTCTGTACACGCGTGTGTCCGTCGCTCTTCCCTGTATGGCTTGCACCATCTCATCCAGATAGCGCCGGAGCGTCTGCTCCGCCGTTTCCTCGATGCCTTCCTGTGGAAAACGCCGTGACGCTTCTTCTAAGTATGGCAGAAACTTCTCGCAAAAAGCATATACCTGTTCCATGTCCTCTGTATCCAGAAAAATTGTCTGGCAGGAGCTGCACAGCAGCTGCTTTGTCTGAATGATATGTTCCGCCAGGGCCCGCAGCTCCAGCTGTTCATCCTCGTAGCCGGAGATATAAGCAAAACTCAGCCTGTGCCCCCATTCGATCAATTTCGCTCCCACAGGTGCAAAACGGCGCACCGCCTCTATAGCCGCATCTCCTCCCCACGTAATGATGCCGTCGCATAGGGCTGCCAGCCTTTGCAACGTAACAACATCACTGGAAGGCGTGTCGAAGATATAGATATAATCCGCCAATTCCGGTTCGATTTCCAGCATGCAGCGAACCGCTTCAACCGAAAGCCCGCCGTCTGCCTGAGGCAGCTTGAGCAGATTAATATTACTGGTGAGCAGCCCTTCCGCAAGGCTCAGAACCGGCAGGCCGTCTGCATTGCCCGCGGCAATATGCAGCACTGTGCCCAGCGGCACAGCGCGGCATATGCGCCGTGCGCTCCCGTTCGGCGGCGTCAGCGGATACTCACTCCCCAGGTGCATTCCCAGTTCCACGTGCAGACGGTATTCCAGATTTTCCCGCCGCAGCATGGCGGTCGCTGTACGCACCGCATCTGTGCGGCGCGAAAGCCCCAGCGCAGCAAGCTGTGCGTCAAACTGTCCGTTTTCGATATGTCTCCCAAGTGCGTCCAGCGCTGCAATCACCGTTTCTGAGCGCAGCGGCGCGCGGACACGTGTCTCATTGATTTCATCTTCCAGCCGTGCCAGCAGCACTTCACGTTCTTCTTCTCCGTACAGCTTCCCCTTCGCCAGTATCATCCGTTCACCCCCGTCAGAAGCTCCGCGGCACCCGCCGCACAGGTCTTGATTTCTTTTAAGCCCACACGCCCCAAAAGCTCCAAATAAGGACTTTCGATGCCACAGCCACAGGAGGCGCCGTCATGCAGCACCCCCGAAATCGTCTGTAAGCACGCTTACGACCGGTGTTGCGCCTACCATCGGCGTAATCAAATTCACCAGGCCCGGATTCCCGTGCGGCAGGGGCGCAAGCGTACGCACATCCCGGATTATCACACGGCTGTATACAGGCACATGGAAATGCTGGTTGGGACAGGCGCAGTACAGGATCGGATGCTCCACAGCCCCAAAAAACTCAACGATATTCTCTTGTCCCACGCCCAATACTTTTTCCGCCAACGCATAAAGCGTGCGCTTGTCTACCTGCTGCCGGTAAAACTGTTTCCATCCCCCGCCCAGCATGATCTTGGACCCACGGTGCAGCCGCAGCCGCATTCCCTGTTCCTCCATTTTCTGCAGCATAAAATAAGTGTAGGACGGAAACCCCATAAACCGCAGCGGGAACGCAGAATCCGCATGCCGCCGCACCGCAGCAACAACGCCGTCCAGGTCCGGCTCATACCCCTGCGGGCCATAGCGCAGTGCGTAGGTACGGCTTAGCGCCGGCGTGAAAAGCGTTGCTCCGAATGCAGTTTTTGTGACAGCCGTCTGGTTGCCCCGGTGCGGCTTGTATCCCAACAGAATGTAATGTGCGGGCCGCACAGAAAACAGGCTGTGCCGCTGCGCGATGCGCACCACCATCTCCAGCCCGCACAACAGCCCTCCCGCATCAAAGCCGATCCGGCTCATCTGTCCTTTTGTGCCGGATGACGTTGCCCGGATCAGCTGGCGCCCACGCGGCATGGAATAAACTCTCACGTCCTTAAAAAAGGCGTGGGCAAGGCGGGCAGACGGGCCAGATCCGTTTCACAACGCAGCGTTTCAGGTGAGAAATGAAAATCGCTCAAGAATCGCACGGTATTCTCCGCAATGCGCGTAATGGTACGCACAATTTTCCCGGACAGCCTGTAAAAACAGATCCTGCGAAGCTTCTATGTCG
>ENA-OQMY01000253-OQMY01000253.1-human-gut-metagenome-genome-assembly--contig:-NODE-253-length-16209-cov-3.033889_pt1 | contig 16209 bp, 17 predicted proteins | sample MGYA00242623_ERZ504868 | MGnify/ENA primary metagenome ERZ504868 (study PRJEB26092, sample SAMD00036386) | human gut metagenome | host: Homo sapiens | study: EMG produced TPA metagenomics assembly of...
ATGCGGTTCCAGCAGGCTCCATACCGCATCGCTGATGTCGTGGCGTTGTTGTTCATTCTTCATGGGAACACCTCTTTCGGATCTCTTGCTCCCATTATACCATATCGCTCGTGTAAACACTATTTAGGAAGCTGTGCGTGAGGGCGATAGAGTCCCCCTTTCTTATCTGGAATGTTCCAGATAAGAAAGGGGGACTCTATTGGCACACTTTTTATGTTGGTTTTACCATCCCACATGAGTACACTTGTATGCCCCATGAGCATGCGACCAATATTCGTAACGTGTATGAACGAATACATCAGGAAACATCAGACACAGGCTCAATGGTAAATCAGACCAACTTGAAGGAGCTATTGCCACATTTACGGATAGCAAAAATACCAAGATGTAAAAAGCAATGCGCCTTTAGGGATGTTATCTGCACGATGTCCTTCTAGCGGGGCGTATATTCCCAGCTTGGCTGGAAAGTACGACTGGAAAAGTTTACTCCAACTGGTAAATGACCTGCAGGAGCTGTATCTCATTGGATTCGAGTATGGTCGTGATGTCCAGTACGTTGTTTTCCGCATCGGCCGTTTCTGACGTCTGCCGGGGGATGGAGATGGCGGATAAATATGACTGCTCATCCATTGAGGTGGCGTCGGGCTTGCCGGAATGGATCCACTCGGCCAGAAGATTGCCCGATTTTTGGTTGACAAAGTTTTTTCTTAATCAGATAGCGTCCGGTTTTGACATTGTCTATGCGAAAGGTTAATACCACGGGAGCTGTTTGAAAAAGGGCGTCCACTTTCTCGCAGGAGATTTTCTCACCGTACTGGTAGTAATAGTCTGTGTTTGGCGGGCAAAAATTATGGCAAACGATGCAGTAGTTGTTTCTGCCGTCCATTGTGATGATGTAATGCGCACCAAGCGACAAAAGCTGGTTTTTTTAAATGTGCAAGAAAAGAAAATGCATGGAAAGCAGGCTTTGGGATGCGGTTTTTACTGAGCAGGCCGGGAGCGCCGTTCAACATCTGGTTGGAATCGTAATATTCGTACAGCAGATCCAGACTACCCCAATATGTCAGCGAATCTGTCTGGTGCAGGCAGTCAATCACAGTTTTTTATGATATACGCGCCTTTATAAATGCTGTCGTGCAGATAATTACGGCTGGCAAAGGAAAGGTTCCACTCTGTTACATACAGCGGGATTTCAGATAAACCGTAGTTCATTAAGAGCTTCTGCAGAGCATGAATTTTATGCAGCATGAAGGATTCGTCCAGCGAGGCGGGGTTGTTCAGAGACTGCTCCTGCATAAGGCTGTACGGATAAATGCTGACGCCGATAAAATCCAGACGATACTCCTTCTTCACAATCTGCGAGAGAAATTCTTCAAAAGTTTTGTTGTCATCGTAGGTGAAAATACCAATCATACCCAGATGCGCCGAAGGCAAATAGGTTTTGAGGCAGCCGGAGGTGTCTGAAAAAATTTTAAACCACGAGAGACCATCGCCGGAGAATGGAATACCGGGATCAAAATGCAGACAAAATCGCCAGGTCTCAACGTTTTTCTCGCCGTATCTTTCAATGCAGTGACGGATAAAGCTGGAAAGCAGATTTTTATATTGTGACGGATTATCCATTGCTGCGACAGTAAGTTCGGAGATTCGGCTCGACGTATCGGTATTGGTTGCGGAGTTTACATTCAATACAAGTTGCTTTGCCCGAAAGCCCAAGTCCAGAAAAGGAATGATTTCCGTTTGCGTTAAAAAATCCAATACAGAGTCCAGATAACTGAAGTTGAAAGTCTGGGCGCGGGGGTGACCAAGGTCTCCTTGCAGAACAGGCGCCAAACATACCCATACGAAAAGTGTAGGCTCTGCTTTAATTGCGCAATCTGGCTTTGTGCCCAAGAGTGTGTGAGATCGCTTGCTACGCCGAGACTCAGTGTGTCCTGCCAAGTTTTTTCGGTAAGGCTGTGCGGACAGAGTGTCCGCCCGGCAAATCAGCGGCGGAATGCTGTTGCTCTGCACCCGGAAGGGATGGCGCTCAAGAAATTGACGCAAAAATTGCTGGCTGTCGTCCGCCCGAATCTCCGAGGCGCAATCTTTTCGATACGTTGAGGGGGATTGCCCGTAGACATCTCGGAAGGTACGGTTAAAGGATGCCAGGCTGGAAAAACCGTGCTCGAAAGCGATTTGAGAGACTGTATGTGAGGTGGCCTTGAGGTCCTCCACAGCGTGCTCGATGCGGATCTTGTTTAGGTATTTCAGAAAATTGAGGCCAAGATTCTTTTTAAAAAGCTTAGAGAGATAGGGAATCGAAAGATAAAAGTGGTCGGCAAGCGACTGCAGGGTGATGGGCTGGTTGTAGTTCTGGTGGAGATAGCGAAGGATGGAGAACATACGATCGCTTTTTGGCTGCGCGGTGTCCGCGGCGGTGGTAGCGTCCGCCAGGGTGAAGAAGCGAATCAACAGATAGATCAAATCAAGACAGGACGCCTGTAGGCGGAATCGGTCAAGCGGAGAGGAAGAAACATAGTACGATAGAATTTGCTGCGCCAGAGACTGTATTTCGCGGTGCATCGGATTGTTTTCGCAGATGGACATGCAGCGCAGATTTACAAAGGGATTGCCCAGTTGCTCCGACAAATAGGTATACGAAATACGGAACACGGCGATGAGCCCGTGCGAAGATAAAAGGTTGCAGGTGCAGCTCTGCAGGGAGCTGACTAAGAAAAAATCTCCCGGCGCCAGGGAAAAGCTGACATCTCCCCAGGATAAGCTGCATTCGTTGCGCAGAACATACAGCAACTGTGGGTCCTGTATAACAGGAATGGATGCCTTGTTGTAATTCAGAAGGGATATGGTAATGGTGTCGTTGGTCAAAATGTGCTCCTCCATTTTCCAAAATACGGGCGGCGCGAGGCGAAAGCGGCCCATTGCTACAGCCTGGTGGTTCTGACATAAGTATACCTTCTTAATATGAAATTGGCAAGAGCGAACAATCTGAAATAAAAAACGTATATAATAATTGTAAAATCTTACAAAAGATTAAGAATAATACGCATTTTTTATTCTGCCGGCAAAGCTGCAATAACAAGAGTACAAAAACAGCACAAAGAATGGCGCTTTTCCTGAGAGCGGAAAAAATGACCGGTTTTTATAATTGTCTTAACTCGAAAAAGTAGTGTGGGATTTATAACCAGAGACAAAATCTCAATGGACGGCGCAAAAAAGCCGGGCGGACATGACTTGGACACCGAGTTCAGAGGAAGGAGCGTTTAACGTGCACAAAGAAGTAGAAGCTTTTTTAAGTAGGCACCAGATGCACTTTGACTTGATTGACTGGAACGGGGAAACGCGTTTTTTGGCAAAACAAATGAAAGCAGGCCTAGAGGGCGTTCCGTCATCGCTTATGATGATTCCTTCTTTTGTAATGCTGAAGCGTCAGATTCCCGCCGGAGAAAAAACGATCGTGGTTGATGCGGGCGGAACAAATTTGCGGGTGGCTATTGCGTGCTCACAGCAAAACGGGGAGGTTGCGTTATCGCAGTTTCAAAAATTCCCAATGCCTGGAACCGACGGGGCGCTGACTGTGGATGAATTTTTTGAGCGCCTTTCCGACAGGCTGGAGCCGGTTCTGGACGAATGCGATAACATCGGCATCTGCTTTTCGTTCCCTTGCGAGATCTCGCCGGAGAGGGACGGTAAAATTCTGGGCTTCAGTAAAGAGGTGCGCATCACTGGCGCGGAAGGCCGGATGTTGGGGGAGAGTCTCAACCGGGTGTTTGTGCGCCGAGGGCATAAGACCAAGAGAATCACGGTTTTAAACGACACGGTGGCGACGATGATGGGCAGCTTGGCGGTTGCAAAGGGCCACCGCTACGACAACTACATCGGATTTATTCTGGGTACCGGTACCAACACATGCTATGTGGAAAGCACGGCAAAGATCAAAAAATCGTCGGCCGCGCAGGCGCTGCAGGGCGAAATGGTGATCAATATGGAGAGCTGCGGCTACGATGGGTTTCGGCAGGGAACGTTCGACCGTGTTCTGGACAGGGAGTCAGAAAGCCCGGGTGAGCATAAAATGGAAAAAATGATTTCGGGCGCGTACCAGGGCAAGTTGCTGTTCCTGATGATAAAGGCTGCGGCGGAGGAGGGCGTGCTCTCGCAGGAGTTCGGCGCGGCTTTTGTAGAACGGGGCGCACTGTTGCCCCGGGACGTAGATGCCTTTATAGCACGGCCGAACGGAGATGACTGGCTGGCCGAGCTGACAGCGGGGAATGAAGAAGATCGCAGCCGTTTGTATGAATTGCTCAGCGCGTATTATGAGCGCGCGGCGCGGATTACCGCCGTAGTATTTTCCGGCATCGCACTTTATACTGAAGTACCGGCTGGCGGTAGCATGTGTGTGATGGCGGAGGGTAGCGTGTTCGAAAAAAGCACGTTGTATGTGAAAAAACTGACAGAATACATAGAACGCTATCTGCAGCGGGAAATGGGCATTTCGTGTTGCATCCTCAGCGGCGAGAACACAACGCTTGTGGGCACGGCCGTCGCGGCGCTGACACAGGAAGCATGATTTGAGAATAAAAAACCGGGAGGTTTTTTAGGAATGGCAATTCGATTTGGACTGATTGGGCACGGCTTTATGGGCCATGTGCACGAAAAAACCACTGACATCGCTGCCGGGCGCGCAGCTGCGGGTCGATATGTGACATCGCGCCGGAACAGCTGGCGGATATTCCGCAGGGTATCGACACCTACACCGACGCAGCCGAAATGATGAAGGACAAGGACATCGATGTGATTCTAATTGCGGCTAACAACAACCAGCACCGCAAGCTCACCGAAATGGCCGCGAAGGCTGGCAAGCATGTTCTGTGTGAAAAGCCGGTAGCGCTTTCGCTGGCGGACCTTGACGCCATGGAGCAGTGCTGCAATGAGAACGGCATCACCTTTACCGTGCACCAACAGCGTCGCTTCGACCAGGACTTCCGCATTGCGAAGAAAGTGTTCGACACTGGCACGCTGGGGCGCATGTACACGGTGAAATCTATGCTGTACGGCTTTAACGGCAATATGCACGACTGGCATGTATACAAGGACCAGGGCGGCGGCATGTTGTACGACTGGGGCGTTCATCTGATTGACCAAATGCTCTGGATGATTCCGGGCAAGCTGGTATCCGTGTTTGCCGATCTGCGGAACGTGATCAACCGAGAGGTAGACGATTATTTCCATATTTTCCTGCGGTTCGAAAGCGGCATCGTGGCTCAAATTGAGCTGGGAACCTACTACTTGAGCGATGCGCCGGGCTGGTTTGAACGGCATTGGTTCATCGGCGGTGACAAGGGTTCCATGCACTGCGATGGCTTCCACCCCGAGGGTGCAATCGTACGTACCACGCAGTTGCTTACAAACGTGGCGGGGCACCGTACCATGACGGCCGCCGGGCCTACCCGCTCCTTCGGCCCGCCTCCCGAGGGCCGCATCGTCACGGAGCCTCTGCCCACGGTGGACACGAACCAACGAATGTATTTCGAAAACTATCTGGCGGCGTTGCAGGGCAAGGAGGAATTCCTTGTGAAAATTCCGGAGGTACGCCGGGTGCTTCGCGTGATGGACGCTGTGCGTGAATCGGCGGCCACTGGCCGTTCGGTGGATTTTGAGCGCTGAGTGCTCGCTGAAAGCGGAAAACTCTGTGCGGCAGGCAAACCTTGCACAGACAAAATCATAAAAGGAGAGAAGAAAATGCAAAAACAGAAGGTCAAGGTAGGCGTCGTCGGATGTGGCGGCATCTGTAAGGCTACCTACATGAGCAACATGGTGAACAAGTTCAACATCATCGATGTGGTTGCCGTTGCGGATCAGATTGACAAACGCGCACAGTGGATGGCGGATCATTATCCCGTGAAAAAGATGACTGTGGAAGAGATGATGAACGATTCGGAGATCGAAGTTATCGTAAACTTAACCTATCCGGAATCCCACGTTGAGATCAGCAAAATGGCGTTCGACCACGGCAAGCATGTCTATTGCGAAAAGATGATGGCGCCCACGTTTGAGGAAGCCACCATGCTGATGAACCTCGCCCGCGAAAAGGGTCTGATGTACACAACGGCGCCCGATACTTTCCTGGGCGGCTGGGAGCAGTCTGCGCGGAAATACATTGACGACGGCATTGTGGGTGAGCCGAGAACGGTTCACGCACAGGTGACGATGCACTACAACCCGGAAACGCCGTTTTTCGATCTGGCTCCGAAATATTACTTCTTCCCGTTGCACTACGGCGGAGGTTTCCCGTTCGATTTAGGCGGATACTATCTGCATGAGATGATTAATCTGTTCGGCAGCATCAAGCGCGTAACGGGCTTTGGCGGAAACCTGTTCCCGGAGCGTACTTACGAAAATCCCAACCATCCCAAATATGGCGAAACTTTTGAGGTGAACACTCCCACGACGCTGATGGCCGCGCTGGAGTTTGAAAACGGCGTGCTGGGTACATTCCATATTTCTTCGGATTCCACCATGACGCAGAACTTTGTTGTGACGGGCACCCAGGGGGCGCTCAAGCTGGGCGACCCAAATATGTTCAACGCTGAGCTGAAGGTGACCCGGCCGGGCGCGCAGCCACCGGTAGGCTTCCTTGCCCCAGGCCAGCAGCCGAAAGGGATGCAGAGTGGTGCTGCAGAAGAAGACGACGATGTGCAGAAGTTGGCGGAACTGGTGATTCCAGACACGGTAAGTTTGCCACTGCTGCACGGCTTCACGGATTCCTGCCGCGGTGTCGGCCTTGCAGATATGTGCTATGCTCTTCGGAATGGACGGCGCCCCCGTTGCCACGCAGACATCGGTTATCATGCCATTGAAGTGATCCACGGAATTATCGAATCCTGCCGCACCGGTAAGATTTACGAGATGACTTCTCACTGCGAGCGCCCTGCGATGATTCGCCCATCGGCTTATGCGGTTTCCTGCCAAGAGGCTACGCTGGATGACTGAGTTGCCGCGGAACGACGTTCGATAGCGAAAGAACAATTGCCGTGCGAGACGCACAGGTTCCCGTGCGGCGGAAAGGGAGGACACTTATGAATGAGAATTTGCCGGTCGCCATTCAAGTATACGGCCTTCGCGACCTGCTGGAAGAAACGCCCGAGCGCTTTGAAGAAGTGATGTGCAGCGTAAAAGAAATGGGCGTACCAGGGAGGTTGAACTGGCGGGGACTTTACGGCCTTGTAGCCGGGTGAGGTCAAACGTATTCTAGATAAGGTAGGGTTGACGCCCATCAGTGCGCACGTACCCCTTGTGGACATGATAGAGACCTTGGAACAGGTGATTCGTGTATTACAAGGAGATTGGCGTGCAATATATCGTCGTTCCCTATTTGCCGGAGGAGTACCGCCCTCTGACGGACGGTTACGAGTTCGTTCTCGGCAAAATGAAGGAAATCGGGAGCACGCTGCGTGAAAACGGCATAACGCTGCTGTATCACAATCACGATTTTGAGTTTGTGACGATGCCAGACGGAAGCTTTGGCTTTGATGATATCTATACGCAGGTTCCGGCGACTGCGCTTCAAGCAGAACCAGATACCTGTTGGATTAAGGTGGCCGGGCAGAACCCGGCGGACTATGTGAAAAAGTACACAGGGCGCTGCCCCATCGTCCATTTGAAGGATTTTATCAAGAAAGGATCCCCCAAGAACCTTTACAAGCTAATCGGGATTGAGACAGAAGAGCAGACGGAAGAAGGAGGTGTTTTTGAGTTTAGGCCGGTGGGCTTTGGCCAACAGCTTTGGGAGCCAATATTAACGGCTTCTTTGGAAGCCGGTGCTGGATGGGTGATTGTGGAACAGGACGAGCACTATGATCTTCCCAGCCTTGAGGCAGCCCGTCGGAGCCGTGAATACCTGAAAATCCTGGGGTGGTAAGTAAGAAAAATACATAGCGAAACATTTTGTGAGGAAAAAATGAGTGATAGCAAAAACAAAAAAGCCATAAAACAGCATGATTTTACCAAAGGAGATATTTTAAAGCCGATTATTCTCTTTTCCCTGCCCGTTTTGTTCGGCGATATCTTCTCTGCGTTGTATAATGTAGTGGATTCGGTTGTAGTTGGGCAATTCGTGGGGTCAGGAGCGCTGGCGGCCGTAAACTCCAGTTTTGCGATAACAATGGTGTGCGTAGCAATTTATTCAGGCTTCGGCATGGGCAGTTCTGTTGTGGCGGGCCAATTATTCGGTGCAAAAGATTTCAATAATTTGAACAAGGCTATATCGACAGCATACATTGGCGCGTTTTTTCATCGGAATCACCATGTCTGTTGTGGGAATCGTAATCAGTACACCACTACTCAAAGCTATCAATACACCGGCAGAAATTATGCGCGACGCGGATATTTATCTGAAAATTTACTTCTGCGGATGCATGACACAGCTAATGTATTACATGACCTCTGGTATCATGCGCGGGCTGGGTGACAGCAGGACACCGATGATTGCAATCATCGTATGCGCCATACTCAATATCGTTCTGGACCTGGTGTTTGTAGTCTATTTCAACATGGGCTGTGCAGGCGTCGCAATCGCAACGGTCATTTCTCAGGCAGCTTCGGCAGTATTCGTTGTTGCAAAAATGCTCCGCGGCGGATACGGAATACGCTTCACACGCAAAACATTCCGGTTGAGTACGGATATGCTGCGAAAAATCTTGAAAGTAGGCGTACCCAGTGCAATCCAGTCGCTGGTAAATTCGGTCGGCCTGCTGATTGTACAGAGCTATGCGAACTCCTTTGGCACAAACCTGATGGCGTCAAACGGAATCATTCAGAAGTTGGATAGCTTTACACAACTCCCTATTATGGCTGTTGGCCAGACCATCACGATGTTCAACGCACAAAACCTTGGCGCAGGGCATAAAGATCGTGTCAAGGAAGGAAATCGCAAGATGATGGTATTCAACATCGCCGTGGGGGCGATTGTGGGCGTGATTCTCTATATTGGCGTGGAACCGCTATATCGCCTGTTTATCAACCCAAGCGATGCAGGATATGCACAAATCATTGAAATTGGGCGTAATAGCATCCAGATTCTGGCATTCTTCTACTGGATCATGGCACTTCAGCTTGGTTACGGCTCTATCCTGCGTGGAGCGGGCGCTGCAACACCGGTCATGATTATTTCTATTGCGTGCGTTGCTGTCCGTGTGCCCATCACTTATTTGTTCGCTATTGGAACCGGTATGTATCAAGGCTTGTATTGGGCGAATAATGTGTTTAACACGCTGTTTGCGGTGGGGATGATGCTGTATTATCGCTTTGGAAAGTGGGAGCACTTCGCACTTACCAGACGCAGCATGCCCACGGTGAAGGAAAGCACATGACCCTATAGAGGGGAACACATTTTTTCGCATTGAAGGGAGATTCGTTTTTGTAGAAAAAGTTTTGTAAGGAGGAAAATGTTATGGTTGGACAGCAAACTACTGAAGGTGCTTGGACGAAAATCAGACGGATATTCCTAGGCAGCGATCTTCTTTCCCGGCGCAACCGGAATAACGTATTGGCAATGGGTATCATCGGCTTCGGCTATACATTTTTTGAAGAAATTGTAACGACCTATATGCAGTTCTACTATACGGAATTTATGCTTTTGCCAGCCGCGGTTGTTGCCAGTGTTCTCAGCATCGGCATGATTATTGATGGTGTCACAGATTTCCTAATGGGAATGGTCATCGACCACCTTCAAACGAAGAAGGGGCGTCTTCGCCAGTGGTTCCTGTGGATGGCAATCCCGACGGCGCTTGCAACCGTAGGCGTGTTCTTCTGTCAGGATAGCTGGTCCGTCACAGCGAAAACAGTCTATCTATTTGTCATCTACAACATTTACTGCACGTGTATGACCACGATCCGCATGCCGAAAACCACGATGATTTCCATGTGCTTCAACGACCCGGACGCACGTCAGCAGGCCAACGTGGTAAGCGGCGTTTTGGGACAGTTCTCCCAGCTGCTCATCACAGCCGGGCTTCCGCTTCTTTTGGCGGCGCTTGGTTCTACAGCTTCCGCTTACACAAACTCTTCCATCATTCTTTCAGCCGGTGGCATTTTACTGACAATGTTCACATACGCACTGATGCGTGAGGTTGTCGGCTCCAGAGCAGCCGTGCAGACCGTGCGCGAAACCGAGGGCGATGAAGCCGCCGACATCATGGAAAAGATCCTTGCCGCAGAGGGCGAAACCACCAGTGGAAAAGCGAAGGATAATACTAAAAAAACGGAATGTCTTCAAAGATATTGGTATGCTGGTAGCCAACAAATACTGGCTCATCAATATGGGCACCTCGCTTGCCAACGGCGTGGGTATCGGCTTCATGTTTGGTGTAGCAACCTATTTTGCCCAGTACACGCTGGGGGGCGTCCAGATGCTTGCTGGTGTGTTCGGTACACTGTCTATAGGCATGATGGTTGGAATCTTTTTTGCGGCACCCGTGATCATCAAACTGGACTCTCGTATGGTCGGCGTGATCGGTAGTTTTGTCGGCGCGCTCGGTATGGCTATCGCGGCTGTGGGAATTCTGGGCTTCAACAGCTTGGCGATGTTCCACGTGGGGCTTTTTGTCCGCCAGCTCGGCACAGGCTTCATCATTGCCATCAACGGCGATATGACAGCCCGCGTCATCGACTATGGTGAGTGGCGCTTCGGCTATCGCATCGATGGCCTTGCTTTCAGCGGTTCCGCAGTTATGTCCAAAATCATGTCGGCGGCGGCGACGGCCATTCTGGGGTTCACGCTTACAGCTGTGGGCTATCAGGGCGGTATGGCAGAGCTACCGGCTACTGCGTTGAGCGCAATCAACAATATGTTCCTGTGGGTTCCCTGCGTTGCGCTTGTCGTCAGCGGTATCTTTTACATCATGCTCAACCTGTCCAACAAGCGCGTTGCTGAAATGCGCGCCGAGATTGCTGCGCGGGCTCTGAAAAAAACCTGAAAACACCGAGATTTGAGCGTAAGCCGAGGTGTTTATTGAATTTTTGTGAAGAAAGTCGAGGTATGAAACTATGAGTGAGATAAAAAAAGTTCCTAAACGTGGCATATCCACCTACTGCTTTTATCCCATGATGGATGTAAACATGGAGCTGGAAGATATCTTCATGCATATGGAAGATATGGGCGCGCCTGGTTTGGAAATTCTGGCGGATGGAATTATCGAGGGATATCCGCATCCTTCCAACAAGTGGTTGGACAAATGGTTTTCTCTGGTGGAGAAATACCATATCGTACCCGTCGAATATGGTCACTGGGTGGAGTCTCGCCTTGTACCAGGCCGTGAAGCTACGCTTGAAGAATCGTTGGAGCAGCTGATCCGCGACATCAAGCTCGCCTCCTTCATGGGCTTCACCTGCATGCGTACAAAGCTGGGGGTCATCGACGAAATTCTGAACCCTGTTTCCAACTGGCGCGAGATCATTAAGCGTGCGCTGCCCTATGCGGAAAAATACAACGTTGTGATGCAGCCGGAGTTGCATGCGCCCACAAGGCTGACTGACCCGATGGTGCAGGAGTATGCTGAGTTCATTGATAAGGAAAACACCAAATATTTCGGCTTCAACGTCGATTTCGGCGTCTTTAAGCGCCATGATCCAAACGGTATTGAGAAAATGCATCCTGGCTTCGAGAAGGGTCCCAGCGAGCCGGAGGACATCATTCCCTATCTGCCGTACATCCATTGCTGCCACGCGAAGTACTACAACATGAGCGAGGACTTCGAGGAGACAACAATTCCGTACCGCGAAGTGATCGACATCATGATCAAGCACGGCTGGGACGGCTATCTGCTTAGCGAGTACGAGGGTAAGAACCATAATGACATCAACCACTGCATCACGCAGGTGCGCCGCCATCAGCTGTTCATGAAAAAGATCCTCGGTGCGTAATTGGTACAATGCTTCATGCGGCGGACAGTATGTTTCCGTCCAGACGAAAAGGAGGTTTTACTATGTTGGAAATGGAAGCCTTGCAATACAAGGGGTTCCGCAATCTCAAGAAAAATGATGAAACGGTGGGCTTTCAGGTAGGTATCCGTTTTGTTGCTTACCGCGGTCCTTGGCTCTCGCAATTCCGGTTTAAATACGTCAAGGTTGACGGTGAAAAGTATGGCGCCGATGTATGTACGTTCTTCGTGCACGGTGTGGAGTATACCTACGAGGAGATGCTTCAGGACTGGCGTGTGAAATGGAATCTGCAGGACGTATGCTACATCCATGTGCGCAAGCCGGGCGGCCTTGCTTCCGGCAACCACAAGGTACAGGTAATATTCTGGGAAGTGGCCTCTTACATTCCGCCTTTCCTAGATGAAATGCGCATGAAACAGGAGGACGATCCGGAGGATCCGTCCAACACCAGAGAAATGATTATCGTTTAAGATAATAAAAGAAACCAACAAACGAGCAGCATCTGTTATGATGCTGCTCGTTTGCAAAAGTGGATTTTCGCAGCGTTGCGAAGCGACAAAGAAACAGCTCGCCATTCGACAGAATGGTGGGATTTTGAGATTTGGAGGGAAGATAAGAATGTTTGACAGCTTTTTGATTCGGCAGGACAGTCTGGAAAATGTGGAACAGGAGGGTGCGGTTATCGGGTTTCGATTTGGAGTAAGAATCGCGGATTACCGTGGCTGCATCTTATCCCTGCACAACGGGTATTATGTGGAAGTGGATGGCAAGACGTATCCCCGGAGTTTACAGAAATTTGAGATCAACGGGGTCCCCCACGCACCTTTGAGGAGCTAAAGCACTGTGTGTGGGAACACTGGGACTATGACGATGAGGCGATGCTGTATATCGAGAAGCCTGGTGGACTGGCCCACGGAATGCACAGGATTGGGCTGCAGCAGTCAATCTTGGCTGCATACGGCTACATGCCTACTGACGAAGAGTGGATTCGGAACCCGCCGGAACCGGGCAGCGGCGCTGGTGCAGGGAAAACACAGGCCATATGTTATTACGACCTTATGCTGACAAAATAAACAGGAGGGATTCAGATGATTAAAAGAGGCGTGTCACTGTATAGTTATCAGCAGGAGCAATTCTTTAAAAGAATGACACTGCGGGATATGGTAAAAGAGGTACATGATAATTTAAAGACCGATGGCATTGAAATTATAGACCAGGCAGTAGTGCGCCAATATCCGTATCCGAGTGATGAATTTGTGGCGGAGTTTCGGGACTTGATGGCGAGTTTGATATGACGGCTGTGACCATGGATATTTATTTGGATACGCTGCAGTTCCGCGACCATGTAATGACGCATAAAGAAGCAGCAGAACGGCTGGTGCGGGACATCCGGTTGGCTGCAAAGCTGGGCTTTCAGAATGTGCGCTGCTTGTGTTCCGTGCCCATCGATGTCATCGAGATGGCACTGCCTGCGGCAGAGGAATACGGTGTGCGCATCGGAAAAGAAATTCACGCGCCGTTCAACATTAAAACAGATTCCGGTGAACAGTATGGAAAAGGCGATGGATTTCCCCGAAACCCCAAGATGTGCGAGGAAATTATAAATCTGGCGGAAAAGAAGCATACGAAGTTTGTGGGATTGGTACCAGATATGGGAATCTTCCAGCGAAGTATTAACCGTCCGCAGTTTGCCTATGCGGTGCGCCACGGAGCCAATCCGGATGCACTTCGAATGGTAGATCGTATTGCCGCGGAGGGTGTACGCGATCCGGCAGTTGCCAGAGAGCGTCTGCTTGCACTGGGCTTTTCGGAAAAGGACACAACCGTTGCACGCCAAGTAGGGATGTTTTCGCAGGTTGACCCAAGGGAGATGAGAGATATTGTGCCGTATATCGTTTCAATTCACGGAAAATTTTATGAAATGACAGAGATCCCGGGTCGAACAGAAGAATACGAGGATGTGGCCATCGATTACAAAAATCCCATTTACTGGTTGAAGCAGGGAGGATACGAGGGCTACATCAACTCAGAATATGAGGGTCAGCGTCACCAGCAGGATCAAGGCATTGAAAAGATGGCCAATGAGGTGGAGGAAGTCCGCCGTCATCATGAAATGCTGGCAAGATACATCACAGAGTAGGTGCGTTTGTCATTTTATAGGAGCAATCGTTGGAATCCAACGGTTGCTCCGCACTAAAAAATTCAGACGCATTAAATACGGCATCTTAGGGAGGACGAATTTGAACAAAAGAAACCTGGGAAACGGTTTTGGAATTTCAGAAATTGGATTGGGCTGTGGAAACCTTAGTTATGGATATGGAGATCCGATTCGGTTGTTGCAGGAGGCGGTCGAACATGGTATCACATTTTTCGATACGGTATCGTTTCACAAAAACAATATGGCGGAGGATGTCGTGGGTGATGCACTGAGGTTTTATAAAAGTAAAACATGCGTGGCAACTAGATGTGATATAGGAACAAAGAAAATGCAGTTAAGAGAACGAATACAAGCGATGAGGAAATCAGTAGAAACTTCCTTGAATCGGCTCCACCGAGAAACAATTGACTTATGCTATGTGGCTCATATGGATATATACGTTTGTGTCGAAGCATTTGCAGAGACAATGCAACAATTGATGCGCGAGGGAAAGGTGCGGTATTGGGGCCTTTTAAATGCAGACCTTAGTATAGTTCAAAAAGCAAACACAATTTTCCCTATAACAGCAGTGCAAAATCAGTATTCTTTAGCAAGGCGAAATGCAGAAAATAAATTGATCGCCGGATTAGAAAAATTGCACATTGGGCTTGTTGCAGCCTGTCCCTTGGGAGGACAGGAGATGATGAATCGATATAATTATGAATGCAGGCAGATTAAGCAGAGTAACTCAGAGAAACAAACAGCACAGCGTATGACTAGAGAAAACGCAAGGATTATAGAAGTTGTACGCAATATGGCAGAGATGATCGGCGCAACGCCCGCGCAAGTTATGCTTGCATGGATTTTGCAGCAAAGGCCATGGATTGTCCCCATCCCTGGGACGCGCCTTCGAAAAAGAGTATACGAAAATATCCATGCACAAGCAGTCGACCTTACAGAGTATGAGTGGAATATGTTCAACGAGGAATTGGCGCGGCACAAAATTTGAAAGATGGGCAAATGTAAAAATTAGACGAATGGAGAAACAAGTTTGAAACCAACGGAACAATCAGGACAAGTGAAAAAGGGCAAACCAAACAAGGCCTTCATTCAAACGCCGAAAAAGCAGGAAAATGATGAAAGCAGCTAAGGAGTGGCGGCAGGAATATTAACCTCGTCGGAGAAAATATACCCCCGCTTACGGAGCAGTTCCAAACCATGGGCCTTAGAAATAAACAACAGAATGCTCCGTCAGCTTGTCAGCGAGATATCCCTTTGCGGAATAATGTTCCAGTTTGGACAGGACGTTCCAAATAGCGGTCAGGAGTATCCGGCACGGGAGATGCGGGTAAATTTTATCTTCTTGTTGCTCTAATCATTTTGAAGACAGCATCCAGCCCATGAAATCAGGTGCTTTGCAGAGGGAAATACCGACATATTCACGCCAATCTCGAAGATGAGCGTCACAGCCGTCAGCGGGGCGACGGCAAAATCGGTAACCGTATGGGTCAGCTCCAGCTGGTAAGGATAAGATTTAGTAAGCCGGAAGATTTTGGTTTCGATACGCTCCCGGTGTTCATTGAGTTGGTCAATGTGGAACAGGCATTCCTTGAGTTTGGTTGCCTGCTCACGGAATATCGCTCTGTCCACGGCAGATTGAATTTCCTCAGAAGAGTGTTTGTAGCGTCGGTCGATAAATAGAGCCACATCAAACCGCTCGCCAGGATGGTCTAAAATGTGTTGGATGATGAAACGTGAGAATATTCCAAACACGTCGGAAAACACATCATCCAGCTGCAATTTGGAAACGGTCAGGCAGTTTTGGATGCGGTTCTTTTCCCCGGTCAGTATATTGGTGAACTTCACACGGTAACGCATCAGGTCCCGAAGCTGGTGGATGTCGGGCGGTGGTATAAAGCTGGGCTTGACCATGCCGCACATATACAGGTCGCAGATTCACTTGGCGTCCTTGCAGTTGGTTTTGTTGCCCTTCTGCGGCTTTGTGTATTTGGGGTGGGCCAGAGTGACACGGCAGGTCTTTTCAAGGATATTGAATACGGGAATCCAGCATTTCTCCGTGGATTCCATGCAGATGCCCAAGCAATAGTATTTGGCAAGCCAATCATGCACCCCTT
>ENA-OQMY01000255-OQMY01000255.1-human-gut-metagenome-genome-assembly--contig:-NODE-255-length-16131-cov-2.555299_pt1 | contig 16131 bp, 12 predicted proteins | sample MGYA00242623_ERZ504868 | MGnify/ENA primary metagenome ERZ504868 (study PRJEB26092, sample SAMD00036386) | human gut metagenome | host: Homo sapiens | study: EMG produced TPA metagenomics assembly of...
GTATCTGATGGGCTTTTTCGCCAACGGTGCCCATGACGGTATTTGAATCCGGCCTCATTGACGGGTGCAGCCATATCACCTTCGTTTTACAGGCTTATCCTTCCGCTGGCAAAACCGGGGATCGTGACCATCACCATCTTCAATTTCATCGGATACTGGAATGAATATATCTGGGCGCTAGGTGTTCTCCGGCAAGCAGGCCAACCGCACGTTGGCCGTGGCGCTGCAGACGCTGGTGACCAGTATGCAGACGACGGGCAATTATCAGGGCCTGTTCGCGGGTGTGGTGATCGTATTCGTGCCCACGGTGATCATTTATGTGCTGCTGTCCAAGCAGATCATGTCCGGCGCAACGGCCGGCGCAGTCAAAGGATGAGGAACGATGCTCAAGCCGGTACCTGTCGAGCCAGTGCTCAGCGTGAAAGAGCTTTATACGCTGTATTATTTTCACCATGAAAGCGGTTACCGCTTTGCGGGGGAAAGCCATGACTTCTGGGAAATTATTTATGTGGACAAGGGGCGTGCCAGCGGCATCAACGGCACCGAGCCCTATACGCTGGAAAAAGGGCAGATCATTTTTCACCATCCCAATGTTTTCCACAACTTTCGAACGGACGGCGCGCCCGACGCTGAGGATGGCGCGGACTGCGACATCTTTGTGGTATCCTTCAACGGCGAGCTGGAGATGCTGGAGCAGTTCAGGGACCATATTTTTACCCTGAGCATGCACGAGCGCCATCTGTTCCGGGAGATGATCGAGGAAGGAAAACAGGTATACGATAAGCCCTTCGGCAAAAATCTGGTTTACCGGAAGGATGCGCCGCATGAACCGGAGCATCTGCCCGGCGCAAAGCAGATGATACGCAATCTGCTGGAGCAGCTGCTGATCTCGCTTTACCGCAAGCAGCAGGAATGCCCGGCACAGGTGCAGTCGCTGCCCATGCAGTCTCTGGGGATGGAGTATCAGATCGTACGCCAGGTCGTCACCTTTCTGGATCAGAACATCTACAACAACATCACCTTTGTGGACGTTGCCAGCCATTTCAACCTGAGCGAGACGCAGCTGAAAAAGCTGTTCCGTGAGGTGACGGGATACAGTGTGATGCAGTACTATCGCAAAAGCGTGGTGGGGCGTATCGAGTATCACATCCGTCAAATGGACAAAAATTTCACCGAACTGGCGGATCTGTTCAACTTCAGCTCCATCCACTATTTTTCCAAGTTTTACAAGCGCGAGACAGGGCACACGCTGCGCGAGTATCTGAAAAGCTCGCAGGACGTGAGCCTGCCGTAGCGGCAGAAAACAAAACCAAACCGCGCCCGGCCGTAACAACGGCCGGGCGCGGTCATTTATGTTGCTTTGTTATGATTCTGTCGCTTTTTTTCAAAGATAGGTCCAGATTCTTGCCTGCTGCAATCACCGGAGAGTATGATGAAAACAGAACAAAAAAGGAGTGATGCGGAGATGGAACAGATCGTGCAGACGCGCAGCGTCCCTGTGATGGGAAGCTATGACGTTGTAGTGTGCGGGGGAGGCCCCGGTGGCTGGGTCGCAGCGGTAGCCGCTGCGCGCGCAGGCGCCCGTACCGCGTTGGTAGAGCGCTATGGGTTTGTGGGCGGTATGGCTACGGCGGCCCTTGTAGTGCCGATCAGCGTATTCACCTACAACGGACAGCTGGTATGCGGGGGGATTCCCTGGGAATTCGTACAGCGTATGGTGGAAGCCGACGGAGCGGAGGTAGAGCATCCGTTGGGGAATATTTCCCATGATCCGGAATGCTATAAATTGATCGCGCAGCGGATGCTGCTGGAGAGCGGCGTTGATTTGCATTTTCACGCAGTGCTCACAGGCTGCGTGCGGGAGGACAGCAGGATAACGCATGTGATTTTGGACACCAAAAGCGGTCCCAGGGCGCTGGAGGCAAAATATGTGATCGACAGCACCGGAGACGGCGATCTCTGCGCTATGGCGGGTGTGCCGATGCAGGAAAATACAATGCCGCTTCAGCCGCCTTCCCTGTGCTTTTGTATCGGCGGCGTGGATACGGACGCTCTGGAGCTGATCCATCATGAAAAGCAGGGGCTCAATTATCACAATCTGCGCGTCCAGACAAAACTGCGTGAATTGGCTGAGACGGAGGATGTTCCAGTATTCGGCGGCCCTTGGTTTTGCAGTATTCACCGCGACGGCAGAGTAATGGTGAACATGACCAGGACGCCCGCGGATATGCTGGACCCTGCCCAGGCGACCCGTGCCGAATGCAGGCTGAGGGAGGACGTACACGCTTTTGTAGCGTTGCTGAAGAAATATTTTCCGGAATTCAAAAACGCAGAACTGCTGTTTACCGCCGCGCAAACGGGCGTGCGCGAGACCCGGCATATAAAAGGCGAACATGTTCTCACCGGAGAAGAATATTTGAATGCCGTACATTTTGAAGACGCCGTAAGCCGGGGAGCGCATCCCATTGACATCCATACCGCGGGTGACACGACGCAGAAGTGCCAGTTTCTAAAGAACGCGGCCTATATCCCTTATCGTTCCCTGATCGTCCCGGGCTTCGACAATCTGCTGGTGGCGGGGCGTTGTTTTTCAGCCGACCAGGTGGCTTCAGCCTCGGTGCGGGTGCAGGCCTCGGTGATGGGGCTGGGCCAGGCGGCGGGCTGTGCCGCCGCCCAGTGTGCCTGTGCGGGCACGAGCGTGCACAAAGCCGATGTGCACACGCTGCAGGCCATGCTGCGCAAATGGGTGCGCTGATTTAAAGGAGCGTCAGGGCTTTCAAAAGCAAAGCAGCGAATAGATTAGCATGGGCATAGGAAATGAGGGAAGAGGATGACGACAGTCGACTACAAAAAAACGTACCGGTGCTGGGCTCTTATGAGGTCGTGGTAGCAGGGGCAGGCCCGGCGGGGATATGTGCGGCGGTGGCAGCGGCCCGCAGCGGGGCGCGCGTGGCGCTGGTGGAACGTTACGGAGTATTGGGAGGAAATCTGACGGCCGGTTATGTCGGGCCGATATTGGGTATGGTCGGCAGTGGGACCATGCGGGATGAGCTGATGGCCTTGCTGGGGGTACCGGAGAATGATATGATCGGAGAGGTGGGCGTCGCCCACGATATGGAACAGGCCAAACGGGTTCTGGCCGAATTTGTTTCATGTGAGAATCTTGATGTGTTTCTGCAGACGCCCGTCGTGGACGCGCTTATGGCTGGCGCCTCTCTGGAAGGGCTGCTGGTGGCAACCAAGGAAGGGCTGCGCGCCATGGAGGGGAAAATCGTGATAGACGCCACCGGGGATGGCGACGTGGCCTGGTTTGCGGGCGCTCCTGTGGAAAAGGGGCGCGCCGATGGACTGATGCAGCCGGTGACGCTGGAATTTACACTGGATGGTGTGGACGAGAGCCGGGCTGTGGCATGTATTGGCGACGTAGACGATGTGGAGCTGAACGGTGAGCGGTTTCTTGATTACTGTGCGCGCTGCGCGCGGCAGGGGCTGCTGCCGGAGCAGCTGGCGGCTGTGCGGCTGCACCGTACCACGCATCCCGGACAGCGGCAGGTGAACACGACACAGCGCAACGGCATAGACGCTACTTGCGTGCGTGCGCTTTATTCCTCGGAGCTGGAGCTGCGCCGCCAAATCGACATACTGGTGCATTTCTTTCGGGAGAATCTGCCCGGGTATGAAAAATGCAGGTGCATTGCCAGCGGCGCTACGCTGGGCGTGCGGGAAACACGCCGTGTGATGGAGGAGTATACTGTTACTGCGGAAGAATTGGCGGCGGGAAAGCGCTTTTCTGATGTGGCGGTACACAAGGCCGAGTTCATCGTGGATATCCATAATCCGGAAGGAGCGGGCCAGGCGGAGGAAAGGATACAGTATGTAATGCCCTACGACTTGCCTTACCGCTGTTTTGTGCCGCTCAAGGTGGAGAATCTGCTCACTGCAGGACGGTGCATTTCGGGCACACACCGGGCGCATGCATCTTACCGGGTGATGTCAATTTGCATGGCGATGGGCGAGGCTGTGGGGATGGCGGCGGCACTGTGTGTTCGGGAAGGCTGTACGCCCCGCACTCTGGATGTGAAAAAACTTCAGGCGGCGCTGGAATCAAAAGGAGTAGATTTGTACAGCAAATAATGACGGTATGAAAAACGGGCGGTAGCATTTTCAGCTGCCGCCCGCTTTCTTTAATGAATAATGCAAAAGCCTCCCGCCGGGAGGCTTTTGCGTGTGACCAAGCTATTGCCCCAGATAAGCTCCCTGCTGCAGCAGAAGGCTGCGCAGTGCCTGAGCGTCGACACGGGACGGATCGCAGGCGCCGGATGCGGCCATAGCTGCGGCGGTTCCCGCCGCCTGGCCGAACACAAGACAGCAGGGAATCATACGGATGGCAGAGCCGGCCATTGCGTCGGCGGAAATGGAACGTCCCGCCACCAGAAGATTGGAGATTCCGCGCGGGATAAGGCAGCGGTAAGGAACACCAAAAAACGGACCGTTTTCCAGCGTATAGTAGGTGCCGCCGGGATCGTTTTTATTGTGGGTGTCCATATTGGTCGCCATGACGGCGATGGAATCATCCGGTACACGGCAGGCCCGCACGTCGTCAACGGTGAGCCGGTATAATCCGTCGACATGCCGCGTTTCGCGGATGCCGATGGTAGCTGCAGTGTCAAGGAAATGCGCGTTTTCAAAGCCGGGCGCGTATTTTTTCAGAAATCCGAATACCTGGTGCGCCTGGCGCAGTCCCTCCAGTTCGGCGCGGGTTAGATCCTCCGCGTTTGTACCGTCCACATCCAGGATTCGGGTAACGTTCAAACGGTATTCCCCGGCTGCGGGGCTTTCAAACAGACACACCTCGCCTCGGGGCACGTCGCCCCATTCTGCGGCTTTCTCCCGGATCAGCCAGCTGAAAGGCCCGTAAAACGGGCGTATTTCATCCCGGTGTTCCCGAATGTGCGCTTTGAGGCGGGGCGTATCCACATTGCCGACACGGAAAAACAACGTGGCTGGCTGCATATTGCCGTCCTCCACGCGCCCAAGTTCAAATTTTACGCCCGAGCGTGCAGCAACGTCTGCGTCGCCGCTGCAGTCGATCACAACTTTGGCACGAAACAGAAACAGGCCGGATTTATTGGCGGCTACGACACCGGTGATGCGGCCGTTTTCTTGCAGTACATCTATAAACTGGGTGTGCAGCAGCAGCTTTGCACCGCTTTCAGCAAGCATCTGTGTACATACCAGTTTAAAGCACTCATGGTCAAAGGGGCCAACATGGGCGTGGCCGATTTTATAAAAGCCGGAAAACGGTTCTTCCGCCTCTACATCGGCCGGATCAACGGCGCCGCCCAGAGTTTTCATACGGGCCACAACCTCCTCAAAGATACCCCGGATGACCATTTTCTTGTTTTGTGCATCATAGCAGGTCATAAACGGACCGACGAGGCCGGTTGTGGCCTGGCCGCCTACACATCCGTTCTGATCAAACACAAGGGTCCGGGCCCCATTGCGGGCCGCACAGACAGCGGCACCGATACCGACGGGGCCGGCGCCGACTACCAGAACGTCTACATTTTCAGCAACGGATAGTTGCCTGGTAAAGGATACGGTCTCCATTGTTTACCTCCGCTCTTTTGTTCTGCCTGAGGTGCGGGGTCAATAGCGGCCCCGCCTGGTCTGCCCCGGGCGCGAATATTTTGTGGAAACTCCGAAAGAATCCAGGATCAGGGCTTGTTTGACATCCTGATGATCCTTGTCATACCATAAATTGTGCTGTTCCTGCGGATCGTTTTTCCATGTCGTACAACTCTCCGAATTGGATGCCGTGATAAACGCTGAGTTTGAACCGTCCGTCGTAATACATGGTTGCGTAGCAGCTTTCGGCCGGTTTGCCGGCCGCCTGAATTTCTCCAGGGGCGCGAAGTCCGTCGTAGTTCATATCCACCTCCAGCGTATCGTAGAACTCAGCGCGCACGAATTTGCGCGGCGCCGGCGCGTTCTGCCCTGTGAGGACGGGAACGAGGGAGCGCCCATGGGTGTCGGCTGGTGGGATGCCGCACAGGTCGGCGATGGTGGGGGCCAGATCGGTTTGTTCCACTAGGCCGCCGTACACGGCGTTTTGCCGGAAGGTACCGGGCAGGGAAATAATAAGCGGGACGTGTGTAATACCCTCGTAAAAGCGGCAGCCTTTATGGGTAAGCCCATGGTCGCCGAGCATTTCACCGTGATCGGAATTGAAAATAACGATGGCGTTTTCCCGCAGCCCCATTTCGTCCAGTGCGTCAATGATGCGTCCGTAGTGTCTGTCGATCAATTCTATCATCCCGTAATAGGACGCCTTGTTCCTCCGCATCGCATCGTCTGTGGGATGGGCCGTACTTTGAAAGAAAAAATCTTTAAGGTTATTGTTCAGAGCGAGGTCGGCATCGCTGTAAATGGGGTCGGGCAGATTGCGGGCAAGATATTTCTCCACCAGGTCCGCCGGCGCGTCATAAGGCGGGTGAGGGTCGTAGCAGTTGACCGATAACAGCCATGGCTGCTCGCAGGCGGACCGTTCCCGTATAAAGGAGACGGCTTTTTCCGCCAGCCATGCGGTTTGCCGCAGCTCCGCAGGAGCGTCGGAGCGGTACCAGTGATAATCGTGCTTTTCATCGGAGGTAAAAATATCATGCCAGTCCACACCTTTTTGGTTCAGCCATTCCACATAGGGGTTGCCGGGGCTGTTCAGGTGATGCCCGGACGCGAGATTGTAACAGAAATAAGAATAGCCGTCATCCATGCGTGGCTCGTAATCGTTCCAGGCCGAGGTGATATGCAGTTTCCCGACGAGCCCGCAATAATATCCGGCGTCGGCAAGGCGTTTTGTGATCAGCGTGCAGTGCTCCGGCAGGTTGCACGCCCCATTGATATTGGCGTTGATCGAAGACGGATAACGCCCTGTCAGGAAACTGGCGCGGCTGGGTGTGCAGATGGGGTTTTGGCAGTATGTGTTGGTGAAAGCGACACCCTGGCGGCACAGGCGGTCCAGGTTGGGCGTATCAATGAATGAATTGCCCAAAGCATGGATCGTGTCCCACCGCTGTTGGTCTGTGCAAAGCCAAAGGATATTGGGCCTTTTGTCCATAGCAATTCCTCCGTTCTTATCTGCAACCTTCCACAAAAAAGGGGCCTGAGGCCCCTTTTGGTGCGGTTGGAATATGGTCAGCCATAAAAACTGTCGTACCAGGCCTGCAGCTCAGCCTGAACTGCATCGCCGCCGGCATTTTTCCAGTCCGCCTGGAAAGTGGGAAGATCGTCCAGCGTTTTGGTCCCGGCCAGAATTTGCAGGATATAATCGTTCATGCTGCTGAACAGTGCTGTATTGTATTTGGCATAGTTTTCGGTGGCAGGCTTAAAGGCGAAATCATTGTTTACAAAAATTTCAGGCGTATTTTCGTTGGCATACAAAGTAACAGCTTCGAAACCTGCCCACTGGGCGTCGGATTTGCGGACGCGGGACGGCCATTCGGTTGCGAACTCTTCCTCGTTGGTAGAGTCGATATACCAGTAGGAATTGCCGCGCTCCTCGGCAAAAATCGGGGTTGATGGGGGCGATGCCGCCGTCTTCATCATAGTTAAAGTGAGTTCCTTCCACACCGATGTTGATATAAAGCTGGTTTTGCTGCTTCAGGTTGATCCAGTTCACGGCATCGGCGGCGTTTTCCGAGCCGCGCAGAATGACAGTGACAAAGTTGATGGCTTCCGTGCGCATGTATTTGCAGGTACCGTCAGAGCCTTTCAGTGCGCCGATGTATCCGAGGTCATCGTAAGTGAGGCCCAGAGTCTCAAGCATGGTGGGAGTGGTCTCGCCCAGGCCGTTGCGGTTGATCTGAGCGATGATCGCCTTGCCGCCTGCAAGCTTTTCCTGCACGGTGGACGAGGTGTTTACGGCCCAGTCGGGGTCAAGCAGACCCTCCTGCTGGCACTTAGACAGAAATTCGATCATCTTTCCGAAGTTTTCATGCTCCGTCATATAATATACATTGCCGTCCTCATCTACCATCCAGTCGTTGTAGATGCCGAACGCCGCGGCAATGGCCTGCGGGAAGATCCAGGTGCCGTTGCCTTCCGAGGCGGAACGGTACGGGCCAGAGAAGATGATGTATTGATCTCCGAAATGTTCTTTTAATTTTACGAGACAGTCATAAAATTCGTCGATCGTGGTTGGGATGGCCTCGATGCCTGCCTCCTGCATCAGATCCCAGCGGCATACCATAAAGCCCTGCACCTCCTGGGCATAGGGATATTTATAAGGAATGCCGTAAATGTTGCCGTCCTCGCCGGAGACAGCACGCCAGGAATCCTCGGATACACCGTTCAGGATATCCTGGCCATAGACGTCCAGCAGATCGTTCAGGGGCATAAGGGCACCCTGGCTCATCAGTGTCTGGAACTGGTCGGGCGAGCACTGGATGATATCATAGGAGGCGCCGCCGGCAACCTCCATCACAAGCTTTTCGTCGGCATTCTCGGCCGGCAGAGCATAATATTCCACATCATAACCCGTGGTCTCTTTGAGAACGTCCACCATGATATCGGTGGTGGGGTCCCATGCAACGTTATACCCCAGACGCTTTAATGTTACGTTGCCCGGGCCCTTCAATGCGGGGACGTTTGCGCCCGCCGTGCTTTGGCTGGTGCCGGATGTGTCCGTGCCGGACGGCGAAGCGCTTCCGGCGCCTCCGCAGCCTGCAAGGCATGTGAGCAGAAGCGCTGCGGTCAGCAGAATAGACAATGCTTTTTTCATCTTGTTACCTCCTGTTTTGATCGATTCGACTATCTCCTACCGGTGCATCCCGGAATGGATCCAAAAAGGTTATCCCTTGACGGAGCCGATTGTGATGCCCTGTACCATAAACCGGGCCACAAAGGGATAAAGGGCGACAATGGGAATGATGGACAGCGTGACGGCGGCCGCGACCATGCCTTCGGAAGTGATATTGGCCATGTAGTTGTTGCTGGCGAGATTTTGAATAAAATCCTGGCTGTTGTTGATGATATTGTACAGGTATACCTGAAGGGTGTTCATATCCGGGGACCGGGTATACATCATCGCATGGAAATAATTGTTCCAGTAATTGATCGCATACAGCAGGCCGACGGTGGCGATCACCGGTTTGGACATGGGGCACACGATGGACGCCAGCGTGCGCAGATCTCCGGCGCCGTCGATCCGGGCGGATTCCTCTACACTTTCAGGCAGGCTTTCAAAATAATTTTTCACAATGAACATATTGAACTGCACGATGGCGAAAGGCAGGATGCAGGCGGCATAGGTATCCAGCAGCCCCAGGCTTCGTACGACCATATAAGCGGGGATCATACCGCCGAAAAACACCATGCTGATGACATACAGCAGTGAAACGACCCTGCGCCCCTTGAAGCCGGGCTTGGAAAGGGGATAGGCTGTCGTAATCGTCGTAAACAGGCTGAGCAGTGTACCTGCTCCCGTAACGATGAGAGAATTTTTCAGCGCCGTAAAAAATGAAGTCTGGGTCAGCACATACTTGACGGTCTCAAGCTGGAACCCAACGGGCCAGAAGTAAACGTTGCCGGCTGTGACGTCCGGCCCATTGCTGACAGCCTTGCTGATGACGTGCAGACAGGGCAGGATGGCGATAAGACTCAGCAATGCCATGGCTATGTAGGCAAAGCCGGACAGGAATTTTTCACTGCCGGACAGGGGAATGCCTTTTTCACGGTATAGCGGTTTCTTTTTGGTATTTAACATTTTATTGCATCCCCTTTCTTACCAGATGCTGCGTCCCAGCAGCTTGCGGCTTATCGCATTGGCGCTTACGATCAGAACAAACGCCACCACGGAGTTGAACAGTCCCAAAGCGGTGGACAGAGGGAAATCCATCTGCCCCATACCCAGACGGTATACATAAGTCTGGATTATATCTGCAACTTCATATACGGCAGGATTGTAAAATACCAGCACCTGCTCAAATCCCGTTTCCAAAATATAGCCCACCTTGAGAATGAGCATTAGGACGATGGTGGGCAGCAGGCCGGGCATGGTGATGTTCCAAATCTGGCGCCATTTGCTGGCACCGTCCACGCGGGCCGCCTCATACAGCGTTATATCGATCCCCGTGATGGCCGCCAGATAAATGACCGTATTGTAGCCGACTTCTTTCCAGCCTTCGGTAAATACCAGCACGCTGCGGAATACACTGTTATCGGTAAAGAATCCGATGCGCGTGCCGCCCATCGCGGTGATAGCGGTATTGATGATGCCGTAAGAACCAAACAGCGAATAAAAAACTACCGAAGATGACGACCCATGAAAAGAAATAGGGCATATAGATAGCGGTCTGGGCAAATTTGCGGTAGGTAGCGCGGCGGATCTCGTTGAGAAGTATCGCGCAGATGATAGGGATGGGAAACAGCCAGAGGATCTTCAATCCGTTGATGATCAGCGTGTTGGCCAGCACTTTCGTAAATTGGGAACTGGCGAACAGGCGCCGGAAGTGTTCAAGCCCCACCCAGTCGCTCAAGCCGATGGCATCGATGGGGTTGCTTCCCAGAAAAATATTGTAGTCCTTGAAAGCGATTAGAATACCATACAGCGGCGCGAGTTTATAAATAAAAAGGAAAAACAAGCCCGGTATCAGCATCAGATACAGCATGGGATGATGCTTTACATACACAAAAAAACCTGTGGAGTTTATGCCGCAATCCGGTTTTGGCTCTCAGTCCGCCGGACGGTACAGCCGTTGTGTCAAGTGCCATCTTCATTGTAAAACCCTTTCTTTCCATTCAGCTGCCGGAGCGTTCCGGGCTGTTTGTTCTCTGATATCAATTGTAGTACGGGCCAGCGTTGTGGTAAATATCACAAAATTTCGTTTTCTAGTCCGTTCTTTATGTAATTGTTGCTCAATTCAAAGACGTTGTAGACTTCTTACAAAAATACGCCCATGCCTTTCGGCATGGGCGCAGAAGAAATGAAACAGAATCAAAAAAATGAAACAGAGCCGCCTTCGCGGCTCTGCGGACGATCTCGTACAGGAGCGTTCAATCGCTGTCATGGGGCTGCACCGGAAGTTCAATCATCACACAGGTGCCGATGCCTTTGCGGGCGGAGATATAAAACTTGCATTTCCCCTGGCCGAAGATATCGAGCCGCTTATGTACATTGGCTACGCCGTAACTTTTGCTGGTGCGGATATCCAGCTCGGTCAGCTTCTGTGCCGTTTCGGGCGCCATCCCGTTGCCGTTATCCTCGATCTCTACACCGAAAGCGCGGGAGGAACGCCATGCGCGGATGACCAGACGCTTTTCCGTTTTGTCACAGTACAAAATGCCGTGGAGCAATGCGTTTTCCACCAGCGGCTGGAGCGAAAGTTTGGGGATCAGGCATTCCATTGCAGCCTGATCCAAATCATACTCCACCTCAAACTGATGGGAGAAGCGTTTTTGCATGATACCGAGGTAGGTGCGGGTAAGATCCAGCTCGTCGGACAGCGGTACGATGGCTTCGCCTTTATTGATGCTCATGCGCAGGTAGCGAGAGAGCGCGTTCACCATCCATACGCTGTCATCCGGATTTTTGTCCAGGATCATCCACTTGATGACATCCAGCGTGTTGTAAAGAAAATGCGGCTTGATCTGAGCCTGCAGCGACTCCATTTGATATTCGGAAATAGCCAGCCTGTCGCGGTAACGGGCGTCCACAACAGCGGCGATGGAGCGTACGATCTGCTCGGTATCGCGTTCCAGCGTGATGAGGCCTCCTTTGCGGCGTCCCGCGCAGGAATCGGTATTTCCGGTCCCGTTTTCGGCATCCAGCGTATGGATGGCTGCGTTGAGGCGGCTAACGGTACGGTTGAGATTGAGACTGTAGGCTGCCGTGACGGCGATGATAAACAAAATCAGACACGCGACTACCCACATGGATACAATGGTGTTTACCGCGCCGGAATCCATGGTGTAGACCTGTGCCCGCGGCATGGAGGAGATAACATACCATTCCGTCGTTTCAAGCCGGCTGAATGCGAGGATGACGTCCGGTTCAAGCAGATAACCGGAGCCCAGGCTGCACACCTGCTCCATCAGCGACGGCGGCAGGGCCGTTTCGCCCAGATGCGCGTCGTCTGTGTGCGCCAGAATACGGCCCTGCGCATCCGCAAGGAACATTTCGTCATGGTTGGTGCTGCCTGCGGCAAATATCTCATGAAATTGAGAAACGCTCACATCGGCAAAAAGCACACCGCACAGCTTGTCGTAATCCGCCTGGCTTTTCAGCGCCACAGCACAGGAAACAACGGCGGTGGGCTCGGATATGCCTAGGCTGACAAGGTGTGTTCCGTGCCAAAATACGCCGCCTTTTTGATAAACGGACCCGTTTTCTCCAAGGCTGGACAGAGGGTCCAAGGAGTAAAGCGTTGTTTTCTGGCCGGAATAAATTTTTTCGTCGGGCACATACAGCCGCAGGCGCGTGATCATATGCTTGTCCAGCTGTTCAGACAGCGCGCGGCGTATCTTGGCGTATTCTTCCAGTTGCACGGCTGTGTCCGCGTCTGAATTGAGATAGGGATACAATGTGCCGATCAATGCCGATGCGCTCTCTTTGACCTGTTCAAAACGGTAATCGATGTTGTTGCGGGTCTGCCCGGCGGATACCAGCATTTTTTGACACAGCTCCGCTTCCATGGCCTGGGCGGTGTTGCGGGTGTAGTAGAATACGGCCAGCGTCAGAAGCACCAGCGCAGCCAGCAAAAGCACGAACATCAGCAGGCGGGCGGCGCTGCGGGCACGGCCGAGCCGGACGCCGCCGTTTGCGGGACGCCTGAAGCGGGCGGTCGCCTGTTTCAAAGCTGCTCCGCCTCCTTTTCGGCCGCGGGGCGGGCGTTCAGCATGATGTTTTCGCGGTATTCGCCCGGCGTTTGGCCCGTGTACTTTTTGAACAGGCGCGAAAATAACTGGGGAAAGGTATCCCACCTTATAGCATACGTCATACAGATGAATGTTTGTCTGCGCTAAAAATTCTTTGGCTTTGTTCAGCCGCTCCTGCGTGATGTATTCGTTGATGGTCTTTCCTGTGGCCTGCTTGAACAGCACACACAGATAGGTGGGCGTAAGATATACGGCTTCTGCGAGGCTTGTTACTGAAAGCTGCTCCATATACTGCGCGGCGATGATCTCCCGCACGCGCTTGATGACCGTATTTGTGTGAGGCGTGCTCATTTTTTGCAGGTGCAGGGTCAAATCTTCATATACGGAAGCAAGCATCGCCTCCTGCTCTCCCAGGCTGTTGCATTGCAGAAAGCTGGCCGTCAATTTAAGGTGTGAGGCATAGGGGCCCATATTTTCCGTGCGCATATTGGTCATCAGGCGCGTGGGCAGCAAAAGAAGGAAAAGCATGAAATTCTGCTGCTCGTCCTCGCCGGGCAGGGCGCGGATGCCGGCAACGGCGCGCTCCAGCGCCAGATGCACCGCCGCTGTATCTCCATTGAGAATGCTGTCACAGATCTCTTTTTCCCGCTTGTTCGCGAAGAGTGCGTCCGCTGCCGTCGTCCTCATATTTTTTGATGGAAATCGGGATATCCTTGCCGATCAGGTAACAGCGGCTGATTGCCTCGCAGGCATTGGCGTAAGCGGAGCGTACGCTGCGCAGCCCGCGGAACGGCTCGCTGATGCCGATCATGGTATCCAGTTTCATTTCGCTGCGTATGCGCGCCTGCAGATGCTCGGCCACGCTCAACAGGTCTTCTTCGTATTCGTCATGTTCTACGTCCAAAATGGCGATGTATTCGGAAAGCCGCCCTTTGAACACGACATTGACGCCGTATTCCGCCAATACGCGGGCAAACAATTCTTCCAGCGCCATACTGAAGGTGATGCGGTCTTTTTCAGGCATGCTGCCCATGGTGAGCCATTTTGATTTTGGCTGAAGCCGCAGTACCAGCACGGCGTAATGTGTCTGGCTGTTCAAGGAATACCCAGGAATTCGATGCTTTGCAGAATGTCCTCCTCACTTTCGTCATTGTTCTGCAAAAGATCGCACAAACGGCGCTGGCGCAGCAGCGGCATGCTTTGTTCCAGCTTTCGGGCCATGTCTTCCAGGGCCAGCTGCTGGGAAGACCTCTGGTCCAGCATGGCCACCACTTTGGTGATCACCGCGTCCAGTTCGTCAATGTCGATGGATTTGAGGATATAGTCTACGGCTTCCATCTTCAGAGCATCACGCAGATATCCCACATCTGCATAGCCGCTGATAAATATGATTTTGACGCCGGGATAGCTCTCCAGCACATTTTTGGCCAGTGTGATGCCGTCCATATGGGACATCCGCACGTCTGTGACGATGATGTCAACTTCATTCCGGCGGACAAAATCCAGCGCTGGGACGCCGTCGTCGAATACCCCGGCCACTTCCACACCGTGCTTGCCCCAGTTAAAGTGCGTTACAAGCCCACGGCGAACCGTTTCCTCATCGTCTGCGATAATGGCTTTGTACATCTTTACCGTTCCCTTCCGCGGTTTTGCCGCGCGCTCAAAGTGTTTGCAGGTATTCTTCGATCCACGGGATGGCCGAGCCCAGGGCGGCCGCTTCTTTTTTATAGGCACAGGCCTTGAGATAGCCGGCGTCCGGCTCGAAGGTGTTGCGGAAGGCCGCGCGGCGGCGCAGCCCGGCCAGCTCTGCATCCATGTACCGGCCTACATAGCCTCCAAGAATCACGTCGCAGTCCAGCATCATGCGCAGGTTGTTCACTACGACGGCTACGTTGTCCAGATAAGCGTCCCACACGCTGCGCAGCGCGGCGTCACCCGTGTGCAGCCGCAGGAAGAAATCTTTCAGGCTGCCGCCGGTGTGGCCGTGCAGCAGGCCGGCGCGGCAGTAGGCGTCCACACAGCCGCTTTTGCCGCAGTAGCACGGCCGTCCGCCGGGAACCAGCGTGGTGTGCCCCACCTCGCCGCTACGCAGGTTGTGCCCCAGATACAGCCTGCGGCCGATGAGCACCGCGCTGCCCACGCTGTTGCTCAGGGAGAGATAAACCGCGTCCCGCAGAGAGACGTCGGCCCAGGCCTCGGCAAGGCAGCCGGCGTTTGCGTCGTTTATCATGCGGCAGGGCAGGCCGAGATATTGTTCGAATTCATCGGCCCGCAGTCCCTGAATGGAAAGCGCGTGGGAGCGCAGGACGAGGTCCTGCCCGCTGCCGATGATGCCGGGAATGGACAGGCCGACGCCCAAAACCGATTGCCGGGGCAGCTCCGCGCACAGCTCGCTGATGAACGCGGCGAGCGCCCGAAATAGGCGGGCGTACGCGTAAAGGCCAGAGTGCGGGTTTGCGTGCGCGTCACCTGGCCGGAGAGATCCACAGCCACCAGGCTGACATGGCGCAGAGTGATGTCGGCCCCGACAACGTACCGCGCGCCGGGACAGGCGCTCCAGGCCCGGGGCTTGCGTCCGCCGGTGGAACTGAATTCCCCGCAGGGCTGCACCAGGCCGTGGCCCTCCAGGCGGCGCAGCAGAGTAATGGCCGTGGGCGTGCTCACCGCCAGAGCGTTCGCCATCTCCTGTGTGGAAAAAACGTTCTTTTTCCATGGCCCATGCAGCCGCCTGCGCCGCCCGCCCGCGCTGTGCGCCGAAAAGATTTACTGTCTCCATCCTGAGTGCCTCCCGCCTGGTTGTGGTTTTACTGTAACACATTCAAAACACTTTGTAAAATCGGTTTTAAAAACTTGACAAAAAGAAAGACTCATTCTTGGAGATTCCAACAAAATTGGAAGAGACCGCTTGACAACGTATCAAAAAAGACGCATTCTAATGCTGGAATCGTTTTTAAACTGAGTTAAAAAAGTTTTGGGCATGGGAACATGCGGAAAGGATGGATCGACGATGAAGGGAGCGTTTTTTTCTGGGCAACCGGGAATTTGAAGTCCGGGATATGGAAAAACGGCCGCTGGCCGCGGACGAAGTGCGCATTCGCGTGATGGCGTGCGGCGTGTGCGGTACAGATGTCCACATTTACCACGGCGAGGCGGGCTCGGCCGAAGTGACGCCGCCGGTGGTTCTGGGACACGAATATGCGGGTATTGTAGAAGAAGTAGGCGCGGATGTGAAAGGTTTGGCGCCGGGCGATCATGTCG
>ENA-OQMY01000256-OQMY01000256.1-human-gut-metagenome-genome-assembly--contig:-NODE-256-length-16087-cov-5.154449_pt1 | contig 16087 bp, 15 predicted proteins | sample MGYA00242623_ERZ504868 | MGnify/ENA primary metagenome ERZ504868 (study PRJEB26092, sample SAMD00036386) | human gut metagenome | host: Homo sapiens | study: EMG produced TPA metagenomics assembly of...
AGCGAAATCAACTGTCGGGAAGACATTCCTATCTATAAAGGCGGACCGATGAGCACCGATACCCTTTTCTATTTGCACACATTGGAAAATATAACAGACTCGCTCCCCATAGCCAACGGGCTCTACCTGAACGGTGACTTCACCGCTATCAAGCAATTTATAACAGAGGGTAATTCCATCAAAGGAAGAATACGTTTCTTTCTCGGTTATTCGGGCTGGGAACCCGGACAACTGAAAAAGGAAATAGAAGAAAATACCTGGCTGGTGGACAAAGCGGATATTCCTTCGCTCATGGATGAAAAAGCCTGCAGAAACTTGTGGAAAGATGCACTTAGCAAACTTGGCGGCAAATACGAAATGTGGTCACGTTTTCCGCAAATCCCCACTTTGAACTGACAGTAACCGGACAATCATCCGATTACCGGCTATCCTACCCGCCCCACACTATCAAGGCGAATACATTGCATCAAGACAACGTCCTTAAATTTGCCGCCTGCAAACCACCATTCCTTCAGCAGTCCGCATTGTACAAAGCCGCAAGAACCGAACAAGCGCAAGCTCGCTTCATTGTCGGCAGCCACATGCACAACCAACTGTTTCAGAAATAAAAAGCCGAAGGCATAATCGCACAAAAGTCTCAAGGCATCGGAAGCGTACCCATTACCCTGATACTCTTTCCGTATCGCAATCCCCACCTCACCGCGGGAATGCATCGGTGCAAAATCCGTAATGTCAATAGTGCCCACCACGGCATCATCCTCGCGACGCACTATCATCATGCGGAGCTGACGGTCGGCAAACATATCACATTGCGAATTTTCCATGTATTGCCTCAGCACATACTTGGAATACGGTACCGAGAAGTTCGTAACATCCCACGTTTGCGGGTCATTCTCCATGGCATACATTATCTCCAAATATTCCGAAAAGGTGCAGAGCTTTCTGATCCTTATGGTCACCATTCCCATGTGGATCAACATGCTTCTCCGTACCTATGCATGGATGAACATTCTTTCTGACAATGGTCTGGTGAACAACCTTCTGAAAATGCTGGGAATCTCACCGATCACCATGATGTATACAGATTTTTCCGTTATCGTGGGCCTTGTTTGTAACTTTATGCCCTTTATGATCATTCCGATCCATACATCCTTAAGTAAAATGGACAAGTCACTGATCGAAGCGGCCAACGACCTTGGTGCCAATCCATTCCAGACCTTCTGGAGGATCACCTGGAAGCTTTCCATGCCAGGTGTGGTCAATGGTATCATGATGGTATTCCTTCTGTCCATATCAACCTTCGTTATTCCGAAGCTTCTCGGCGGCGGCCAGTACATGCTGATCGGTAATCTCATTGAGTCACAGTTTATTTCTGTAGGTGACTGGAACTTCGGAAGTGCCATCTCTCTGATCCTAGCAGTGATCATCCTGATCTTTATGAGCCTGATGAAGAAGATGGATACCCAGGACGATTAAAGGAGGCAGGAGATGAAAAGAAAAAATACCATATTTTCAAAATTATATGTAGTGCTGTGTCTGGCAGTTTTTTTACCTGCCGATCCTTGTGACCATGATCTTTTCCTTTAACTCATCCAAGTCCCTGACCAGATTTACAGGATTTTCCCTGCGCTGGTACGGAGAGCTAATAAACAACATGGAGATCAGTAAGGCAGTTTATGTTTCAGTCACAGTGGCAATTCTGGCAACTGTTATTTCCACAGTGCTGGGAACCATCACAGCCATCGGACTTTCAAAATCCAGAAAGGTTCTGAAGGAGATGGTCCTTACCATCAATAACTTTCCAATTCTGAATCCGGAGATCGTAACCGCGATTGGTCTGATGCTGCTGTTTTCTTCGCTGGGAATGACGAAAGGCTATCTGACCATGCTGCTGGCACATATCGCATTTTGTACGCCCTATGTGATCACCAGTGTATATCCGAAGGTACGAAGCCTGGATCCGAACCTTGCCAATGCAGCCATGGATCTTGGTGCAACGCCATATCAGGCACTTACCAAGGTTATCGTGCCCATGATCAAAGAAGGGATTTTTGCGGGAGCGCTCCTGGCCTTTACCATGTCCTTTGACGATTTCGTAATTTCCTACTTTGTTTCCGGAAACGGAGTAAAAAATATATCCATTGTTGTATATAATATGACAAAGCGCATCAATCCCACCATCAACGCCCTTTCTACTATTGTGATCGTGGTCATTGTGCTGGTGCTTCTTTTTGCAAATCTGATCATGCCGAAGCTTCAGGCCTCCACCGTGAAAAAAACTGGATCCGAAAAAAAAGAAGGATCGTTGCGATTGTCACAGCTGCTGCGGTTGTTCTGGTATTGGGAAAGTGGACGATCGTAAGTCAGGGAAACCACGTGCTTCGTGTATATAATGCCGGAGAATATATGGACCTGAGTCTTCTGGACAAATTTGAGAAGCAGTATAACTGTACTGTTGTATATGAAACCTTCGAGTCCAATGAGATGATGTACACCAAGCTGGCCAGTGGTGAAACCTACGATGTTCTGGTTCCGTCAGATTATATGATCGAAAGACTGATCAAGGAGGAATATCTTCAGGCCCTTGACTGGAAAAAGATCCCAAACAGCAAAAATCTTCTTCCCGAGGTACAGAATAAGGACTATGATCCGGGAAATCGTTATTCCTGTCCGTATTTCTGGGGAACTGTAGGAATCCTTTATAATAAGAATGTAGTCTCTCAGGAGGATCTTGACAAAGAGGGCTGGAATATTCTCTGCGATGAAAAATATAAGGGAGATCTTTATATGTATGATTCCGAAAGGGATTCCTTTATGATTGCCCTGAAAGCGCTGGGGTATTCCATGAACACAAAAAATCTTGATGAGATCCAGCAGGCTTATGAGTGGCTGATCCGGCAGAGAGATACCATGGATCCGATCTATGCAGGTGATGATGTGATCGACAACATGATCTCAGGAAACAAGGCAATGGCGGTTGTTTATTCCGGAGATGCTTCCTATATCATCAGCGAAAATCCGGAGCTTGGCTATTATACTCCGCAGCAGGGAACCAATACCTGGTATGATGCCATGGTCATCACCAAGGACTGTAATGAAGTAGATCTGGCTCATGAGTTCATCAATTTTATGCTGGATGATGAAAATGCTCTTTCCAATACCGAAGAAGTAGGATATACTTCTACTGTAAAGAGCGCATTCGAGGAGATGAAGAACGGAACTTATGAGGGAATTTCTTCCTATATTCCGCAGATCGACAATCCAAAGAATGAGATCTTCGGATACCAGAAGCCAAAGATCAAGCAGAAATTCGCAGAACTTTGGACAAAGGTAAAAGCAAAATAACAAGACGTCAGAGAGAGACATGAAGGAGGTTCTATGAAATCAAAAAAAGCAGCAGCGATCATGTTATGTGCGGTACTTGGAACATCTATGATAACAGGTGTCAGTGTCAGTGCAAAGGATAAGGATGAACTGGTACTTTATACATGGGACGGAATGTTTCCGCAGGAAGTGCTGGATGATTTTGAAAAAGAAACAGGGACCAAGGTGGTATATTCCAACTTTGATACCGATGAGACCATGCTTGAGAAGCTTTCCCAGGCAAAGGGCGGCGATTACGATGTGGTAATTGCAGATGATTACATTATCGACAGCGCGGTAAAAGAAGGACTTGTCCAGAAGATCGACAAGGATACCGTTTCCAATTTTAAGAACATCAACCCCCTTTATCAGGGACAGTTTTATGATCCGGATGACGAATATACAGTACCTTACGGAGCAGGAATCCCACTGATCGTTTATGATCCGGAGCAGGTAGATATCGACATTAAAGGATACAAGGATCTCTGGGATAAGTCTCTGGAGGACAGCATTGCCATCGTAGGTAATTACCGCGTGATCTGTGGCATCACACAGCTTTCCATGGGAGAGAGCATGAACGAAGAAGATGTAGCCGTGATCGACAAGACCGGTGAGAAGCTGAAAGAGCTGGCACCGAACATTCGTATGATCCAGGATGACAATACACAGAATGCACTTCTCAACGGAGAGGCAAGTGTGGCATTTCTTTATACATCACAGGTAACACAGGCACTGAAGGATAATCCGGATCTTAAGGTGGTTTATCCAGAGGAAGGTCTTGGATTTGGTATTATGGGAATGTTTGTGCCAAGTGAAGCACCGAATGCGAAGGCTGCCAATGAATTTATCAATTATATCCTGGAGCCGGAAGTATCTGCACAGTGCATCAACTATATCGGATACTACAATACAAACAAGGCAGCAGATGATTTGGTAGACGAGAGCCTGGTTGTTCCGGACAGCGTGACAAAGGGTGAGATCGTACAGAATGTAAGCCAGGAAGCAGAGCAGGAATACAATAAGATCTGGACAGAGTTTAAAGCTGCCTGCGATTAAGCAGACGAACCAGTAAGGGGGTTTTTCAGGTGGAGATATACAAAGGCACATCCGCTTTTTCCGGAATAGCCATTGGAAAAATACTGTATTACCACAGAGGCGAATATCAGATACGTCAGTCCATGGTAGACAATGTAAAAAAGGAGCTGGATCGTCTGGATAATGCAAGAACAGCGGTAAAGAACCAGATCCAGCATATGTATAAAAACGGAGCACCCCTCCCCAAAGAGCAGGAGCTGACCTTGAAACGTCAGCTGAAGCTCTTAAGTGGCGGCAGCTTTCAGCGGGCCGTGGAAAGCATGATCACGACAGAAAAGGTCAGTGCAGCCTACGCAGTCCAGACAACCAGGGATGAGCTTGCAAATGTGTTCCGCAAGCTGGAGGACGAGGCTGTCAAAGAACAGATCGAAAATATCAGGGAGATCTCCGAGCTGCTGATCGGCGCCATGGGTGGCTCCCATGCACGGATCAATCTGGGAGATGAGCCGGTGATCCTTGCAGCAGAGCAGCTTTCCCCCAATGAACTTCTGGAGATGAACAAAGCCAGTCTTCTGGCGGTAGTCATGCATCAGGGGTCTGTTATTTCCCATGTATCGATCATGGCAAAATCCATGGAAGTCCCCACCCTGGTCGAGGTGGAGATACAGAAAGAATGGGATGGCCATATGGCTATTGTAGATGGGTATACAGGAACACTGTATATCGATCCGGAGCCGGAGCTTCTTAAGGAATATGAGATCCGTCATGCAGCAGATAAGGAAGAGCGGGAAGAACTTTTGAGACTTCGGAACCAGAAGGATATCACAGCCGATGGCAAGGAGATCAAGCTTCTGGCAAACATCGGAAATCTGGATGATCTGAATACGGTTCTTTATTACGGAGCAGCAGGTATCGGCCTTCTTCGAAGTGAATTCCAGTATCTCGGAAGAGAGAATTATCCAAGAGAGAATGAGCTGTTCCGTGCCTATAAAAAAGTAGCCGAGGATATGGATGAACGTCCGGCAGTGATCCGTACCGTGGACCTGGGGGCAGACCGTCAGGCAGAATATATGGCAATTCCTGATGAGGTCAATCCTATGATGGGAAACCGCGGCATCCGCCTCTGCCTGGATCGCAAAAAAATGTTTAAAGCGCAGCTTCGGGCTATTTACCGTGCAAGTGCCTATGGAAATATCAACCTGATGTATCCGATGATCACGTCCGAGGAAGAGCTGGATGAGATCGAGAAGCTGATCCGAGAGGTAAAAAAGGGCCTGGATGAGAAGAACATTCCTTACAAAAACATCCGTACCGGAATTATGATCGAAACACCGGCAGCGGTCATGATCAGTGAAGAACTTGGAAAACGTGTGGATTTTCTGAGCCTAGGAACCAATGACCTGACCCAGTATACCCTGGCTATGGACCGGCAGAATCTTCTTTTGAAGGATAAATACAATGATCATCATCCGGCGCTTGTAAAGATGATCCGCATGGTAACAGAGGCAGGACATAAGTCAGGATGTGAAGTTTACATATGCGGAGAGCTGGCAGCAGATTCCAATCTTACAGAAGCTTTTATCCAGATGGGAGTGGACGGCCTTTCCGTTGTTCCTGCCTGTGTACTTCCAGTGCGAAAAGCGATCCGCAGTTCCTATGCGGATGAGGCAAACCGGCCGGAAGAAGCAGTAAAAGAGAAATAATATCCGGAAAAATAAAAATCCTGAGAATTTCTATGTTGATATCTGTTGATATCTCACATAGGATCCTCAGGAATTTTTTGACGGAATCTTTCACTCACGGCTTATTGCTGTTCTAAATTGAAGCAGTGCGTGGAAGCATATCTGTTCCGGTTAAAGTTATCGAAGTCCAAGCACCTGGGCGGTTTCCGAAATAAACTCCGGTGTGGTACCACAGCATCCGCCGATCACGGAAGCACCGTTGTCCACCAGCACCTTCATATAACCTGCAAAATCCGCAGGGGTCATGCTGTAAACTGCATTTCCAAGATCATCGATCTGGGGCATTCCCGCATTGGGTTTGGCAATGACCGGAATGGAAACGTTCTCCTTGATATTGCGGATAACCGATACCAGCTGATCCGGGCCAACCGAGCAGTTGATGCCGACAGCGTCTGCACCTGCAGCTTCCAGGGACATGGCAGCCTCTATGGCATTTCCGCCGCTGAAGATACTTCCGTCTGCTTCTACAGTCACGGTACAGATGATAGGAAGCTCACAGACACTCTGGCAGGCGTCTACAGCAGCCAGTGTCTCCTCGATGTTGATCATGGTTTCCGCTACGATCAGGTCCACACCTGCGTCACGGAGATAACCGATCTGTTCCTGATAAACTTCGAAGGCTTTTTCGTAAGTCATATCACCGGCCGGAGCCATCATCTTGCCGGTGGTGGTGATATCACCTGCTACGAAAACACCCTCCGGTGCGATCTCCTTTGAATAGCCTGCCAGGGTATGATTGATCTGTTCGATCTGATCCTCCAGTCCGTGCATAGTGAGGTTAATGCGGTTTCCTCCGAAGGTAGGCGCATAGATGATATGGCTTCCCGCCGCGATGTATGCCTTCTGCAGAGACTGGATCACATCCTTGTGCTCAAGCACCCAGCTCTCTGTGCAGACACCACGTGGCATGCCGGCCTTCATCAGGTTGGAGCCGGTAGCACCATCCAGCAGCAGGACATGATCTTCGGTCAGTTTCTGAAATTCCTGTTTTGTCATATGTTTATATCCTCCTTATGGCAGCCAATCACGGTTGGCAAAAAACTAGGGCTCCTCCTGTAACCGCTGCACTCATTGCCGTGGGTTTATTTTAACACAGGGAATAAAAATAATCTATCCTGTTTCTGGGCCGGGGTAATAAAAAACTAATAAAAATTAGGCAAATTGTACATATTTAACGACTTTTCTGTCGAATAAAGAACTTGCGTATTAGAAAATAGGATTGTATAATAACCTATAGACATGCCCAAAGGGCAAGACTGTCATCAGATAGAACATAAAGGTAAAGGTGAAAAGGAATTATGATTAAAGTTAAACTGAGCAACTGGAAGTCTGATCACCAGATGGATGAGGCTTATAAAGCTCTGCGAACAAATATCCAGTTCTGCGGAGCAGATAAGAAAGTGATCGCACTTACCAGCTGTACTCCTAATGAGGGAAAGAGCAGTGTGGCATTTAATCTTGCTGCCTCTCTTGCTGAGAGCGGCAAATCAGTGCTTCTGATCGATGCCGATCTGCGTAAATCCGTTTTGATGGGACGTGTGACAGTAGACCAGGAGGTAATGGGACTTGCTCATTATCTTTCCAAGCAGGCCAAGCTTTCTGACGTGATCTGTGCCACTACACTTCCGAAGTTCCATATTATCTTCTCCGGTATCGTACCTCCGAACCCGGCAGAGCTTCTCGGAAACAGACTCTTCAAGGATATGATCCGCGTGGTAAGAGATGTTTATGATTACGTTATTGTAGATACACCGCCGCTTGGACTGATCATCGACAGTGCTATCATAGCAGATTCCTGCGACGGATCTGTAATCGTCGTTGAATCCGGTACCATCAGCTACCGTTTTGTACAGGAAGTAAGAGATCAGCTTGCCAAGAGCAACTGCCCGATCCTGGGAACCATTCTGAACAAGGTGGACTACAGCAAGGCCGGCAATTACGGTCACTATGGCAAGTATGGTAAGTATGGTAAATACGGCAAGTACGGTAAGTATGGTTCCTACGGAGATTATGGTGAGAGCAGCAGTAAATAAAAAAACATTGACAACAGAAATGAGTGGGTTATTTTAATGAAGGGACTTTATGATATTCATTGTCATATCCTCCCCGGGGTGGATGACGGTGCAAGAAACATGGAAGAATCACTCTGGATGCTCAACAAGGAGTATCAGGAGGGCGTACGTCATGTGATCCTGACACCACATTTCCGGTACGATATGTTTGAGCCGCATATGAACATTGTGACAAGACAGTTCATGCAGCTGCGTAGAGCAGCCATGAATATTGGTGATGAAGGCATGAGACTTTATCTGGGCTGTGAACTCCATTCCAGTATGGATATGGTGGAATGCCTTAAGAAGGGACGGCGGCTTACCCTTGCAGGTTCCAGATATGTGCTTGTGGAATTCAGCAACGGAGATGAGAAAAATTATATTGAAGAACGGGTCAGAAGTCTTCTGATGAATGGTTTTATCCCGATCATCGCTCATGTGGAACGTTATAAGGCTACCCGGAACGATATTGGATTTTTGACAGAGCTGAAGGATATGGGAGCACATATCCAGGTCAACGCAGATACCATCAGCGGTCAGGACGGATTCGGGGCAAAAACCTTTGCACGGAAAGTCATGAAGCATGGGCTTCTGGATTTTGTCGGTTCTGACGGACACCGTAAGACGGAGCGTATCCCGGAGATCGGCAAATGTGTCGCCAAAATGGAAAAAACAATGGGGAGCGAATATGTAAAGAAGATCTTTATCAAAAATCCCCGGAAAATCACAGGGTAATGGAGAAAAGAAATGGAAAATCAGACTGTTAACAACAACGACGAAGTAGAGATCGATCTTGGTGAGGTATTTCACCTGTTACTGAGCAAGCTGGGTGTTATCATTTTATCCGGTATTGTTTTCTGCCTGGCAGCTGTTATGGGAACCATGCTTCTGATCACACCGAAGTATGAATCCACAACCAAGATCGTGGTACTGTCCAAGCAGGACAGCAGCACACTGACCAATCAGGATATCCAGACAAGTACATCACTGACCAAGGACTATGCGGAGCTGATCAAGAGCCGTACAGTTACTGAGGGTGTGATCGCACAGCTGAAACTGGATATGACACATGAGAAGCTTCTTAAGAAGCTTTCCGTAGATACACCAACGGATACACGAGTAGTATCCATCACAGTTACAGATACCGATCCTTATACAGCGGCAGAGATCGCAAACGCAGTAAGAGATATTGCTTCCAAGCATATCCAGCAGGTTATGGATATCAAGGCAGTAAATGTGGTAGAGACAGCAAACATCCCGGATGAGCCATCAAGCCCAAGCGTACCGAAAAACGGTGTGATCGGCGGACTTCTGGGTATCCTTCTGGCAGCAGCTGTTGTGATCATCGTATATCTGACAAACGATACTGTAAAGACACCGGAAGACGTAGAGAAATATCTTGGATTAAGCGTACTTGGTACAATCCCATACTCTTCCAAAATGGGCAAGAAATCCAAAAAGTAAAAAGAAACGTCAACGCATTAAAAATAACAACAACGGATCAAAGTGTTGGTAAAGGCCGGGAGCAGCAAAAATATGAAGAAAGTTTTTTGTGGTTTTTTATTAGTGGTCATCTGCCTTGGTATGGGAGCCGGTGTAGTATACATGAAGAGCTCCGAGGATAATGAAGGACCGAAGATCACATTTGAAGAGGGAAAAGATACGAATTATACATCCGATATGACAGAAGAGGATCTTCTGAAGGATGTAAAGGCACAGGATGACAGAGATGGAGATGTTACAGAGTCTCTTACTGTAGAAACCATATATCCGAAGACTGACGGAAAACAGGTTTCTGTTATCTTTGTTGCAAAGGACAAAAACAACAATGTAACAAAAAAGAATTTACCATGGAAGCTCAGGACGGCAGTGCCGAAAATCCGCAGCTGGGACTGATCGATAATGACGGTCTCACAGAGGACGGAGATTCCACAGACACCACAGAGCCTGCAGAAGAGACAGATATGCAGGATGGGACAGAAGCAGACAGCACAGATGCTGAAAGCGGAGATTCCGCAGAAGGAGAACTGACTCCGGAGGAACAGGCGCAGAAGACACAGGAAGACAAGATCGAGCAGCTTTCTCCGCAGGACCCGAAGATGTATCTGACTACCTATTACGTAGAGGTACCAGTAGGAACTACGCTGGATAAATTAAGCTATGTAAAGGATATCCAGGATGATACAGAGTCAACCAGTGATCTTTTCAAAAGAATCCAGATCACCGGTGATGTAAATACAGCTGCACCGGGAACTTACGAGCTTACATATTATGTAGTAGACAACAGTGGAAACAGCTCCAACGGAGCCGTACTTACCATTGTCGTGAAATAAATATCATCCCCTCTCCAGGTGCCTGAGATACCGGAGAGGGGATAAATGCAACAAAAAAATGTAAGCGAGGGAAGGCGTAGAAAAGAATATGTATCAAAAAGAAAACAGCAGCTGGGTAAAACATGCAGATTTTACGATTTGCGATATGCTGTGTCTGCAGCTTGCGTTTGTACTTGCATACTGGATCCGAAACGGGATCGATCAGCCATACGAGACAGAGCTGTACCGAAATGTGGCAGTGGTGATGTTTCTTATCCAGCTGATGGTCACATTTTTTAATGAAAGCTTCAGCGGAGTTCTGCGAAGAGGAATGCTGGTGGAACTGAAGAAAACCTTTGAACAGTGTACACTGGTCTGCCTTCTGGTCCTGGCATATATGTTTCTTTTAAGAATTGGAAACAATTATTCCAGAATGATCCTGCTGATCACCTATGTGTTTTATACCTGCTTCAGCTACTGCGGCAGACAGGCACTGAAGAAATTCCTGAAGGATCACAGATACGAAGAAAGCGAGAAGCGATCCCTGCTGATCGTTACAGTCAGTGAAAATGCAGACAATGTGGTGGAAACCATCCGCAAGAATAATTACGGAACCTATCATCTGGCAGGAATTGCTTTTATGGATTGTGACAAGAAGGGAGCATCCGTCTGTGGAGTGCCGGTAGTAGCCGGAAAGGAGGATATGATCTCCTATATCCATAAGAACTGGATCGATGAAGTATTTTTTGCAGTGCCAAAGGAGATTCCGATCCCGGAGCAGATGATCAAGGATTGCTCTGCAATGGGAGTTGTCATCCATATGAGACTGGCAACTATGAAATCCCTTGGCAAGAACCAGGTGGTGGAGGAGCTTGGCGGATACACTGTGCTTTCCAGCAGTATCCACATTGTGACACCGCGCCAGATGTTTGTGAAACGAGCTATGGATATCGCAGGCGGTCTGGTAGGTTGTCTTTTTACAGGAATCGCAGCGATCTTTCTGGTTCCGGCCATCAAGATCAAATCTCCGGGTCCTGCATTTTTCTCACAGGTCCGCATGGGAAAGAACGGTCGTCCGTTCAAGATCTATAAATTCCGCTCCATGTATATGGATGCAGAAGAACGCAAAAAAGAACTGATGAAACAGAATAACGTAAAAGATGGAATGATGTTCAAAATGGATGATGATCCACGAATCATCAAAGGAGTAGGACATTTTATCCGAAAGACATCCCTGGATGAATTTCCACAGTTCTGGAATATTCTGAAAGGAGATATGAGTCTTGTAGGAACCAGACCGCCGACAATGGATGAGTGGGAGAAGTATGAGCTTCACCATCGCAAACGTCTTGCCATCAAGCCGGGACTTACCGGTATGTGGCAGGTAAGCGGTCGAAGTGATATTACGGATTTTGAGGAAGTCGTAGAGCTTGATACAAAGTACATTGCCGAATGGTGTCTGAAGCTGGATATAGAGATCCTGGTTAAGACAGTTATGGTCGTTTTCCGCGGAAGCGGCGCCAAATGATCCATACATATTGAGATTCGAATATAATGACCCGGGCTGCGGAGACGCAGTTCGGGGATAAAAATAAATTAGATAAGTTATAAATATAAAAGAGGAAGTAAAAAATGCAGATTTTATTGATCATGCTGATCGTAATATTCCTTGCGTTCTCGGTCCTGCTTCTGGCACTGGCAAAACAAAGTCCCAGGGAAAAGCAGACAGAAGACAAAGAGCAGGAAGAATACATCAGGGATTATGCAGAAACAGTAAGACAGACCGGAGGAAGTATGAAGAAGTTAGAACATTGGAAAGTAATTGCGATATATCTGATCATCTATGACATGATAGCTGTTAATTTTTCTTATTTTATGGCGCTGCTGGTGAGATTCGATTTTCGGTATTCCTCGATCCCCACAGATTATTTTGCCGCATGGAGGAGTTTTGCACCAATCTATACCATTATCATCCTGGTAGTGTTCGGATGCATGCATCTGTATAACAGTGTATGGCGTTTCGCAAGCTTCCATGAGCTGATCAAGATCACGGTAGCAACTGTGATCACTGGCGTTCTGCATATTGTGGGTATCACGATCTTCTGGGAACGGATGCCGGCTTCCTATTATCTGATCGGTATCATGCTGCAGTTTTTCCTGACTGTAGGCGTACGTTTCTCCTATCGTTTTGTACTTCTTGAGCGGAACCGCAGAGAAAAGAGCGAGCGTGAGGAGCGGAGCAAAAACGTGATGATCATCGGTGCAGGAGAAGCGGGCAGGACCATTGTCCGGGAGCTTCAGAATGCAAAGGAAACCAATTCCAGAGTACGCTGCCTGATCGATGACAATCCGAATAAATGGGGAAGATACATGGAAGGCGTTCCGGTGGTAGGTGGAAGAGACGATATTTTTCTCAATGTGGACAAGTATCATATCAATCAGATCCTTCTTGCGATCCCGACGGCAACACCGCATCAGAAGCGGGATATCCTGAACATCTGCAAGGAAACCGGCTGCGAGCTGAAGCAGCTTCCTGGTGTATATCAGCTTGTAAACGGAGAAGTATCCCTGAGCAAGATGAAAAAAGTAGCAGTGGAGGATCTTCTTGGACGAGACACCATCAAAGTCAACATGTCCGAGATATTTCAGTATCTGAAGGGAAAAAGGATCCTGGTAACAGGAGGCGGCGGTTCTATCGGAAGCGAGCTGTGCCGTCAGATCGCAGGTCATGAGCCGGAGCTTCTGGTGATCTTCGATATTTATGAAAATAACGCTTACGACATTGAGCAGGAGCTGAAGGCCAGTTATCCGAACCTGAACCTGAAGGTACTGATCGGCTCCGTCCGTGACAGCAAAAGGATCAACTGGGTATTTGAAACCTATAAGCCGGAGATCGTATATCATGCAGCCGCACATAAGCACGTACCGCTGATGGAGAACAGCCCCTGTGAGGCGATCAAGAACAATGTGGTAGGAACCTATAAGACTGCGTATGCGGCAATGATGAACGGCTGCCAGCGATTTGTGCTGATCAGTACCGACAAGGCCGTAAACCCGACCAACATCATGGGCGCCAGCAAACGACTCTGCGAAATGGTAGTCCAGAGCATGAACATGGTCAGCCACAACGGACACACCGACTGGCTGCCACGACTTGGCGGACACAGAAAGGATACCCTGGATGCACTTCACGACAACGAAGGTCAGGCATATGTAAGTGCAAACCATACATCGAAAACAGGAACCGGCACAGAATTCGTAGCTGTACGATTCGGAAACGTTCTCGGCAGCAACGGAAGTGTGATCCCGCTGTTCAAGCGCCAGATCGAAAAAGGCGGCCCTGTCACCGTCACACATCCGGACATCATCCGCTACTTTATGACTATCCCGGAGGCCGTAAGCCTTGTCCTCCAGGCAGGAACCTACGCCAAAGGCGGCGAGATCTTCGTCCTGGACATGGGAGCCCCGGTAAAGATCGACACCCTTGCCCGAAACCTGATCAAGCTTTCCGGCTACACCCCGGATGTAGACATCAAAGTCACTTACACCGGTCTCCGCCCAGGCGAAAAGCTTTACGAAGAAAAGCTGATGGCCGAAGAAGGCATGGAGAAAACTCCAAACGATCTCATCCACATCGGCAAACCCATCGAAATGGACGTACAGGAATTCTTCAGACAGCTGGAAGTCCTGGCAGCATACGGCTACGCCAACAGCGAAAAGATCCGGGACATTGTAGCCGCGATCGTACCGACCTATCACTCTGCGGATTCCGACCTGAAGCTGCATAAGAAGGTGTATGAGGAACTGATGAGTGAGGCGGCTGTGGCTGCGGAGAAGAACTGATAACTGGTCAATAATTTACATATATACGAAAACGAAGGAGTGTTGAAAAAATGAAAATCCCATTTTCACCGCCAGATATTACAGAGGCAGAAATCGAACAGGTAGCAGAAGCTTTAAGATCCGGATGGATCACAACAGGACCGAAAACAAAAGAACTGGAAAGAGAAGTTGCGGATTTATGCGGCACCAATAGAGCTGTATGCCTGAATTCGCAGACTGCATGTGCGGAAATGACACTTCGTCTTCTGGGAATCCACGAAGGCGATGAAGTGATCACTTGCGCTTATACCTATACCGCAAGTGCATCGGTGGTGTGTCATGTCGGGGCAAAGCTGGTTCTTATTGATACACAGGAAGATTCTCTGGAAATGGATTATGACAAGCTGGCAGAAGCTATTACAGAGAAAACAAAAGTGATCATTCCGGTGGATCTTGGCGGAGTGCCATGCGACTATGACAGGATCTTCTCTATCGTAGAAGAGAAAAAGAAGCTTTTCCATCCAGTCAATAAGCTTCAGGAAGCAATCGGAAGAGTTATCGTAATGGCAGATGCAGCCCATGCATTTGGTGCGACCTGGCATGGAAAACCAGTGGGCAGCATTGCGGATTTTTCAAACTTCAGCTTCCATGCAGTGAAAAACTTTACAACAGCAGAAGGCGGCGCTGTGGCATGGAGAGATATCGAAGGAATTGATAATGAAGAAATCTATCATCAGTATCAGCTGTTATCACTTCATGGTCAGTCAAAGGATGCCCTTGCAAAAACACAGCTTGGCGCCTGGGAGTATGACATCATCGGACCTTGGTTTAAATGCAATATGACCGATGTAGTTGCCGGGATTGGACTGGCGCAGATGAAACGGTATAAAGCTTTGCTTGCAAGAAGAAAAGAAATCATCAGCAGATATGATGCAGCATTTAAACCACTCGACATCGAAGTGCTGGATCATTACAACGAAGAGCATCAGTCTTCCGGACACCTGTACATCACCAGAATCCCGGGAATCACTCTGGAGCAGAGACACGAGATCATCGTCAAAATGGCAGAAAAAGGGGTTGCCTGCAACGTACATTACAAACCACTGCCAATGATGACTGCTTATAAAAATATGGGATTTGATATCAAGGATTACCCGAATGCTTATAAGCGATTTGAAAATGAGATCACATTGCCGCTGCATACGAAGTTGACGGATGAGGAAGTGGAGTATGTGATTGAGATGTTTTTGGGGATTGTGAAGGAATATATTAAATGAAAAAAATCATGATTTTGGGAGCAAGTATATTACAGCTTCCAGCGATAAAAAAGGCAAAGGAAATGGGGCTGGAAGTTGTAGTTGTCGATATGAATCCCGACGCAGTAGGCTTTCAGACAGAAGGAATCGAAAAAGAAATCATAAGCACGATTGATATACCTGAGATAGTGAAAGCTGCAAAAAGACATTCTATTGATGGAATCATGACACTTGCTACAGATATGCCAATGAGAGCAGTGGCAGCAGTGGCAAGGGAAATGAATTTGATTGGAATTAGTGCAGATACAGCTGTGAAAGCAACAAATAAAGCGGAAATGCGGAAGGCACTGAAAAAAGCAGGTGTTCCGATTCCTGTATTTTACAAAGTATCTACTAAAGAAGAATATTTGGAAGCAGTAGGAAAAATAAAAGAAGCAGGTTATCGATGTATTATAAAACCGGCAGATAATTCGGGAAGCCGGGGAATCAATCTGCTTAAAGATTAT
>ENA-OQMY01000257-OQMY01000257.1-human-gut-metagenome-genome-assembly--contig:-NODE-257-length-16087-cov-2.403258_pt1 | contig 16087 bp, 13 predicted proteins | sample MGYA00242623_ERZ504868 | MGnify/ENA primary metagenome ERZ504868 (study PRJEB26092, sample SAMD00036386) | human gut metagenome | host: Homo sapiens | study: EMG produced TPA metagenomics assembly of...
ATTCCCCCTCCTTTAAAATCAAGGAAAATCCGGAGATGGAGGCAGAGAACCACTATGTGAAGCTGAACGTGGAGAAATACGGCGGTAGTGCTGTGCGCTCCCTGGTTTGACCGTCCCCTTTCCGTGGCAGGCCGTCTGGCAGTGAAGGAGGGAAACCGCATTGACCACAAAGCTGGTAAAGGTGGACCGCGATCTGCTTATGATACCAAACCTGGCCATTCATTTTAACCGTGAGGTCAATGAGGGCTATCAGTATAATGCCCAGGTAGACATGCTGCCCTTATACGGCGGTGCGGACGCAAAGGGAACCTTTATGGAGACTGTGGCTGAGAGCGCAGGGGTCAAAAAGGAGGATATCCTGGGACACGATCTCTATCTCTACAACCGTGTGCCGGGAAGCATCTGGGGGGCCAGCGGGGAGTTCCTGTCCTGCGGCCGTTTAGACGATTTACAGTGCGCGTTTTCCACCTTGAAGGGATTTCTGGAGGGCGGCCATCCGGACTGTGTGAGCGTTCACGCGGTATTTGACAATGAAGAGATAGGCAGCCTGACCAAGCAGGGGGCTGACTCCACCTTCCTGGAGGATGTGCTGAGACGGATTAACAGCGCCATGGGAAGGAGCGGGGAGGAGTACCTGATGGCCATTGCCTCCAGCTTCATGGTTTCCGCTGACAATGCCCACGCAGCCCACCCCAACCATGGAGACAAATCAGACCCCGTAAACCGTCCCTACATGAATGAGGGAATTGTCATCAAATACAGCACAAAGTACGCCACGGACGGACTTTCAGCCGCCGTGTTCAGGGCGGTGTGCCAGGAAGAGGGAATACCCTGCCAGGCATTTACCAACCGTTCCGACAAGGCAGGAGGCTCCACTCTGGGAAATATTTCCAACAGTCATGTGGCTGTGAACACAGTAGACATCGGACTGCCTCAGCTGTCCATGCATTCCCCCTACGAGACAGTGGGAATCAAGGATACCTGTTATCTGATTCGGGCCGCAAGGAGGTTCTACAGCACCTCTATGAAGGCCATGGGTTCCGGGAGCTACGAAGTGCGGTAATGAATGCAGAAAAACAATAAAGGGCAGGCCCTGGCCTGTCCCACGGATACCCAGCCACAGACCTGAGAGGAAAAAGCGCCTCCGGGTATTATGGCTGGGTATTTGCTGGAACTATGAGAGAAAGAGGAACGTAAGATATGTTTTCCAGAAAACAAATGATAAAACTTCTGGCCCCCCTTATTGTGGAACAAATCATGGCAGTGCTGGTGGGAATGGTGGACGTGGTGATGGTGGCCGCAGTGGGGGAATCCGCGGTCTCCGGCGTTTCCCTGGTGGATTCCATCAGCGTCTTAATCATACAAATCATGGGAGCCCTGGCTACCGGAGGCGCCGTTATTTCGGCCCAGTACCTGGGCAAGGAGCAGCCCAGGGATGCCAGAAAGGCAGCCGGGCAGCTGGTCCTGGTGACCTTGCTTCTCTCAGTCATCATTGCCGGGACAGCTCTTGCAGGGGGACGCCACCTGCTGGGAGGTATATTTGGAAAAGTGGAACAGGACGTCATGGACAATGCACAGACCTATTTCTGGATCACAGCACTGTCCTATCCCTTCATCGGACTCTACAATGCCTGCGCGGCCCTGTTCCGTTCCATGGGCAACTCAAAGGTATCCATGATGACCTCCTTTGTCATGAATATGATCAACATTATAGGAAACGCAATCTGCGTATTCGGTCTTAAAATGGGCGTGGCCGGAGTGGCGTGGCCTACCCTTATAAGCCGTGTGACGGCTGCTTTTATGATGTTCGTCCTCATACAGAGCAGGAACAATTCCATCCGTCTCAACAGCTGGAAGTTCCTGATTCCGGACCGTCATATGATAAAGAACATCCTGTCTATCGGAATTCCCAACGGGCTGGAAAACGGCATGTTCCAGATCGGTAAGCTACTGGTGGCGGGGCTCATCACCACCTTCGGCACGTCGGCTATCGCGGCCAATGCCATCTGCAACAATGTCGGTTCTATGTCCAACATTCCCGGCTCGGCCATCGGCCTGGCGATGATCACTGTGGTGGGCCAGTGCGTGGGCGCAAAAGACTATCAGCAGGCGCGGCATTATACGAAAACCCCTGTTGGCGGCGGCCTATGTGAGCATGGGCCTGCTGAATATCGCGCTGTTCCTGCTGGCGCCGTACCTGGTGGGCTTTTACGCCATGCCGCAGACGACCACGGACCTTGCGCTTTCTGTGCTGCAGGTGAACTGCGTTGTGACGGTGCTTATCTGGCCGTCCTCGTTCACACTACCCAACGCGCTGCGCGCGGCGGGCGACGCCAGGTTCACGATGGTGACGAGCATGGTGTCCATGTGGGTGTTCCGCATCGGCATGTCCTATGTGCTGGGCGCGTGGCTGGGCATGGGCTTGTTCGGCGTCTGGACGGCCATGCAGATCGACTGGGCCGTGCGTTCACTGGTGTTCGGCGTGCGTTTTCTGGGCCATAAATGGGAAAAGGCGCGGGTCCTCGAAGGATGAGTGCCCCGCGGCCGGCATTGTGAAAATAAGCTCCCGCCTTACCGTTTTCAAGATGGTAAGGCGGGAGCTTTCTGCTTTTGAGCGGCAGACCGGTGTGCGGGGCCGTTTATACGCCCAGCAGCGCGCGGGCGTTCTGTTCTGTTATACGCAGCACTTCCTCCAAAGGCACCTGCTTGATGTCCGCCACTTTCTGGGCTGTGAAGCGGATCATGCCCGAATGGCATTCTTTTCCCCGGAACGGTTCCGGCGCCATGTAGGGGCAGTCCGTTTCCAGCACGATATTTTCCAGGCTGAGCGCAGCCACCGCCTCCACGGCGCGGCGCGCATTTTTAAATGTAAGCGCTCCTCCGAAGCCCAGCAGCATGCCCTGCCGGGCGATCCACAGCGCGTCGTCGGCGCTGCCGGAAAATGCGTGCAGAATGCCCCTGGGCCGGTACCTTTTCAAAAGCGCGTAGGTTTCGGCATGGGCTTCGCGGTCATGCACAAGAATGGGCAGGCTGTGCTCCTGTGCTGCGGCGAGCTCTGCTTCAAACAGCGCCAGCTGGGCGTCCTCCGGCACGGGCCAATGGTGATCCAGCCCGCATTCTCCAACCGCCACGACCCGGGGATCGCCGTACAACGGTTCAATGGCCGCCAGCTCGGCGCGCCAGTCGCCATGGAATTCATATACCGTGGAGGCGTCGTCCTCGATGAGGCTCTCCGGATGGACGCCGGCAGCGGCCCAGACCCAGGGCCGCGTTTCAGCCAGCGCCAGAGCGGCGCGGCTGGTGGCAAGGTCTACTCCGCATTCCACCACGCCGCATACGCCCTGTGCGGGCAGACTGTCCAGCACTTCGTCCCGGTGCCCGTCGAACCGGTGGCTCGTGTAATGTGCATGGGTATCGAATATCATGGTATCCCTCCGTTCAAAAACGCCCCGGAAGCCTCCGGGGCGCATGTGTATTCTGAAACCCGTTTAAAGTTTCTTTGCGGACTTTCTTTTCAAAGAAAGTTAATGGATGCGCATGCCCGTGGGTACGTCGTCGGGGAAGAACACCACGGACGCACCGCCGTCGGCAGTGTCTGCGGCCATCACCATTCCCTCGGAAACGTATTTGCCGCCCATCATGGGGCGCGGCGCAAGGTTGGCCACGATGCCCACTTTTTTTCCGGCCAGATCCTCCGGCTTGTACCATTTGGCGATGCCGGAAAGGATGGTGCGTTCACGTTCGCCGTCGAACACCGTCAGCTTGAGCAGCTTTTTGCTTTCTTTCATGTTTTCGCAGGCCGTCACCTGGCCCACCAGCATTTCCACACGGCAGAATGTTTCAAAATCCACCTCCGGCTCGTGCCGGATGGGCTCGGCCGCAGGCTCCGGTTTTGCGGGAGCCGGAGCGGGCGCGGCGGCAGCCTTCGCGGCCTCCTGGGCGGCGGCCAGCTCCGCCAGTTCCTTCGCGGCGTCGATGCGGGGGAACAGCGCCTCGCCCTTGTGCACGGTAAACGGCTCGGGCAGGCCGCCGAACCGGCCCAGCGTCTCAAAGCGCATGCTCTCGGCCGTCAGGCCAAGCTGCTGCGCCATTTTGGGCGTGGTGTTGGGCAAAAACGGCGTAAGCAGCACGGCTGCCACACGCAGTACTTCGCACAGATTGTACAGCACTGCGGCAAGGCGGGGCAGGTTGGCCTCGTCCTTCGCCAGCACCCAGGGCGCCGTTTCGTCAATGTATTTGTTGGCACGCTGGATGACCCTGAAAATCTCCGCCAGCGCGTTCGGCACCTGCAGAACGTCCATGCATGCCGTTACCTTCGCGGGCAGGGCCTCCACCATGGCGGCCAGCTCGTCATCCAGCGGCTCGGCTTTGCGCTGGGCGGGCAGAGTGCCGCCGAAATATTTTTCGATCATCGCCACACTGCGGGAGAGCAGGTTGCCCAGGTCATTGGCGAGGTCGGCGTTGATACGGTTGATAAGCGCCTCATTGGAGAAGATACCGTCGTTGCCGAACGGGATCTCACGCAGGAGGAAATAGCGCAGCGCGTCCACGCCGTAGCGGTCGCACAGGACCACGGGGTCCACCACATTGCCCTTGGATTTGCTCATCTTGCCGCCGTCCAGCAGCACCCAGCCGTGGCCGAACACGCGCTTGGGCAGGGGAAGATCCAGCGCCATCAGCATGGCGGGCCACAGGATGGTGTGGAACCGCAGGATCTCCTTACCCACGATGTGCAGGTCCGCGGGCCAGAATTTGTCGTAATCGTGATATGTTTCATTGCCGTAGCCCAGAGCCGTGATGTAGTTGGAAAGCGCGTCCACCCAGACGTACATGGTGTGCTTGGGGTCGAACGGGACGGGAATGCCCCACTTCACGCTGGTGCGGGAAACGCAGGTGTCCTGCAGGCCCTGGTTGATGAAAGCGATCATCTCGTTTTTGCGCGTTTCAGGCTGAATGAAATCCGGATGCTCTTCATACAGCTTCAGCAGGCGGTCCGCATATTTCCCGGTTTTGAAGAAATAGGCTTCTTCCTCGGCCTCGTACACGGGGCCGCCGCAGTCCGGGCATTTGCCGTCCACAAGCTGGCTGTCTGTCCAGAAGCTTTCGCAAGGCTTACAGTAATGCCCTTTGTAAACGCCTTTGTAGATATCGCCCTGCTCGTAAAGCCGGGTGAAAATTTTTTGGCAGCTCTCCACATGGTAATCGTCGGTGGTGCGGATGAATCGGTCGTTGGAAATGTCCATCAGTTTCCACAGCTCTTTGATGCCGGCGACGATCTCATCCACATATTCCTTCGGCGTCACACCTTTGGCCGCGGCCTTGTCCTCAATTTTCTGCCCGTGCTCATCGGTGCCCGTCAGATACATCACATCATAGCCCTGCATGCGCTTATACCGCGCGATGGCGTCGCAGATGACGGTGGTGTAGCTGTGGCCGATGTGCAGCTTGTCGCTGGGATAATAAATCGGTGTGGTGATGTAGAAGGTCTTTTTATTTCCATAGGTACCAGTCCCTTTCGGGGCGCGCGAATGAAACGCGCCCTTTTTATTTGGGCCGCGCGGGCGGCCGGAAAAACGGAGATGCCGCGGCGCTTAAACGCCCGGCGTTTCGGCGGCGCAGGCGTCCGCCGTATTTCGCCTTTTGCGGGAGACACGGGCCGCCTGTGACCGAGGCCGCATACCGGCCGCGCGCCTGCCTGCCCGGCGCATCCGGATGGTTCCGCCGCCCGGTATGACACAAAGCGGCAGCCGCTGCAAAGCCCGCCGGGCAGATGCCCGGCCGCGTGCGGCAAAATATGCGCCCAGCCTGCGAGCAGCATCCGGACCGCGCCGCCCACGACAGCCAGCGTGCAGGGCGGTGGAGCCCGGCGGCCTGCGGCATGCCGGAAAACAGCGGCAAAATGAACGCTGGCCCCGCCGCCGCGCGTACCAGAAGCCGGGCGCTTCGGGCCAGAAACTTTTTGCTTTCGCTTCCGCGTTATTTCTCATCCACAAAGAAGCGCTTGTACCAAACCAGAAACGTAAATACCGTCCAGATCTTGCGCTGGTTGTTGGCGCGCTCGTGGAAATGGTCGTCCAGCAGCTTCATCAGCGCGTCCGGCTTGAAGAATACGGCTGCGTAATCGCTGGTGAAATATTCCTTCACGATGTTGTAGTATTTTTCCTCCCGCAGCCAGTAGCGGATGGGCACCGGGAAGCCCTTTTTCGGGCGGTTTGCCCACTCGTCCGGCAGCGTTTTATTGGCCGCGTGGCGCATCACGATCTTCGTGTCCGTGCCCTGGATGCGGTAATCCACGGGTACCGTTTCGGCGAATTCCAGCACCTTTTTGTCCAGGAACGGCACGCGCAGCTCCAGGCTGTGGGCCATGCACATTTTGTCCGCTTTCAGCAGAATGTCCCCGGGCAGCCACATGTTCATGTCCAGATACTGCTTCTTCGTCACTTCATCCTGTCCTTTGACACGGGCGTAGAACGGCGCGGCCAGCTCATGAGCCAGCGGCCCGTTGTCGTAAGCGGGCTGCAGCACGGCGCTGGCCTCGTCCTCCGGGAATACAAGCGCCTGGCCGAAGAAGTAGTCCTCGGGGCGCTCGGAGCATTTGAGCAGGAAGTTTTTGCCCTTGAAATAAGGCAGCTTTTTGGCGGCAGCCGCTGCCGCGCGGCGCACGCCAAGCGGCAGACGCTTAAACTTTTCCATGGCAGGCGTGTCGGCATACCACTCGTACCCGGCGAAGATCTCATCCGCGCCTTCGCCCGAGAGAACCACCGTCACTTCCTCCCGGGCCAGCTGCGCCAGGAAATACAGCGGCACGCTGGACGGGTTCGACTGCGGCTCGTCCATGTGGTACTGGATGTCCGGGAAAGCGTCGAAGCATTCGTCCGCCGTGATGAGCTTGCGGCGGTTGCGGATGCCAAGCTTGTCCGAAAGCTCGGCCGCGTAGTTCGTCTCGTTGAATTTGTTGTAATCAAAGCCCACGCTGAACGTGGTGTCCGGCATCAGTACAGCGGCAATGTAGCTGGAATCCACGCCGCCGGAGAGGAAAGAGCCGACCTTTACGTCCGCAATGCGGTGGGCGGCCACGGATTCGTGCACCACTTCATCCAGCTTGTCCGCGCAGGCTTCAAAGTTCTGCGGCTGCGGGTCGAATTCGCAGTCCCAGAAGCGGCGCACGTCCATCTTGCCGTTCTCATACACAAAATAGTGGGCCGCGGGCAGCTTGTACACGCCCTTGAAGAAGGTTTCCTCTGTGGCGGAATACTGCAGCGTCAGATAGGGGCGCAGCGCATTCTCGTTGACGGCCTTGACGAATTTGGGATGCTCGAGAAAGGCCTTGATCTCGCTGCCGAACACCAGCCCCGAGCCGTCCGGGACGGGGTAATAGTAAAACGGCTTGATGCCGAAAATGTCCCGCGCGCCGAACATACGCTTGTTTTTGGCGTCCCACAGCACGAACGCAAACATGCCGCGCAGGCGATAGATCAGCTCCGTGCCGTATTCCTCGTAGCCGTGGATGAGCACCTCGGTGTCGGCGCCACAGTGGAACGTGTGGCCTTTGGCCTCAAGCTCCCGCCGCAGCTCCATAAAATTGTAGATCTCGCCGTTGAATACAACGACCACGCTTTTGTCCTCGTTGGCCATGGGCTGTGCGCCTGCGTCGGACAGGTCCAGGATGGACAGGCGCCGGAACCCCAGCGCGATGCCATCGTCTGTGTACATGCCGCCCATGTCCGGGCCGCGGTGGACGATACGGTCCATCATTTTCTGCAAGATTGCCTCTTTGTTATCAAGATTGCCGGAAAAGCCGATGAATCCACACATTCAGGTGTTACCTCCTGTTTGCCGCGGAGCAGGGCCGCGGTGCAAATAATGGCGGCGTTGGCCGCGCTTCAGTCGAAGCCGATGGGCGTTTTGCCGAACGCGAGGATCGCGTTTCTGGCAAGCACCTCCATGGAGTCCAGATAAAAAGCGCCCAGCCCCTCGTCGCGTTTGATGAGCGAAAGCTCGGTGCAGCCCAGGATGGCGCGGTCGCACCCTTGCGCGCGCAGTGAGGCCGCGGCCCGCTCAAACGCGTCCATATTTGCGGGCCGGCCCTGCTTGATGTCTCCGTAAATAATATCCATCACGGCAGCCTGCGCGGCATCGTCCGGCACGGCGCAGGGCAGGCCGTGCTTTTCGCACATGCGCTGGTAGGTGCGGGTGCGCACCGTGCCTGTGGTGGCCAGGATGCCCACACGGGCGCTGCCGCCCGCCTTCGCGGCCAGCACAGTCTCCTCCACCATGTTCAGGATGGGGATGGGGATGGTCTCGTTGAGCCTGTCGTAAAAATAGTGGGCGGTGTTGCAGGGGATGGCGATGACATCCGCGCCGAACGTGACAAGCCGCGCCGCGTCCGCGGCCATGATGTCGAAGGGGTTCTCCGCGCTTTGGCCCAGAATATAGCTGGTGCGGTCCGGCGTGGTGGCGCGGCTGTTGATGATGACATCGATGTGGTCTTGGTCGCGCGCGGCCTGGGTATGGCGCGTGAGCATCTCGTAAAAATAAACAGTGGCCATAGGGCCAAGCCCGCCGAGGATGCCCAACACCTTGGGCAATGCCTGTTCCATACAGGAGCCTCCTTTCCCATGCGGTGCGCCCGGAGCGCAGCTCTATTTGTAATAGGTCTTGAATTTCTTGAAATAGCGCTGCATGTGCACCAGATAATAGGCGAAGCGTCTGGGATTCCAGCGCAGGTCGTACCCGCAGCCAAAGCTGGTGGTCTCCCGGCCCTCGCGCACAAGGCGGCGGGCCTTTTCCACAAAGGCGGGGTCTTTGACGTATTTGTACACCACGGCACGGGGCACGCTGTGCCAGAAGGTCTCTTTTTCATTCATCACACAGGGGCCGAGGTCGCTGCCAAGCACGCGGTCTTCCACCACATAGCGGGCGATGTTGAGCCCCGCACCCGTCACGTAATAATTGCTGCGGCCCTGCCGGAGATTGATCTCAAACACGCGGTAGCTGCCGTCCCGGCTGTCGTATTTAATGTCAAAATTGGCAAAACCCGTGTAACCGACGTCCTCCAGGAACGCTTTCAGTTTTGTCATCAGCGGCTCATTGTATTCGGTGATGATGGCCGCGTGATTGCCCAGCGCCTTGGGCGTGTGCTCCTCCAGGCCCACATGGCCCAGGCACATCATCTTCACGCTGTTGTTTTTATCGCAGTAGGCTGTCAGCACATGCATGAAGCTGTCGTCGCCGGGAATTCTGTCCTGCAAAATGACAATGTCCGGGTAGCCCGCGCCGTAGATTTGCGCGAGAATGGCCGAGGCCTCCTCCGGCGTGGCGGCGGTATACACTTTCTTCATGCCGTCGAAGGGGTGCTTCCAGTACAAAATGCTGCTGGAGGGCTTTACGATTACAGGGTACGCGAAGCCCAGCGCTTCGGGCGACAGGGCGGCGGCGTCCATGGGGCCTTCGGCGCAGAAGGTTTTGGGGTAGGGGATGCCGTACTTGTCGCACAGAGCGTAAAAATCCGCCTTGGAAACCAGCTTGTCCCGCAGCTCCGGCGTGATGTAAGGCGCGATGCAGTTCGCGGGCAGCTTGTCCCGGACGTCCATGAGCAGGCTGGCGTAATCGTCGGTACAACCCATGACGATGAGCGTTTTGTCCGCGTGTGCGGCGGCGAAATCCGTTACCGTGCGCAGCAGTGTGTCCGCGCTGTCGATGTCCGGCACGGCGGTGAAGCGGACCAGGCGGGAATACATGGTATCGCCCATGGCCCAGCGGCCAAAGGCGTAAGAACGCACGCCGTAGGCCTCGTGGAAGGCGCGCGCCAGCGTGTAGCAGTTCATGTCCGCGCCGATGAGCACGGGCAGGATGGTTTCGGAAACAGGCATCAAAAGGCTCCTTTGGACCCGGTGACCCGGGCAGATATATACTACTTTATTATATGCACAAACGGGGGCTTGTCAAGGCGAAGGAGCGGGGCGCGGGCGCCTGTGGCGTCCGTGCCGGCAGGCGTTTATAAAGCAGTATCGCCCGTTTGCGCCGCCTCATTTGCTTTTTCGGCTGAAATGAGGTAAAATATCAATACTTATTGCTTTGTCTCTGTCCGAGGGCCGGGCGGAAGACAGGCCGACGAGGTGCCGTATGATCAAACTTTCTCCTTCGATCCTGGCCGCGGACTTTGCGGAGCTGGGCCGCAGCTGTGAGGCCGTGATGGCCGCGGGTGCGGATATGCTGCATGTAGACGTGATGGACGGCGCGTTCGTGCCGAACATCAGCCTGGGCGTGCCGGTTCTTGCTGCTTTGGCAAAGCGCGTGCCGGCCTTTTACGATGTGCATCTGATGATCCGGCGCCCGCTGCAATATATAAAGCCGTTCTGCGCCGCCGGGGCGAACCTGCTGACGTTCCACATAGAGGCCGAAAGCCCTGTGGAACAGACCATCCAGGCCATCCACGACGAGGGCCGCAGGGCCGCGCTGTGCATCAAACCCGCCACGCCGCCCGAGGCCGTTTTCCCTTATCTGGACGCGCTGGAAATGGTGCTGGTGATGAGCGTGGAGCCGGGCTTCGGCGGGCAGAAGTTCATGCCCGCGGCGGTGGAAAAGATCGCGGCCATCCGCGCCGAGGCGCAGCGCCGTGGACTTTCGACGGACATCGAGGTGGACGGCGGCATTGACGCAGCCACCGCGCCGCTGTGTGCGGCTGCCGGGGCCAACGTGCTTGTGGCGGGCAGTGCCGTGTTCGGCGCAAAGGATCCCGCCGCCGCAATGTCGGCCATCCGCGCCGCGTGCGTATAGGCGGAAGCCTGGCTTTGTGCGGGCCGGCCCGGAAAGCCGGACGCCCGGAAGGAGCCTGCGTGCGGCCGCCGGCGGCCCCGTTTAACCCAAAACGAAAAGAGGCGACTTTTTATGAGCCCTGAGACTGCGCTGCCCCTGCAGCCCCCCAGCGCCTATGAGGCGAACCGGGACATCGTGTTTATGACGCTGCCGCTGCTGGCACTGTCGACCTATTTTTACGGCGCGCGCCCTGCGGTGCTGTGCCTGACGGCGGCTTTCACGGCCATGCTGTGCGACCATCTGGTGGCCTGGCTGCGCCACCGTCCCTGCGACAAAACGGAAAACAGCAGCATCCCCTCTGCGCTGGTGCTGGTCCTGCTGCTGCCCGCCACCGTGCATTACTATGTGGTCGTCGTCAGTGTGGCGGTGGCCATCCTGCTGGGCAAGCACGCTTTCGGCGGGTACGGCCATTACCCGTTCAACCCCGCGGCCTTCGGCTATGCCGTCGCCGCCGTCAGCTGGCCGGGCGAGGTGTTTTTGTATCCCGTGCCGTTCACCACGATGAGCGTGCTGGACACCGGCAGCGCCACCGTGATGGAGAGTGTTTCCCACACGCTGCGCGCCGGCGGCGTGCCCAACGTGGATACGTTCGACCTCATCCTCGGCAATTATGCGGGGCCCATCGGCGCCACTTCGGTGCTCATCCTCGTGGCGTGCGCCATGTACCTGTGGATGCGCCGGGACATCACGCTGGGCATCCCTTTCGGCTTTCTGCTCTCCTGCGCGCTGGTGGCGTTTTTTTACCCGCGTGTGAACACGCTGGGGCTGGAGCTGCCCTGGCAGTATCTGGACATCCGCCTGCTCTCGCTCAAATACGAGATGCTCTCCGGCGCGCTTGTTTTTGCGGCTGTGTTTCTGGTGAACGAGCCGGTGACGCGCCCGAAAAATACCCGCGCGCATTTTGTGTACGGTATGATCCTGGGCTTTATGACAATGATGTTCCGTTATTTCGGCTCGTATGACACGGGCGTGTGCTTTGCGGTGCTGGCGGTGAATGCACTGGCCGGCTACCTGGACCGCCTGTTCTCCCAGAAGATCTTCCGCAGGGAGGTGCGCTCATGAGCGAATTTATCGGCGAGACCCCGCGTCCCCACCGCGCGGATGTGGAAAAGCGCGCCCGGCGCGACCGTGTGTTTCTCAACAACCCGGTCATTATGCAGGGGCTTGGGCTCGCGCCGCTCATCGTGGCGGCTACCACGCTGAAAAACGGTGTGATGCTTTCGGTGGCGGTACTGCTGCTGCTCACACCTACGCGCGTTCTGGCGGCGCTGCTCAGCCGCTTTGCGTATTTCCGGTTCCGCGGGCTCACCTATGCGCTCACAGCCGCGGCCGTGTTCGTAGGCGTGCGGTATGTGATGGGCCTGCTGTACCCGGTGTCGGACCTGGCGCTGCTGGGCCTGTACCTGCCTTTGCTGGTGGCGGACCCCATCGTACTCAAAACGGTATGAAAAGGCCGCAGCGCGAGCGTGTGCGCACGGCGCTGCGCAAGGGCATCATCACCTCGCTGGGCTATATCCTGATGCTGCTGCTGATTTCCGGCCTGCGGGAATTTTTGGGCGCGGGCGCGCTGATGGGGACGCAGGTAATGAAAAACGCGCTCTTCCCCATGGCGCAGCTGCCCAGCGGCGGTTTTATCTTGCTGGCCCTGGTCATGTGCGTGTGGCGCGCCGCAGCTGCCAGCGTAAAACAACAAATGAGTCTGGGGGCGGAGCATCTATGATCGAAGTGCTGAAGGCCCTGAGCGTTATTTTTTTGCCTACGCGGTGATGGCGGTGTTTGCCCAGAACGCGGTGTTTACCCGCGCGTTGGGCGTATCCCGCCTTGTCAAGCTGGTGGACGACACCACTGTGGACTCCCTGACGTTCGGCGCGCTGCTGTGTGCTGTCCAGCTCATCAGCGCACCGCTTGGATACTTTGTCAACCTCTGGCTGGCTCAGTATCCATACCGCATGTATATCCGTCCGCTGGTGATGGTGCTGTGCAGCACGGTCGCGTTTTTTTAATCGTACTGCTGGTCGTGGTGGTGTTTTTTCGCCTGCACGGCGCGCGGGAGATTGTGGCGGTGCTGCCCATGGCCACATTCAATACCTGTATTCTGGGCACGCTGTTCATCAGCACCATCCAGAGCTTCAGCCTGGTGCAGACCATGGGCTTTGCACTGGGCAGCGGCGTGGGATATGTGCTGGCGGTGCAGGTGGTGACGGAGGGGCAGCGCAAGCTGCAGAGCGACGCGGTGCCGGCCACGTTCCGCGGGCTGCCCATCACGCTGCTGTATATCGGCATCCTGGCTCTGGCCATTTACGGCTTTACCGGCCATATGCTGGCATTTTGACCGCGGCTCCGGCTGCCTGCCGGGGAATGCTGCCGGGGGCCTGTGCGGCTTCTCCGGGCGCGTCCCTGCGGCGGAGGCCGGGGCTTTTTCCATGAGCGGCCCGCGCGCCGGCACAGCGGGCACGGCGGCGCGGCAGCGCCGCGGGAACGAACAGAAAAAGGGGGTCTGCGTTTATGATCCTGCGCAGCCTTTCCGCGCCCGACGCGGAAAAATTTTATACTCTGATGTGTACGGCGGCGGGCCGCGAGCTGCCCAGAGAGGCGTTCGCGCAGGCGCTGGCCCAAGCGCTGGAGCAGACTGGGCGGCGCATCGTGCTGGCCTTTGAGGGACCGGAGGCGGTGGGCTTTGCCGACACCGAAGTGCGTTTCCCTTTTTCGGAATGCGCGCCTGTGGGTGTCATCCATGAGTTTTATGTGCGGGAGGATGCGCGCGGCCGCAATGTGGGCAGCGCCATGCTGGTCTCGCTTACCACGCAGTTCAAGGCCGCAGGCTGTGTTTCCGTGCAGGCGTCCTGCGCCCGCGTCAACCTGAAAAGCCAGGAATTTTTGGAAAAGCGGGGCTTTGTAAAAACCACGCCACGCCTTTTCCCGTCCGCTTCAGGGATAGGCGCCGCTGCTTTTTGCGAACACAGAAATGTGTATCAAGCCCGAAAGAAAACGGAGGCGTGCCGAATGCTGGAGGTGCGCGCTGCCCGCCACGGGGGACGCTCCCGGCGCTGGATGCGCTGGGCGCCGCGCCGGAGGCGGGTGTTTTTGATTGGAAAAGAATGGGGCCGTCATCGGTGCGCTGACACTTCGGGCAGGGGAAATTTTCGGCTGCGCGGTCGCGCCGGAATGGCGCGGACGGGGCTATGGAACCTTCCTGCTGCGCCGGGCGCTGCGCGCCGCCGGGCCGGGGCCGGTTTGTACTCAAACGCCGCCGGGCAATGCCGCGATGGAGGCGCTGCTGCGCCGGTGCGGGTTTCGCCCACAGGAGCAGGCATTGCCCGCCGCAGGGGAAGAGCCCGCCCGCGCGCGGGAAGCCGGCGCTGCTGCCGGCCCTTTGAGCCTCCCCCAAAAATGGGTGCGGGGCGCGCCGGACGGCGACGGCGAAAACGCGCTGGCCGTGGCCCACGCCTTTCTGCGGACGCATGTGCGGCCCGGCGCTTTCGCGCTGGACGCGACGGCGGGCAACGGCCATGACACACTGTTCCTGTGCCGTTTGGTGGGCGCTGCGGGACGTGTGCTGGCCTTTGACGTCCAGCCGCAGGCAGTGGAGAACACCAACGCCCGCCTGCGGGAGAACGGCTGCGGACAGGTAGGCCGCGCGGTGCTGGACAGCCACGCGAACCTGGCTGCCTATGCGGCTCCGGGCAGTGTGGACGCGGCGGTATTCAACCTGGGCTATCTGCCCGGCGGCGACCACGGAGTGTTCACCACGCCGGGCGTGAGCGTGCCGGCCATGCGCACGGCGCTGGAACTGCTGCGGCCGGGCGGTGTGATGACGGTATGCGTCTATTACGGCGGGCCGCAGGGCATGGCGGAAAAGGATGCGGTGCTGGCGTTTCTCACGGGTCTGCCGCCGGAAGGATACCGCGTGTCTGTGCGCGATTTTTCCGGCCGGCCGGGCTGTCCGCCCATCCCCGTTTGCATCGAAAAGCGGGCCTGGTGAACGGGCGGCGCGTTCCGTGTGACACCGCGGCCTTTTTGTGCCGCGCGCCCATGGTTTCACCTTTTTTTCACACCCGTATGATAGTTCTTTCACACCCATGGCCTATACTGAAAGCAACATCAGGAAAGAAGGAGGATGTTGACTTATGAACAACAATTGGGAATTCGACTATTCCGAACTTTACAATAATAACAACCCCGGCAGAAATGCGCAGAACACGACTGCACCGGAGGTCGGAATCGCCCTTGCAGGGCGCGCCCGGACCCCGCCGGAATGCCCGGAATGGGTGTGGGCGGCGCGCCGGTGCCGCCCCATGCGGCACAGAAAAAACGCGGCTGGGGCAAGCGCGTCGCCGCGGGAGCGGCCGCCGTGGTGTTCTGCGGCGCCGTGGGCTTCGGCGGCGGATATCTGGGCTACACCTTCGCCAAGGGCGGCTCCACAGGCCCCGTCATTTATCAGGCGCCCGCGGCCTCGTCCGGCACAGGCAGCGCCGCGGGCGGCACGGCCAACACAGCCGACGCGCTTTCCGTCACAGAAATCGCCAGCAAGGTAGGGCCCAGCGTGGTGGAGGTGACCACCGAGGCCGTTACCACCAACGCGTTCTTTGGTCAGTACGTCCAGAGCGGTGCGGGCAGCGGCGTCATCATCACCGAGGACGGCTACATCATCACGAACAACCATGTGGTGAGCGGCGCCAGCCAGGTGACGGTGCGCACGAGCGACGGCACCGAGTATCCCGCTACGGTCGTGGGCGCGGATTCCAAAACGGATATTGCCGTGCTGAAGATTGAAGCCACGGGCCTTACACCGGCGGTCGTAGGCGATTCCGACAGTCTGCAGGTAGGCGAATTCACTCTGGCAGTGGGCAACCCGTTGGGTGAGTTGGGCGGAACCGTGACGGACGGCATCATCTCCGCGCTGGACCGTGAGGTGACCGTGGAGAATCAGACCATGAACCTGCTGCAGACGAACGCGGCTGTCAGCCCCGGCAATTCCGGCGGCGGCCTGTTCAACGAGCGCGGCGAGCTGATCGGCATCGTCAACGCCAAGTCCAGCGGCCAGAATGCCGAAGGGCTGGGCTTCGCGATCCCTGTCAACACGGCCATTCAGGTGGCCGAGGAGCTTATCAACAACGGATATGTTACCGGCCGCCCGGCCAGTGGGCGTCACGGTGCTGAGCATCAACGACGCGCAGACAGCGTTCCAGTATGGTGTAAACCGAGGCGGGCGTGTATGTGCAGAGCGTCAAGTGAGGGGCGGAGCGGCCGACGAAGGCCGGCCTGCACG
>ENA-OQMY01000259-OQMY01000259.1-human-gut-metagenome-genome-assembly--contig:-NODE-259-length-16001-cov-3.592604_pt1 | contig 16001 bp, 12 predicted proteins | sample MGYA00242623_ERZ504868 | MGnify/ENA primary metagenome ERZ504868 (study PRJEB26092, sample SAMD00036386) | human gut metagenome | host: Homo sapiens | study: EMG produced TPA metagenomics assembly of...
CCGCAGGCCATTTGGACGCATGGGCACTTTGATCGCTACCGCGACGGTGAGCGCGCAGGTCATGGCGATTCTTGCCGAAGAGACGCCGCGCGTTGAGCGCGTATCCATCGACGAAGCCTTTATCGATATCACACCGGGTCGTTTTGCGCCCGAGGACCCGCTGCTGGTTGCACGGCGCATAAGCGACCGCGTGGCAGCGCTGGGAGTGACCTGTTCCATTGGCGTGGGCTGCAACAAGACGGTCGCAAAGATCGCAAGCGAGCGGGATAAGCCGTTTGGGCTGACCATCGTGCGCCCCGGAACCGAGCAGCGCTTTTTGGCCGCGCTGCCGGTATCTGCCATGAGCGGCATCGGGCGCTCGGCCGAGGAGCGACTGCGCCGCATGCGCATCTACACGCTCGGCGAGCTGTCACGCGCGCCGGAATCCACGCTAGCTGCAATTTTTGGCGTCAACGGCGAACGCATGCGCCAGCGTGCGCTGGGGCTCGAAATATCCGAAGTAACAAGCCTCGATGAGGAACGCGAGGTTAAATCCGTGAGCAATGAGCGCACCTTTGCGAAAGATTTGACTGAGCGTGGGGACATCGAAGCGGCGATTGCGCTGTTGGGAGAGTCGGTTGGACGCCGCCTGCGCCGTCAGGGACTGACGGGCGGCACGCTAACGCTCAAGCTTAAGTATTCGTATGGCAGCGGACGCACGGCGCAGCGGCGTCTTCCCCACCCCACCGACGACGAGAACATCTTTGTCGCGGTTGCGCTCGAACTGCTCGACAACATCTGGCAGGAAGGCATGCATGTTCGCTTAGCAGGCATCGGCATGAGCGACTTTGACCATCAGGGCGGCATCCAGACCGACCTGTTCTGCGAAGTCGACGACCGCGGAGCCCAATCCAGCGACCGCCGCGAGCTCTCCGTCGCGATCGACGCCGTCCGAGACAAGTTCGGCGACACCGCCCTATCCTTCGGCCGCCAATCCCGCTTCAACGATTAACCGCCTTTGGGCAAAAAGAAAGCCGGGCAGGTACGGAAAACCGCAACTGCCCGGCGAAATGCACGAGGCTAGCTAAAAAGCCCCGTATCAAATGTGCTGTTAGAGGAGGTTGAGGGGGAGCTGGGGGGCGTCACCCCAGAGCTTTTCTAGGCGGTAGAAGTCGCGGGCTTCGGGAGTGAAGACGTGGACGACGACCGAACCGTAGTCCATGAGCATCCAGGTCTTCTGCTCGCGGCCCTCGATGGAGAACGGATGCTCGCCGCAAGCCTCGGCGACCTTCTCCTCGATCTCGTCGACGATAGAATCGACCTGGCGGTTGTTGGTACCGGTGGCAAGCACAAAGTAGTCGCACACGTCGGAAAGCTCGGTCAGGTCGAGCACCTGCACGTCCTCGCCTTTCTTGTCGTAGGCGGCCTGCGCGGCGGCGCGGGCGACATCCTCGGCGGCGACACCGCTCGCGGACAGCGAGGCGGCGGTGCGGTCGGACGTGGCAACGAAACTCTTGTGCTCCACATCCTTAAGAATCTGCTCGTCAGTCATGGTCTCGTCGGCCATGGAATACCTCTTTCTAGACACACCCGAGCTAGCGCAGCTGGGCGTAATGGTTGTAAATCGTAATAGCCGTGGGATAAAGATAGCGCCCGGACTGGATCACATAGACCAGACCCTGCGCAAAACAGGAGAAGAACAACTCGTCGAGCGAGGACTTCCCCACCATCTTGCGCAGCGCATGGGCATAGTCGCCGTGGCGGTTGGGCTCGATGGCATCTGCCACAAAGACCACCATATCGAGCGGCGTCATGTCGCAGGCACCCACGGTGTGACGGTCGACAGCCTGGAAAACAGCCGGCGACAGCTCGGGGAAAAGCTGCGGAAGCTCATAGGCGGCAACAGGGCCATGCAAAAGCGGCGTCGCGGCGGAAGGAGAGCCGGCAACCTTGATGCCATAGTGAAGCGCGCGGGCCACGAGCTCGTCATCGGAAAGCACCTTGTCCCAGTCGTGGATCAAGCCGGCGGCAGCGGCATCAAAGCGGTCAACGCCGTAGACCTCGGCCAGATGAAGTGCGGTCTCGGCAACACCCAGCGAATGCACATAGCGCTTGCGCTTATCTTTCATGCGAACATCGAGCAGCTCTTGAATGCGCTTGAGCAGCGCGCGCTCATCGCCCTCAAACTGATCCTCTACCGACAACGTAGCCCCCATCACTCAAAATCTTCTTGACCCAGATCGACATACAAACTGCGCTTGCGAATGTAGCCGAGCACAGACTCGCTCGTAAGATAGCGCACGCTCATGCCGCGGGCAACTCGCTTACGAATGTTCGTCGAGCTGATCGCCAGCGCCGGAATCTGAATATAGCGCACATCGAACGGCAGCCCCGACTCTTTGATGCGGGCACGCGCCGTATCGATATCAAAACCCGGTCGCGTCGCCGCAATAAAGGTAGCAAGCTCAGCAATTCGCTCGGCATCATGCCAGGTCACAATATCAATAATCGCGTCGGCGCCCGTAATAAAGTAGAGCTTTACCTGCGGCGGGTAAAAGTCGCGAAGGGCATGAAGCGTATCGGCAGTATAGGTCACGCCTGGACGGTCGATCTCGAAACGGCTCGCCAAAAAAGCCGGATTCGCGGCGGTGGCGAGGACCGTCATGGCATAACGGTCCTCGGCAGGCGTAACCGGCTTGTCAAGCTTAAAGGCGGGAGAGCCCGCCGGCATAAAGAGCACAGCGTCCAAGTCGAGCGACTCGCGCGCCTGCTCGGCAGTCACCAGGTGCCCGTAATGAATCGGGTCGAATGTGCCGCCCATAATGCCAAGCCGAAACTCCTTGCCCTCTTTTATGGGAAGCTCGGGCAAACCGATTCCACCGCGCAGCGACATGGCTTACTCGCCCTCCGAGGTCTCGGCATCGTCCGCGGCATCCGCCGCATCGATAGCCTCGACGCCCTCATCCGCAGCATCGGCCACGTCAATGGCCTCAACGGCAACGTCCTCGCCAGCGTCCTCGAGCTCCTCGTACTCCGAGAAGTCCTCAGCGCCCTCAAAGTCAAAGGCGCGCTGGCAAATGCGGACCTCGTCGCCCGCACGGCAACCGGCCTTCTCGAGCGCGTCGTCAACACCCATACGCGCAAACTTATGCTGCAGGTAGATGACGGCTTCCTCGTTTTCCCAGTCGGTCTGGATGACCATGCGCTCGATGGCACGACCGACCACGCGGAAGGCACCGGGCTCTTCCTGGACAATGCGGAACCGCTTCTCGCGCTGCAGACGGCGGCGCTCCCACTCCTCGTCGCGCAGATCGACCGGCTCATCAGAGACCGCCAGCTCGGCGCGAAGCTTAGCCACCTGCTCGCCTACGGCAAGCATCAGCGTATTGAGACCGGCACCCGTCACGGCGGACACGGCAAAGAACATATGGCCGTCGTCGAGTGCCGCACGCTTGAGGTCGGCAATCTTGTCGGCCGTGCCCGGCGCATCGCACTTGTTGGCGACGACGATCTGCGGACGCTCCGAAAGCTCGGCGCCATACTGCTCGAGCTCACGGTTGATGATACGGTAATCCTCAACCGGGTCGCGATCCTCAAACCCGCCCGTCATGTCAACGACATGCATGATGAGCGCCGTGCGCTCAATGTGGCGCAGGAACTGATGGCCCAGGCCCTTGCCCTCGCTTGCGCCCTCGATCAAACCAGGAACGTCGGCAACGACGTAAGAATACTCACCGGCACGCACCATGCCGAGGTTCGGCACGAGCGTTGTAAACGGATAGTCGGCGATCTTGGGACGGGCGGCACTCATGCGCGCGATAAGCGAGGACTTGCCCACCGAGGGGAAGCCCACGAGTGCGGCATCGGCCATAAGCTTCATCTCAAGCTCAATCCAGTGCTCCTCGGCCGGTTCGCCCAGCTGAGCGAACGCGGGCGCGCGGCGCACCGACGTCACAAAGTGCGTGTTGCCCAGGCCACCGGCACCGCCGGGCGCCACGACAACGCGCTCGCCATCGTGCACCAGGTCAGCAATCTCGAACATCGGGGTCTGCGTCTCGGGGTCGAGCTCGCGCACCACGGTGCCCATGGGAACCTTCAGGATCAGGTCCTCGCCGCTCTTGCCGTTACGACGGGCACCCTGCCCGTGCGTGCCGCGTTCGGCGCGGAAGTGATGCTTAAAGCGGTAATCGATCAACGAAGACAGCTGAGCATCGGCCTGGATGACGACATTGCCGCCACGACCGCCGTCGCCGCCATCGGGGCCGCCCTTGGGAACAAATGCCTCGCGCCTAAACGACATGCACCCGGCTCCGCCGTCGCCGCCGCACACGTTAATGCGGCTGATATCGGTGAACTGTGACAACAGAATCGCCTCCTACAAAAAAGAGGGAGACCCTTGAATCCTAAAACTCAAGTGCCTCCCACATATGTGCTCTATGAAGGGTGAATTACGCGTTCGCGAGCGGGCGTACGCTGACCCTGTGCTTGATACCCTTGTGGAACTCAACGGTACCGTCGACCAGCGCGAACAGCGTGTCGTCCTTGCCACGGCCAACGTTCTCACCCGGGTGGATGTGCGTGCCGTGCTGACGGACGAGAATCGTGCCCGTGGTTACCGTCTGGCCGGCATAGCGCTTCGTGCCAAGGCGCTGACCGCGGGAGTCACGGCCATTACGGGAGGAACCGAGTCCTTTTTTGTGTGCCATTGTGTATACCTACTCTTTCGTTACGAGTGTAATCTACTCGGCGACGGGAGCCTCGGCAACAGCCTCGGCCTCTGCCTTGACAGCCTTCTTGGCGCGGGACGTAGCCTGGACCTTCACGATCTTCAGCTTGGTGAGCTGCTGACGGTGACCCTTCAGACGACGATAGCGCTTACGCTTGTGGAACTTGAAGACCAGCTGCTTCTCGCCCTTGAACTGCTCAACGATCTGAGCGGTAACCTTGGCCTTGGCCAGCTTGTCGGGATCGGTGACGATCTTCTTACCATCGTTGAGGAAGATGACCGGCAGGGTGACCTTGTCGCCCTCATTGCCCTCGATCTTCTCGACGGTGATGACATCGTCGGTGGCGACCTTGTACTGCTTGCCGCCCGTGTTAACGATTGCGTACATGTTTACTTGCCCTTCATGCATCAGTTAGTGCAACAGCCGAATATAGTAGCAGGCGAAAATACCCCCGTCAACGAGTATGTGGAGCAAATCCACAAGTTCGCACAGGTATGGGGCTGACGAGTCGGCCCTCGTCGTCCTCGCATGCTTGATTCTGACGCTCGACATCGTAGGAGCAGATGGTCACGAGGTCTTGCATACCGGTGGAAACAATAGGTGCATCGACGCCCGGGGTCAAGCCCTGCAACAAAACATCAGCAGCTGAAAGCAAAATCTCCGGACGCATAGAGCCCTCGTTGTCGGCATGGGTGTCGAGCATGAGCACCAGATGGTCCGGACGCTCCCCCGCCGTGAGCTCATAGCCCACGAGCGTGTGATCCAAATCCAAGCGCTTGCTCTTTTTGCCGCGCGCGTAGTCGATGCCATGGTCCGCGCGCAGCGTGTCGATCGCACGACGCACCTCGTCGGCGCTTACGGGCGCCTCGGGATCCAAGTGCAGGTCGATGCGATACGACAGACGCGTGAGCTGCGCCGTCAACGCCGGCGTGCGCACGTCGATGTACGCCGCCTCGATGGGCGCCAGATCGGCCGGAGACGCCGCAGCCAGGCGCCCAAACGCCTCGTCGAGCGCCACGAACTCGGTCATAAACAGGTCATACCACTCGCAGGTCGACGACGTACCCACCGGTAGCGCCGAAGAGAAGCCCACGCGCATGTGCGGAGAGAAGCCCTGCGTGACGGCATAGGGAAGCCCCGCACGGCGCACGATGCGCTCAATGGTATGGATTACTTCGAGATGGCCCAGGTACTTAAGGCGATCGCGCTTGCCATAGCGAACACGAAGTCTAAAGAGCGTGGGGTTGTCGGTCAGGCGCTCACTCATGCGCGATCACCCATCAATACATTCTTGGCGTGGAGCGTGGGGCAGATTCCGCAGCCGGTGCACGACGTGCGGGTGCAGTCGGGAGTCGTGACACCCTCGAGCGAGCGACGGTACTCGCGCTCGAGGAAGCCGCGCGTGCAGCCGGGGGCTCACATGCTCCCACGGCAGACGCCAGTCCAACTCGTAGGGCAGGTGCACGAGCTCATTGAGGTCGATGCCGTTTTTGGCAGCAGCCTCCTTCCAGTTATCGAGCGAGAAATGCTCCACCCAGGCGTCAAAACGCGAGCCGGCACGCCAGGCATCGATGATGACGGGCGTCATGTCACGACCGGCGCGGGACAGCGCGGCCTCGATGAGCGAGGTCTCGGCATCGTGGTAATGCACGCGGACGGCACGGTTGCGAACGCTCGTGATAAGCAGCTTCTGGCGACGCTTGACGTCGTCGTAATCGAGCTGCGGGCACCACTGGAACGGCGTGGCAGCCTTGGGGATAAAGACCGAAACCGAGATCGACACCGAGATCGAGCCGCGACGAGCCTTGGGCACCACGGAACGACCGAGCTCCAGCACGTGATCGGCCAGATTGGCGATGGCCACGATGTCCTCGTCGCGCTCGCCGGGAAGGCCCATCATAAACGTAGAGCTTCATGCGGTTCCAGCCGGCCTCGAAGGCCGCCTTGGCCGCACGGTCCAGGTCCTCCTCGGTCACGTTCTTGTTAACTGATGTCGCGCATGCGCTGGCTGCCGGCCTCGGGCGCGAACGTCAGGCCGCCCTTCTTTCGCCGGCGCCGACTCGGCCATATCCACGCCAACGAATCCAAGCGCTGCGACGGAATAGACACGCGAATACCCGTATCTTCCAGGCGACGGTTGAGCCTGTCAAGCACGTCACGAATGCAGGAGTGTCGGTCGTGGAGAGCGAGGTCAGCGACACCTCGTCATAGCCGGTCTTTTCCAGACCCTGAATCACCGACGAGACGATTTGGTCGGCCGAACGCTCACGCACCGGGCGATACGTCATGCCGGCCTGGCAAAAACGACAGCCGCGAGCGCAGCCGCGCAGAATCTCGATAGACAGGCGGTCGTGAACCAGCTGCGCATAGGGCACGCACGACTGCGACAGCGGATTCGTGGCGCCGAAATCCTCGACGACGCGTTTGTAGACCACGGTCGGCGCATCCTTGCCCTCGCGCGGCACGGTGTAGCCGTGCGGCGAGCAGGGCTCGTCGTGACGAACCTCATAGAGCGACGGCACGTAGTTGCCGGCAATGGATGCAAGCTGCTCAACAATCTGCGCGCGCGGGACTCCTTCGTCGCGCAGGCGGCGATGCAGCTGGCAGGTCTCGAGCAGCGATTCCTCGCCCTCGCCGATGAGGATGGCATCGAAGAAGGCCGCGTACGGCTCGGGGTTGTACACCGAGGGGCCGCCGGCGATGATGATGGGGTCGTCTTCACCTCGGTCGGCCGCTAACAGCGGAATGCCAGCGAGATCGAGTGCCTCAAGGAAGTTCGTCACCGCCATCTCGTGCGGCACATGCAGGCCGACGATATCAAACGAAGCGACCGGCGCTGCACCCTCGAGCGAGAGCAGCGGAATGCCTGCCTCGCGCATAGCGTCACCCATATCGGGCCACGGCACATAGCCACGCTCGCAGGAGATGCCCTCGGCCTGGTTAAGGATGTTGTAGAGGATGGCGATACCCTGGTTGGGCAGACCAACCTCGTACACATCCGGGTAGATCAGGCAGCAACGGTAGTCGGCATCGGCCTTGGAAAGCGTGCCCCACTCGTGATCGATATAGCGGCTCGGCTTTTCGACCTTGGCGAGCAACGGCTCAATTAAATGAAAACAGTCTTGATACGGAACGCGCAACGGAAAACCCCTAAGCAGCGAGATCGGATGCGTCCTGATAGGACGCCATAGGACGGGTAGCGCCCGCGACCGTGGTCACCAGATCGCGAACGCGGGAGAACGTGGCAGTAACCACCTCGTTGGCACGGCTGTAGTCGACATCGCGCTCGTAGAGCGAAACGAGCGCACGGCCCATGCCATAGGTGCCCGCGGCAGCAGTGAGCGCCTTGACGGCAAACCCAATATGCGGCGTCTGCTTGACGAGCGCGCGGGTGACCGCGCGGATCACAAGACCGCCGACAAGCACGCCTGCGACCTCGTAGCCGCGCTCAGGCTTAATGCCGCGTCCAAAGACGGCAGCGAGCTCAAAGAGCATGCCCACCTGCGCCAGCGCCATAACGGGATAATCGGCGCCCGGCAAAAACACCAGCGCACCGGTCGCCATATTGGTGAGCGCGCACGAGGTGATGATACGATTGGCCGCCGCGATGCGCATGAAGGCAAAGTTCGCCGCAAAAGCCGTTTCCTTTTCGGTGCGATCGAGAATCCAGCGGGCAAGCGTCTCGAGCAGATACGTCTTATCGGTTGCCGCTACCACGCCGAGCACAGGCGTGGACTCCTCGATAAACGGCACCTCCACAGCAGACTCGGCAAGCACGCACACGGGGGCGCCGGCGATCACGAGCTCCTGCACGGCACTCTCCAAGCGGTCGGAGCCGCACGAGAGCACCAGCACCACATCGGTATCGGTCTTTGGAGCAATTCGCTCCTCCCCCAGACGCTCGACGCGCACAATGCCCGAGGTCGTCTGCGGTACAAAGGCGTCACGCACCGTCTCGGCCAGAAAGCGCGAGGCGGACGAATCCAAATAGACCGAGACGCGCACCGGCGTATCGGAATCCTTCTTAACGGACGCGCCCATCTTAAAAGCGCGGGTCAGCTTATCTACGGGAATTTTCATAGCAAACCCCTCCAGCGGTTACGCGGCGCCCGAACGATGCCGCCATATGGATTGTACGATACCCACCGTCAGCAGCTGAATCATCATCGAAGAAGAACCGAAGCTAATAAACGGTAGCGGAATACCGGTAATCGGCATCATGCCGATGCACATGCCGATGTTTTCGAAGGTCTGGAACGCCCACATGCCAACGATGCCCACACACGATAGGCGCAAGAACAGCGACTCACACTTAAAGGCGACGCGAATCGTCGAAAAGATCAGCAGCACGTAGAGGCACAGGAGCAAAAAGGAACCGCAAAAGCCAAAGGTCTCGGACAGGAAGGCGAAGACGAAGTCGGTGTGGAACTCGGGCAGAAAGCCGCCGGCCGACTGCGTCGCATGGCCCAAACCCTTACCAAAGAAGCCGCCCGAGCCAACGGCGATAAGCGACTGCTGCAGGTTGTAGGCATCGTCCGAATCGGCATTATCGGGGTCGATAAAGACCGTCAGACGGTTCATCTGATACTGCTTGATGAGCACATCGTGGCCGAGCAACGAATCAAAGACCGAATCGAGCGCCAGGACGAGGGCCACCAGGCCCACGAGCAGGGCCAGGGTCGACAGCACCCATTCGCGGCGTGCACCGCTCATGCAGATGACGATGGCGCCCGAGACCAGCACGACCAGGCCCGAGCCCAGGTCGCCCATGGCGACGACGGCCAAAAACGGAATGGACAGCATGCCGCAGAGCTTGACGTAGTCGCGAACGGTATCGATGCGGCCGTTATACTGCGAGCCAAGCGTGGCGATAAAGAAGATGGTGATGAGCTTGGCAAGCTCAACCGGCTGGAATGTCAAGCCGATACCGGGAATCTTGATCCAGCCCGTCATGCCCAGACCGCCCGTATAGGACAGGCCCGGAATCTTGGGCGAGAAGATCACAATAAGGTCAATGACGAGCAGCGCCGTCGAGAAGTTAGAGATGCCGCGCAGATCGGTACGCCAGACGAGCACCGCAAGCACCGCGCCAATGCCAATGCCCAGCAGGTGGCGTGAGAATGAGGCGTCGGCCTTAAACTGTGACGCCGACCAAATAATGATGGCGCCATAGGCAACGAGCGCGACGGTAGCCAGCAGCACACCGATATGCACCTTTTGGCGAAACGTACCGCGCGAGGCCGAAAGTTGCTTGTTGACGCGGTCCAGGCTGCTGCGAGAGCCGGTCTTGGTTGAACGGAACAGATCCGCCGGAGAAAAATCCATCGCAACCTCCTATCGAACCGAAGAATCGCCCGAGGCCGAAGAGGTATCGGGCTCGTCATAAATCGCGCCGAGCACGTCGCGCACGACATGCATCGCGGTATCTGAGCCACCGCCGCCCTGCTCCAGGACAGTAGCGATGACATACTTGGGATCATCGGCCGGCGCATAGGCGCAGAACCACGCGTATTCGTCCTCGCCGCTTTTCTCGCCCGTGCCCGACTTGCCGTATACCTGCGGCGTCAGGGTGCCAAAGTGAGCCGCCAGGGACGTCGATGCCGTGTAAATCACGTCGTGCATGCCGTTGCGAACAAGAGCCAAATCCGAATCGCTGTTGATCTTGGCCTCCAGGCGCTTCTTCTTGCCTTTGCCGTTGTACTTATAGGCATCGCCGTCGCCATCGCGCGACACGGCAGACAAAAACACGTGAGGCACGTACTGCTTACCGCCGTTGGCAAGGCCCATGTAGGCGCATGCCATCTGCAAAGGCGTCACCAAAATGTCGCCCTGGCCGATGGCAATGTTGGTCATATCGCCGGCATTCCACTTGCGGTCCTCGGCAGATGCGTCGGTGAAGTACGACTCTTTCCACTCGGCATCGGGAATACGGCCCGCGCCCTCACTCGGCAGATCGATACCGCAGGTCTTGCCTAGGCCCCAGCGACGAAAGACCTCCTGCAGGCCCTCGGAATGTTTCTCGTCATAAAAGAACGCCTTGCCCATGTCGTAGAAGACGGGGTCGCACGAGTTGGCGATACCCGACTGCAGCGTCATGGTGCCGTGGCCGGAATGCAGCCAGCAGTACTTGCCCCACGACTTGCCCAGACCCGTCCAATAGCCCGTGCAGTTGGTCGTCTGCCCCGACGTGTAGGTTCCAAACTCAAGACCGGCCAGTGCCGAGAGCGGCTTGATGGTCGAAGCCGACATGTACTGTCCGCTAATGGCGCGGTTGAGCAGCGGGTGCGAACCCTCGTCATCGTTGAGCTCAGTCCACACATCGTTGGAGATGCCGCCGATAAACACCGACGGATCGAACTTGGGCTCGCTCGCCATGCCCAGAATCTCACCATTGTTGGGATCGAGGCACACCACGGCGCCGTTGCCGGCGTTACTGTGGCCCGTGGTCTTGGCAAGCTCGATAGCACTCGACAGCGCCGTCTCACAGGCCTGTTGGATTTTAAGGTCGAGCGTGAGTTTAATGTCGGAGCCGGCCTTCGCGGGCACGGCGCCAGCCTGACCGGTCACATTGCCCGAGGCATCGACCTTGACGGTCTGCTCGCCACGAATACCCTGCAGCAGGTTTTCGTAGTAGCTCTCAACGCCCGCTTGGCCCACGATATCGCCCGACTGGTACGTAATCTTGCCAGCAGAAGCATCATCATCGCCAGAGGTTTTCTTATTCTGAGCCTCGAGCTGCTCGGAGGTAATGGTGCCGGTATAGCCCAAGATATGGCATGCCGTCTCGCCATATGGATACTGGCGCTCGGTACGCTCGGCAATCTTGACACCCGGGAACTCGCCGGCATGCTCCTGAATATAGGCGACCGTGGAGCGACGGACGTCCGTCGCGATGGTATGCAGGCTCTGGGCGCCCTCGGAATTGTCCTGGATATTGCGCAGAACCGCCACGTAGGGCATACCGAGCACGTTGGCAAGATGGCGAACCAGAACCTCATCCTCGGCAAGATCGCGGTAGGCCACGACAGCAAGTGAGGGACGGTTCTGGACAAGCGCCACGCCATTGCGATCGAGGATGCGGCCGCGCACAGCGGGTGTGGTAACGGTGCGAGTCTGATTGCTATTAGCCTGCTTCTCGTAATAGTCCGACGAGACCATCTGCATGCCCCACAGCTTGACGGCAAGCGCCGCAAACATCGCGCCCACACCCGCGGTGAGGATGGAAAAACGGCCCTTAAAGGCGGTCGCCGCGGTATTGCCCTCGCCCTCGGTGGCGCGCGGGGCCGTTCCATGCTGCGTATCGTAGGTAAAACGGGAATCGCCCCGACGCATGATGACCAGCGCGACCACGATGGCCACGACCAGCACGATACCGGCGATAATAACCGTCATCTGGGAAGACATCTACGGGCCTCCCCTATTTGAGCTTGCGGGTCTTGGGCTTAAAGCGCATACCCGTCTGGCGTCCGCCACGTGCGGAGAATCCATAGCCGGACTGCGGCACGACGCCGGACATCAAAAATGGAATGGCAACCAGACCCGTCAGGATCGAAGACGGCAGCGCATGACCGAAGATCGCCACGACAAAGCTCGTCTCCAAACCCATAAACAGCAAGATGATGCTGTAGATCACATTAATGACGAACGCGAAGGCGCCCACCGTGATGCCGCGCGCACTCGGGGCACCGCCCGTCTGACCGGCGGCGCTATGCACCAGGGCAAAAGAACCCACGGTCAGCAGGAGCGACATAACGCCCACCGGCACGGCAGCGGAAAGGTCATAGAACAAGCCGCTGCAAAAACCGCACACGACGGCACGGGTCGGGTCGCCCGAGAACACGCTTATGCACACCAGGATAATCATAAAGTTGACGCGACCGCCCGCAATGGAGATCTGCGGTGCCAGGCCTGCCTGCAGCAGCACGCACACGATGGCGGCGATTACAAACGTACGGGAGCTCATCCCCTGCTCGTGTAGATCCATGGACATGCCCCCTATTCGCTCGAGCCGGAATCGGTCGTCTCGGACGTGTCGGAACCGTCATCCGAGCTCTCGTCCTTCGTCTTGGTCGCAGCATCGCGCGACGTTCCCTGCGGCGTGCTATTAGCGGTGCTCACGTCCTCATCCGAGGCCGACTGTTCGTCGGTCAGCGAGGTGATGACCAGCACTTCCTCGTTGTTCTCGGCCGTCGTCTGGGCGCGCACCACAATGGTGTAGTACACGTCGTTTGCGGATTTTTCAACCGACGAGACGGTGCCGAGCGGTAGACCCTTGGGGAACACACCGCCAATGCCCGAGGTCACGATGATGTCTCCAACCTTAACATCGGAGTCGACGCTCACGTACTCAAGACGCAGCGTGCCGTCAGCCTGACCCTGCAGCATACCCTGGGCGCGCGTGTCCTGCACCATGGCGGATACGCCGGAGTTCTCGTCGCCAATCAGGCGCACGGTAGAGGTCTTGGCCGATACCTCGATAATCTGGCCGATAACACCGGCAGAACTCGTCACGGGCATGTTGATGGTAAGCCCGTCGGCAGAGCCCTTGTCGATGGTAACGGTCGAGGTCCAGGCATCGCCGGAGGCACCAACGATACGAGCAGCGGTCGATTTGAGGTTATAGGTCGACTGCAGGCCGACCAGCCCCTCCAGACGCTCGGCGGTCTTTTGAGCCTCGGAGAGCTCAGCAACCTTAGAGGTCAGTTCCTCGTTTTGCTTCTTAAGCTCGTCAAGCGTGTCCTGCGACGCCGTAAGGTTAGAGAACACGTTACCGATCGCATTGAAGGGAGCCGCCACAGCCGAGCCCACAAAGCGCACCGGCGAGGTAATCGTCGTCACGCCCGAGCGCACGGCATGAATCGGTCCTGCCTCGCCCTCGCGGATGTAAAACGTGAGCAGCAACACCGAAATCAGGCTGAAAACAATCAACGGGCGCATACCCGTTGATTGTCGCTTGGTATTCAGATTTGTGGAGAAACCCGAAGATCGTGCCAAATGGAATCCACCTTTTGGAAATTAAGCATTGGTCTGGACGAAGCCGCCATCAAACGCATTGGCCTCGAGCACGCGGGCACAGCCGTTAACAACGTTATCGAGCGCCGTGGGGCTGACGTTGACCGAAACGCCGGTCTCATCGCGCAGGCGCACGTCGAGACCACGCAGCAGCGCGCCGCCACCGGTCAGCAAAATGCCGTAGTACATAAGGTCCGAGGCAAGATCGGGAGGCGTAGCGTCGAGTGCGTCCTTGACGGCCTTGGCCATCTCGTCGAGCGGCTTGTTGAGCGCGCGACGAATCTCCTCGCTCTCGATGCGCACGGTCTTGGGCAGACCGGTGATCACGTCGCGGCCGTTGACCTCGACGTCGAGTTCGTCCTTAAGCGGCACGGCGGAGCCGACCTTGATCTTGATGTCCTCTGCCGTACGCTCGCCGATGGCCAGGTTGTAGGCATCGCGAACGTGCGTGAGGATGGCCTGATCGAACTCGTCGCCGGCAATACGGATGGACTGCGAGACGACGATGCCGCCCATAGCGATAACGGCAACCTCGGTGGTACCGCCGCCGATGTCGATGACCATGGAGCCGGTGGGTTCCTCGACGGGCAGGTCGGCGCCGATAGCAGCTGCCATAGGCTCTTCGATCAGATAGGCCTGGCGGGCACCGGCCTGGATCGTGGCCTCAAAGACAGCGCGCTTCTCGACCGACGTGACACCGGAGGGAACGCAGACGACAACACGCGGACGCGGAGTCCACGGATAGCGCTTCTCGGACGCCTTGTCGATAAAGTAGCGAAGCATGGCCTCGGTAACATCGAAGTCGGCGATGACGCCGTCCTTCAGGGGACGAACGGCCACGATGTTGCCGGGCGTACGGCCGAGCATGCGCTTTGCCTCGATACCGACCGCCAGGATGCGCTCGTCGTTCTTGTCGATGGCAACAACAGAGGGCTCGCGAATAACGATGCCCTTGCCGCGCACGGAGACAAGCGTATTTGCGGTGCCGAGGTCGATGGCAAGATCGCCCGCATAGCTACCGAAGAACATATCCATCAAAGAAAACAACGCAACTCCTGATGTGTTGGATGATTGCTGGAAAACTACTAGCTCATCATACTAGCGCAAGCCCGGCACCTCACTTGCGGTGAAGCGCCGGGCAAAGCTAAATCCCATAAGGTCACTACTGGTTGTCAGCAGCCGAGAAATCCATATCGAGCGAAGAAACGGCCCAGCCGATATGATTGTCGGAGCGCACGAATTTGACGGTGTACTCCTGCTCGCCGCCCTTGGACAGCGATGCCTTCACCTTAGCGGTCGTCTCGGTCATGGACTGATCCATGCCCTCGACGGACACGGTGGCACCCTGCGGAATCGAGGAGATGATCATCGACTTAGCGTCCTCGGACAGGCTCGAGGCCAGGCAAGACTCGGCCTTTGCGGTGTCACCGTCACCGGCAGCCTGGAACAGATCGGTAACGACAGACTCCTGAGACGGGAAGCCAAAGCCGCGCGTGTAGGCAAAGCCCAGACCGCCCGCGGCGATCAAAATGAGCAGAAGCAGCACGATGAAGACTTTGAGGCCCGTGTGGCGATGGCGGCGACGGACCTTGGCCTGCTTACGATCCTGACGGTCCTGCTGGACCATCTCGGACTCGGACAGCGTAAAGAAGCCGGTGTCCGAGGGATCGGGCATAAACTGACCGGTCGCGCCCGTAGGATCGAGCGGATCGACGGCAGGAGCGTCCATCGCGGGCGCCGGAGCCGTGGCCATAGCCGTCTGGGCAGACAGCGCAGCAAGCGAATCCTGCACGCGGGCAAGCTCATCGGCCTGCTCGGAGGTGAGCTGGTAGATGCCATCGGCAGTAGCGGCGTTAAAGGCGTCGAGTGCGTCGGAGGGACGGCCGGCGGCAGAAAGCGCCTGACCCATGCCGGCGTTGAGCGCACGCGTGTCGTCGCGGGGGCCGGCAAAGTCGATAGCCGTGCGGTAGGTCTCCACGGCATCCGCCGGACGGCCGAGCTTAATGAAGCAACGACCGAGCTCGCCGAGTGCGGCGGCAGGAGCCGGATTGGCGCCGTCGATGGCAGCCTGACGGAAGGCGGTTCCCGCGTTGGCATAGTCGCCCGACTGGAACAGCGCATTACCCAGGCCCAGATAGGCCTTGAACGGCGTGGCATAGGAAGCATCCTGTGTAGCAGCAGAGAACGCCTGGGCGGCCGTCGTGTAGTCGCCCACGGCGGCGAGCGCCTTGCCGCGGTTGGTGAGCAGCGCGCCGCGCTTGCCGTAGGTGCCGTCGTTGAGGG
>ENA-OQMY01000261-OQMY01000261.1-human-gut-metagenome-genome-assembly--contig:-NODE-261-length-15966-cov-3.636025_pt1 | contig 15966 bp, 13 predicted proteins | sample MGYA00242623_ERZ504868 | MGnify/ENA primary metagenome ERZ504868 (study PRJEB26092, sample SAMD00036386) | human gut metagenome | host: Homo sapiens | study: EMG produced TPA metagenomics assembly of...
TTTTAGTGCTTGCCGTTGGCGGAGGCGGAGCCGTTGACGTGATCGCGGGCATAGACCACGCCGTGCACGATTGCCAGGCCGGCGGCATCTGCGGCGCGGGCGCAGGCGACCTGGAAGTCCTCGGCCTCGCGGGCGCGCAGCTGCTTGAGCACGTAGTCGGCGACAGCCATCTTGCCGGGAGGGTTGCCGATGCCGGTGCGGATGCGGCTGAAGTCGCGGCTGCCCATCTTGTCGATGATGGAGCGCAGGCCGTTGTGACCGGCGTGGCCGCCGCCTACCTTAACGCGTACGTCGCCGGCGGGAATGTCGAGCTCATCGTGGATCACGAGCAGCTCCTCGGCTTTGATTTTGTACTCGCGGCAAAGCTTGGAGATGGGACCGCCCGAGGTGTTCATGTACGACTGCGGCTTGACCAGCACGATCTGGCGCTTGCCGCCCTCTTCCTCGGGATCGTTGATGTTGATGAGCGCGACCTCGGCGCCGGCCTGGTTTTTCCAGTACGTGACGCCGGCCTGACGGGCCAGCTCGTCGATTGCCTTAAAGCCAGCGTTGTGGCGGGTTTCGGCATATTCCTCGCCCGGGTTGCCAAGCCCGGCAACCATGCGAATCTTGAGCGGCTGTGCAGCTGCCATATTTGTCCCTTCGTTACACAAACAGTTCAATCAACGACAAAGGCTACCACGCCCGCCGAGGACGAGGAAAGGTTGCAGCAAAGTCATTTCAGAAAACAGCTGCCCCGAGACAGCAGGAAGCCCGGTAGGCCGGGAGGGGTTATCTAAGCCGACATCCCGCAGCCGCGAAGCGGCGAGGACGTCGGCTTAGATAACCCCGCAGGCCTACCGGGCTTCCGGTGGGATGCGAGGGTCAAGCGACTACAGCGCGAAGTCGCCGCCGACGAGCGTGGAGACGGGCTCCTCGTGGTAAACGGCGGAAATGGCCTGGGCGAACTCCTCGGCGACCGAGATGGTCTTGATCTTGCCGCCGACCTCGACGGGAATGGCGTCGGTGACGACGCACTCGACGATGGGGGCGTCGTTCAGACGCTCGATGGCAGGACCGGAGAAGATGCCGTGGGTGGCGCAGACGTAGATGTCGCCGGCGCCCATAGCCTTGAGCTCCTTGACGTTGGCGCACAGGGTGCCAGCGGTGTCGATCATGTCGTCGTTGATGATGCAGGTCTTGCCCTTGATGTCACCGATGATGCCCATGACCTCGGCGGCGTTGTGGCGCGGACGGCCCTTGTGGGCGATGGCCAGGTCGCAGCCGAGCATGTCGGACAGCTTCTTGGCGGCTTTGGCGCGGCCCACATCGGGGGAGACGACAACCAGGTTGTCGGTGTCGAAGTGCATGTCGTTGTAGTACTGGCCAAACAGCGGCAGCGCGGACAGGTGGTTAACCGGGATATCGAAGAAGCCCTGGATCTGGCCCTGGTGCAGGTCGAGGGTGATGATGCGGTTGACGCCGGCGCGCTCGAGCAGGTTAGCGACGAGGCGGGCGGTGATGGGCTCGCGCGGGCCGGCCTTGCGGTCCTGGCGGGCATAGCCGTAGTGGGTGATAACGGCGGTGATGGAGCGGGCAGATGCGCGCTTGGCAGCATCGGTGGCGATGAGCAGCTCCATGAGCATGTCGTTGACGTTGCCGCCGGCCACGGACTGAATCAGGAAGACGTCGGCGCCGCGGACGGTCTCGTCGTAGCGGGCGTAAATCTCACCGTTGGCGAACTGCTTTAGCGTAAGGCCCGAAAGCTCGACCCCAAGGTACTCAGCAATCTTCTGAGCGAGGGGACGGTTGGAGGAACCGGAATACACGCGGATGGACTTGCGCATATTCTCCGACTTCTCGGGATCATTAATCGGCATTACCCTTCTCCTTTATATCGAATGCCATATAGATGCCTTGTTGCATTGTAACCGCGCGGCGGGGTTTATCGAGTCTTGATAACGTCTTTACCGTCAACGGACACGAACCGACCACTCATCCGGTTGCGCAGGTCACGATAGAAAAAGGAGCCGTCCCCATGGAACAGCTCCTTGGATGCTTGGTAAAACGTTATACCTCGTCGTCCTCGTGCAGACGGCGGCGGTAATCGGCGGCCCAGCCCTCAATATTTACCTGACGGGCGCGGCCCAGACCGAGCGCGTCGGCCGGGACCGGCTCGGTGATGACGGAGCCGGCGGCCACGAGCGCGCCGTCGCCGATCTGGGCGGGCGCGATCATCATGGTGTCGGAACCGATGAAGGCATCCTTGCCGATGACGGTCTTGTGCTTGTGCACGCCGTCGTAGTTGCAGGTGATGGAGCCCGCGCCCACGTTGACGCCGGCGCCCATGGTGGTGTCGCCGATGTAGGACAGGTGCGGAACCTTGGAGTCCTTGCCGATCGTGGACTTCTTGATCTCCACGTGCGTGCCGGCCTTGGAGCCGTCGAGCATGTGGGTACCCGGGCGCAGGTAGGCGCGCGGGCCGCAGTCGACGCCGTTCTCGATGACGGCCTCGATGGCGATGGTCTCATCGATGATGCAGCCGCTGCCGACGGTGGTGTCGGTGAGGCGGCTGTTGGGGCCGAGCTGGCACTCCTCGCCCACGGTGACGTGGCCGATCAGATGTGTCTGCGGCCACACGACGGTGTCGCGGCCGATGGTAGCGTCGGGGCCGATCCAGGCCTGCGTGGGGTCGATGAAAGTAACGCCCTCGGCCATCCAGTGCTCGTTGATGCGGTCGCGCGCGATGGCGGTGAGCTGCGCGAGCTGGATGCGGCTGTTGACGCCCAGGCCGTCGCGGTAGTCATCGCAGTGGAAGATGGAGACTGCCTGGCCGTGGCCTTTGAGGATCTCGAGCATGTCGGGCAGATAGTACTCGGACTGCGCGTTGTCGTTGCCGATCTCGTTAATGTGGGCGGCAAGCTGCGCGCCGTCGAAGGCGTAGCAGCCGGCGTTGCACTCGAGTAGCGTGGCGGCCTGCTCGGGTGTGCAGTCCTTCTGCTCGATGATGCGCTCAATCTGGCCGTCGGCGCCCAGCTTGATGCGGCCGTAGCCGAAGGGGTCAGGCGGGGTCATGGTCATGACGGTGCAGGCGAGCTCGCCGGTAGCGACGGTCTGTGCGAACTTGGCGACGGTGTCGGCGGTGATGAGCGGCAGGTCGCCGTTGAGCACGACGACGGGGCCTTGCGTGATGCCGCAGGCCTCGAGCGCGACCTTTACGGCGTGGCCGGTGCCCAGGCGCTCGGTCTGCTCGACGCACTCGACCTTGGTGGCGCTGTTGGCGTAGGCGCCGTCGATAAGGGCGCGCATCTCGTCGGCGTGGCTGCCGATGACGACCACGACGCGGCTGCAGCCGGCCTTGATGGTGGCGTCGACGATCCACTGGACCATGGGCTTACCCAGGATCTTGTGCGAAACCTTGCAGTGGTTCGACTTCATGCGGGTGCCCTCGCCGGCGGCGAGGATAATTGCGGTTGCGTCCATGTGATCTCCTGTTACGTTATAGAGACGTGTGTTTGGAAACGATACACGGCGCAATATGATACCGCAGGCATATGATGGGCGCGTAACGATTGACGCGTGACGGTCGATGTCGCTGCCGCCGGCGTGGTGTTTGCGCTGGTTGTGCATGGCGTCGGCGCTGCGGCGTTGGCGTTTGAGCGAGGGATGGGAGGTGCCCGTGGATATCATGCGAGAGGAATCGGACCACGAGCCCGTCGCGGCATTTTCGATGTCGCATCCGGCGGTGCCGGCGCTCTACATGGTGCTGACGCTGGGACTCACCATGTTCTCGATGCAGCCGGTGCTGATTGCGCTGTCGCTTGCGGGCGGGTTGGCGTACGGGTTTGCGACGCGCGGCGCCGCGCGCACGTTGGGGGCGCTTCGCTGGCAACTGCCGGTGATTTTGATCATCGCGGTGCTCAATCCACTGTTTAGCGCCTCGGGCTCGACGGAGCTGTTCCGTATTGGCATGCGCGTGGTGTATCTGGAGAGCATGGTATACGGCCTGTGTATGGGCGGGCTATTTGTGGCGAGCGTGCTGTGGTTTGAGGCCGCGGCGTCGATGCTTGGCTACGACAAGGTGCTTGCGCTTCTGGGTAACACCGTACCGGTGATCGCGCTCATGATCTCGATGTGCATGCGGCTTATCCCGCAGTTTTTGCGCCGCGGTCGTACGGTGTTGGCGGTGCAGGATGCGATTGATGTGCCGGGCCGCGCGCCGGCCGACCCCGTGCGCTCGCGCCTGCGGGCGTCGAGCGTGTTGATGGGCTGGGGCATGGAAGATTCGCTGGAGCGTGCGGACGCGATGCGCTCGCGCGGGTGGGGTGCCGCGGCGCGTCGTACGACGTATGCGCGGTATCGACTGGGGCGCAGCGACGTTGCCGCGCTGGTCGGGCTCGTGCTGTTTGGTGCTGCCGCGGTGGCGGTGGCGTGGACCGCGACGACGCAGTATTCGTTTCACCCTCAGCTTTCGGTGCCGGCGCCGTGGCTAGGCTATGTCGTATACGCGGCCTGGATGGCGCTGCCCTGTGTGTTGCACGCGATTGACGAGAAGAGGTTTGGCTGATGGCTCGGTTGGATAGCTGCTCGGTAACGGGCGCGGCGTGCGGTTTGGATGCGTCGGCGATTGAAGTGCGGGACCTGCGCTTTGCCTACCCCGGGGCCGAGGCGCCGGTGCTCGACGGGCTCGACTGGTCTGTTCCCCAAGGAGCGTTTGCTCTGCTGGTAGGTGGTACTGGGTCGGGTAAGTCAACGCTGCTCTCGCTGCTCAAACCCGAGATCGCGCCGACGGGCGAATGCGCTGGCGAGCTGCGCGTGCTGGGCGAGAGCGTTGCCGATATGGACGTTCGAGCGTCCGCGGAGCGCGTGGGCTATGTGTTTCAGGACCCCGAGAACCAGATCGTGTGCGAAACCGTGTGGCACGAGATGGCGTTTGGCTTGGAAAACTTAGGCATGTCTCGTGACGAGATGCGCCGTCGCGTGGCCGAGACCAGCTATTTCTTTGGATTGGAGGATTGGCTCCACCGCGATACCGATACGCTTTCGGGCGGACGCAAGCAGCTGCTGTCGCTGGCAGCTGTGCTGGCGTTGCGCCCGCGCGTGCTGCTGCTCGACGAGCCCACGTCCCAACTGGATCCCGTTGCCGAGAAGAGTTTTCTGCATGCGCTGTTTCGCGTGAATCGCGAGTTGGGCTGCACGGTTGTCGTGGCAACGCACCAGCCGCGCCCGATGCTCGAATACGCGACGTGCGCGTACCGGATTGAGGGCGGATGCATATGCAAGGTCGCTGACATTGCCTCCTTGGGGCATCGTGAAGAGCTGTTTTCTGGCGAGGTGTCGGGGTGGGGTGCCTCGTGGCGTGCAAAAAACGGAGTTTTCAGCAGCGCCAGTGGCCAGCCGGGCTCTTTGGACCCGCGCGCGGGCGCTCCGGGTGCAGAAAAAGGGCTGAAATCGGACAAATCGGGTGAATTTGAGGCGCAAATATTGCCGCAAGACGACTCGGGGGCGCCATCGCGCGCCGGTGGATGCCGAATTCTCCCAAAAATGCACGCTGGGTCGGCTACTACCCTGGCAGGGAGCTGGTTTCGCTACGATCGAGCGTCCGGCTGGGTGCTGCGCGGACTCGATGCGTCGTTTTCGGCAGGCGCGGTGCATGCGGTTGTGGGCGGTAACGGCTGCGGCAAGTCGACAATGCTTTCGGTGCTGGCCAAGACGGTCAAGTTACAGCGTGGGCATATGGAGCGCGGGGCGGCCTCGGCAGCGCTGCTGCCTCAGAATCCCAAGGCGTTGCTGGTTGCCGAGACGGTGCGCGACGAGCTGATGGAATGGGCTTCGACCTGCGGATATGACGAGGCTGTGGCGCGGGAGCGCGCGGCGAGCCTGGGGCTGTCGGGCCTGGATGGGCACCACCCGTACGATCTTTCGGGCGGGCAGCGTCAACTGCTTGCATTGGCAAAACTGCTGCTGATCGGCCCCGAACTGCTATTGCTCGATGAGCCCACTAAGGGTTTGGACTTGGTCAGCCGCCGCATCATCGCTCGCGCCCTGCGTGACCATGCGAAGTCTGGCGGCACCGTCATCATGGCCACGCACGACCTGGATTTTGCCGAGCAGGTTGCCGATGACATTGCCATGATATTCGACGGTGAGATTGCCTGCATGGAGCCGCCGACCGACTTTTTTGCCGACAACGTGTTCTACAGGGCGTGATGGGATGACGGATTATCGCGTCTCGCGCCTACTAGCAAAACTGGAGATCCCACTGCTGCTGGCGGTGCCGGCGGTAATGGCCGCGGCGTTGCTGGCGGGCGTTGAGCAGGCGGCGCTTGCCATGCTTGTCGTGGTGGCGCTGGTGCTTGCGTTGTTCTTTGCGGGCTACGAGGCGTCGCGCCCGGGCCTGCGACAGATTATGCCCACGCTGGTGTTGGCGGCGTTGGCCGCGGCGGGGCGCATCTTGTTTGGCCCCATTCCCGACTTTAAACCCGTGAGTGCCATCGCCATTATCGCCGGGGCGACACTCGGTTGTCGTAACGGCTTTATGGTCGGCGCGCTGGCGGCGCTGACCAGCAACTTCTTTTTTGGGCAGGGCATGTGGACGCCATGGCAGATGTATGCCTGGGGTCTGGTTGGCTATGTTGGCGGCGCGCTGGCGCATGCGGGCGCGTTCGACCGTGCGGATGGAGCTGTGCGCATACCGGCGCTGATGGCGTACGGCTTTGCGTCGGGCCTGCTCTACGGCGTGGTGATCAACGCATACGACATCATCGGTTTTGTGCAGCCGCTCACGTGGGCGGGCGCCGTGGCGCGTCTTGCCACCGCCGTGCCGTTCGATATTACGCACGGCCTTGCGACCTGCGTGTTCTTGGCCGTCCTGTACAAGCCCTGGTGCCGCCGCATCAAACGTGTTGTCGTGAAATACGGGCTATAGGGCTGGTCGCGCCGGGGCGGGAATCAATACTGCCGAAGTGCCATTTTAAAACTATGCCGGTTTACGGGGCTAGATTGGCACAGGCAGACCATACCGGCTTTTTTCGAAATAGAGCAAGCCGTTTACCTGCGGTTTTATTATTTCGGAATTGCGTATGGTTGAGGGCTCGCGATTCAGCCCCGTAAACCGGCATAGTTTTGGAATGGCAGGCTGATTTGACGGGCGTCGTGGCCTTCAAGAGTCAAATCGATCCGTTTTCTTCTGTCCCCAGACGTCCCCAGGGGATCAGTTGACGGTGCTTGCCACGAAACTTGCCCATCTACTACGTTTAGCTTGATACCTCCGACCATGACCGCGTTTTATAAAAAACCGCAGGCTTTCTACCTGCGGTTTTCTTTTTACGTTGTTCGCTGTGGTTGAGGGCAGTGGCTTAAACGTAGTAGATGGGCCAGTTTCGTGGCGGGTGGGCCGCGTGGATGCTCACACGAGGTGAAAAATGATCCGTTTTTCTACGTCCCCGAGGGGTCGGTTGGGGCTAGAGCTCTAGGGTGAGGGTGACGGGGCAGTGGTCGCTGCCGAAGATATCGCCGCGGATACCGGTGTCGCGAACGTCGGCGGCGATTGCATCGCTTACCAGGAAATAATCGATGCGCCAGCCGGCGTTGTTTTTGCGGGCATTAAAGCGGTAGCTCCACCAGCTGTAGACACCCTCGACGTCGGGGTTTGCCGCGCGCCAGGTATCGGTGAACCCGGCGTTGAGCAGCTCGGTGAACTTGCCGCGCTCCTCGTCCGAAAAGCCGGCGTTGCCGCGGTTGGACTTGGGGTTCTTAAGGTCGATCTCCTCATGCGCCACGTTAAAGTCGCCGCAGGTTACAACGGGCTTGTCGGTCTCACGCTCAAGCGCGCTCAAAAAGCCGCGATAGGCATCGTCCCAGGCCATGCGCACGTCGATGCGCGCGAGCTCATTTTGGGCGTTGGGCGTGTAGACATCCACAAACCAAAACTTGTCGAACTCGAGCGCGCAGACGCGGCCCTCGGTTGCGGCTTGGGCGACGAGCTCGGCCGCCTCGCCCTCGCCGGCGTAGGGTAGCAGTGCGTCGGCGTGCAGCACGCGCAGCGGTTCCTGGCGGCTAAAGACCGCAGTGCCCGAATAGCCTTTACGCTCGGCGTAGCTCCAGGTTTGGTGATAGCCGGCCAGGTCGATATCGACCTGGCCCTCTTGCAGCTTGGTCTCCTGCAGCGCCAGGATATCGACGTCGAGTTCTTGCGCGATCTGGATAAAGCTCGGGTCCTTTTTGAGTACGGCGCGCAGGCCGTTGACGTTCCACGAGGCGAAAGTGTAAGTCTGAGGCATGGTGTCCTTTCGACGGGGTTGGCAGGCTTAAGATTAGCGCAACAGGGGCGGTGGTGGGCTCCGCGCGTGCTGACCCAAAGGCTGCATGCTGGGACATTGCCCGACGCTGCCCGACCAACAAGGACGGAGGACTCATATGACGCAGGCGATAACGGACTCCAAACAGGCCTCCGCCGCGCTGGCGGAGCTGTTCGGCACCCACAAGCGCGTGGTCTTCTTTGGCGGCGCGGGTGTTTCCACGGCGAGTGGCATCCCCGATTTCCGCAGCGTGGACGGCCTGTATCACCAGCAGTTTGCCTATCCGCCCGAGACTATGCTCTCGCATAGCTTTTACGAGGCGCATCCGGCCGAGTTCTTCGACTTCTACCGCACCAAGATGATTGCGCTTGGCGCCAAGCCCAACCGCTGCCACACCAAGCTGGCCGAGCTGGAGCGCGCCGGCAAGCTAAATGCCGTGGTGACGCAAAACATTGACGGCTTGCATCAGATGGCAGGCTCACGGCGCGTGTTCGAGCTGCATGGCTCGGTCCACCGCAATATCTGCCAGACGTGCGGCGCAGTCTACAGCGCCGAATGGATTTGCGCGCGCGAGCACGAGGATGCCGCGGGCGTGCCCGTGTGCCCCGCGTGCGGCGGGCGTATTAAGCCCGATGTGGTGCTCTACGAGGAGCCGCTCGACGAGCATGTGCTGACCGGCGCCGTTGCCGCCATCGCCGCGGCCGATGCCCTCATCGTGGGCGGGACCTCGCTCGTGGTGTATCCGGCGGCGGGCCTTACGCGCTACTTTACGGGCGATACCCTGGCCATTTGCAATCTCGCTCCCACCGATCAGGATGCAAATGCCGACCTGCTGATTTCTTGCGACATCGCGGCCGCGTTTGCGTTCTAGCCCGTGTGCGCGGATACAATAGAAAGACTGATTGCAAAGCGACCCCGCCGCCTGCGCCCAAGCGCGGCGGCGCGGGCATTTGAGGAGGATGTTCATGGCGAACGATAGCAAGACATGGCGGTGCGGAAAGTACGAGCTCAGCTTTGACCGCCCGCGCATCATGGGCGTCCTCAACGTGACGCCCGATTCGTTTAGCGATGGCGGCGAGCACTTCGACCCGGATGCCGCCATCGAGTACGGCCTGGCGATGCTCGACGCCGGCGCCGACATCATCGACGTGGGTGGCGAGTCCACGCGCCCCGGATTTACCCCGGTCAATCCCGACGAGGAGGCTCGCCGCGTGCTGCCCGTGGTGCGCGCACTGGCCAAAGAGGGTGCCATCGTCTCGATTGACACGCGCCACGTGGCGGTTGCCAAGGCGGCCGTGCGCTGCGGCGCCTCTATCGTCAACGACGTGACGGGCTTCACCGACCCCAAGATGGTCGAGTTTGTTAAGACGAGCGCCTGCGGCGTTATCGTGATGCACGCCGGCGAGGTTGCCGCCCCCGCTCGTACGCACGCGACGGTGCAGCTCGATACCTCTGCCGCGGCGTTTGTCGCCGAGAAGGCGCGCGAGGCGGCCGCCGAGGCTGCGCGCGAGGCCGAGAAGCCTGCCCGCCGCCGTCGTGGCAAGCTGCTGGGCGAGCCCAAGACGGAGGCCAAGCTGCCGGGCGGCGTGGTGCAGCCCTCGCTGCCGTTTGGCGATCCGGAGTCCGCGCACGCGCCTGCAGACGAGCAGAAGCAGGAGACACCGGCCGCCGAGCAGGCTACCTCTGCCGCCGAGCCTGCCGCGACCCCCGAGCCCGCGCCGGAGCCCAACGACCACCTGGCTGTCATGATGCGCCGCAGCGCCCGCCGCGAGGAGGCCTACGTGCCCACCTCTCAGCTCCGCCGCTTCACCCTGCCCGATTCGGCGCCCATCATGCGCCGTGTCATGGGCTTTCTGTCCGACCAGGCCCGCACACTCATCCATGCCGGCGTGTCGCGCGACCGCATCTGCATCGATCCCGGTCCGGGCTTTGGCAAGACGGCCAACGAGGATATCGTCATCCAACGCGAGACCGCCAAGATGGCGTCGCTGGGCTATCCGCTCATGTGCGCCGTGTCGCGCAAGCGTTTTGTGGGCGCCGTCTCGGGCGTGACCGAGGCCGCCGCGCGCGATGCCGCCACGTTTGGCGTGTGCCTGGGCGCTATCCAGGCTGGTGCCAACATCGTGCGCGTGCACGATGTCACTGGCTTTGCGCAGTTCCTGAACGGTTACTGGGCTGTAGCCAAACCGCAGCCGCGCCGTGCGTTTGTGGCCGTGGGCTCCAATCTGGGGCATCGTTGCGACAACATCCGCGCCGCGCGCGACATGATCGCCGAGATTCCGCTCACCTGCGTGTCCAACTGCTCGCGCATCTACGAGAGCGAGCCGGCCTACGAGACGCGCCAGGACGCGTTTGCCAACGCCGTTATCGAGATCAAGACCGAGCTGGCGCCGTTGGTGTTGCTCGACGAGCTGCAGAAGATCGAGCTCGAGCTGGGCCGCGATCGCTCCAAGAAGGCCAAGGTCAACGGCCCGCGTACCATCGACCTAGACCTGCTGTGGATGGACGGCGAGATCCACGGCGGCAAAAAGCTGCGCCTGCCGCATCCGCTGATCGGCGAGCGCGACTTTGTGCTGGTGCCGCTCGAGGACCTGATGCACGACCCGGCGCGGTTCTTCCGCTACAACGGCGTCGAGGTCAAGGAGCCCGAGGATCGCGTGGGCCATATCGTGGGCGAATTGGGGCGTATGTAGATGATTGAGATGAATGCTGTAGCCGTCGGTACCGAGCTTGACGCCGCGCGCGACGCGGGCCGCAAGGGTGCGTCCGCGGGCTGGTGCGCTTGGAGCGCGGGCGAGGCGTCGTTGACGTTTTCGCTGGTCGTGCGCCCGGACGTGAACATGCACGCCTTCCACGGCCTGCCGTTTGTGGCGGCGATGGGCATGATGGACGCGCTTGTGGGCACGGCGTCGACGCCGGGGCTGGGCCTTGCCGGTAAGGTGGGCATTGAGTGGCCGAGCAATATCGTGTGCGGCGCGCCCACGTTTGAGACGTCGTTTGCACGCGTCGCCGTCAACGGCGGTGCTGGTGCCGTGGGCATGTTCGGTGCCGTAACGGTGGATATTGAGCGTTCGGCTCTGAGCGAGCTCGGTGTGGATGCGGCCGACGAAGCGCTGGTCGAGGCATTGGCCGCGCCCGTGCTGACCCGCGTGGACGCCTGGTCGGTTGTTGCCAACACGCCGCAGGGCGCTGCAGGGCCGCTGGCTCCCGTGCTGGGCGAGTACTTCGACATGGTGCCGCTGCTCGGTCGCCAAGTTGCGGCGGTGTCGCCCAACGGCCTGCCACTCGCGGTCGGTGTGTTCGCGGGCCTGGACATCTGGGGCCGCGCGACTATCAAGACCGACGCCGGCGAGCAGGAGTTTCCGCCCGAGGCCGTACGGATTCGCGGGCTGTAACGCGAGACGCCCGCGCTCAAAGATAGCGACGACAACAGAAGCTCTCCTCGGCTTGCACCGGGGAGAGCTTCTGTGTGACTGCAGGGGGCATCTCGGCCCTATTCCTCAAAAGCGAAAATTTTTCGCTTTTGAGGAATAGGGCCGATGCGTTGCCTAGTTCGCCGCTCGCGCTCGTGTTCGACTTGGGCCCTGTCTACCCCAGCTCCTGCATGCGGCGGTAGATTTCGCAGATGCCCTTGATGGTGAGCTGTCCGTCGACTACGTCGAAGGCATCGGTCGAATCGGCAACGATGCCGGCGAGACCGCCCGTGGCGATAACGGTGGCGTCCTCGGGGCCCAGCTCGCGCTTCATGCGCGCGACCAGGCCCTCGGCCATGGCGGCGGCGCCCACCACGGCGCCGACCTTGATGCACTCCTCGGTATCGCGGCCGATGGCGTGCTCGGGCGCCTCGAGCGGCACGCTGGCGAGCTTGGCGGCACGGGCGGCAAGTGCATCCATGGAGATGCGGATGCCCGGCGCGATCGCTCCGCCAATGTAATAGCCGTCTTCGTCGATGACGTCGATATTGGTCGCGGTGCCAAAGTCCACCACGATCGCCGGCGCGCCGTAGAAAGTCTCGGCTGCAACGGCGTTGGCGACGCGGTCGGCACCTACGGCCTGGGGGCGCGCCGCGCGCAGCTTGGTCACGGTGGCCGTCTGCGGTCCGATGACGATGGCGTCCGCGGCAATGCGGTCGGCCACGGCGTGCCATTCGCGCGAGAGCTGCGGCACCACGCCGGCAAAGGCGATCGCGTCGACCGCGTCGAGCGAAAGGCCGTACATCTTAAAGAAACCCATCAGGCGCACGTGGATCTCGTCGGCGGTATAGGAGCGGTCGGTGGGCATGCGCCACGACTGCACCAGCTCGTCTCCGTCAAACAGGCCCATGGCCGTCTGCGTGTTTCCCATATCGATAGCGAGCAGCATGTCTACTCCAGGTGTCGGCGTAAAAGGACGCGCACCATTGTATACGGCCCGTCGGCGCTGCTGCGCCGCGATTTGTCTGCGTGGGCGTTCGGCCCCGTGTTCAGCTGAACTGTGCACGGTCGGACCTTCCATTTTGCTGCCAGACTGTCAGCGACGAAGCGGGCGGTCCAAGCCCGCGGAAGCAGTCCTGGACGCGGCGCCGGACGGACCAGAGCCCGCCGCGCCCAGCTGGTGTGGACGATAAGGAGCAGAGATGTTGATTCACTGCGAGGCGAGCGTGGCAAGTGCCAGGCACGAGATTCAGGAGTGTGGAAATCGGGAGCATTGCTGCGTGCAGGTGGTCGAGCCGCCTCGCGCGTTCGGCGCGGCGGAGGATGGCGGCCCGGATGGCGATAACTCGACATCCGATGCGACGCTTCGCCCAGCGATTGTTGCCGCCGTTGCGGGCGGTATGCCATCCATGATTTTGGGCGCCGAGGGTGCCCGTCTCGCCAGCGAAGCCGCCGTCGATGCGGCGGCCGAGGCATATCGTCAAGGCGAGCTGGTGCCAGGCGACGCCTCTGCCCTTAAGGGCGTGTTTGAGCGCGCGCTTCGTGTGGTTGCGGACGTGGCCGCAGATCAGCCTGCCGCCGACATCGCTTCGTTTGCCTGCACACTGTGCCTGGCGGTGTGGGACGGCGTGCGCGTCTGGTATGGCAACGCCGGCGATTCCGGTGCGGTTGGTGTGAACCCCATGGGCGATCCGGTTCTTCTGACGCATAGGCATTGCGGCTCGCAGTCCAATAAGCCTTTCCCGCTGCACGATTCTTATCACTGGGAGTTTGGCTATGCCGGAGGCACCGAAAGCGTGCTTATGGCCACGGGCGGCATGCTCGGGCAGCTTGCCGAGTGGGAGATGGGCTCTTACGGTTCGCCAAAGTCGTATAACCGTGAACTCATTGACGTGCTGTCGAATCGGAATATCGATGTGGACGACTTGCCGGTGATGAATATCGCTGCGGCTAAATATCTGAATGAGTTGCCCGCGATTCGTGTGGAAGGCGATAGGACGGTGGTGGCGCTGCTCAACAGCGAGAAGTCTTCGGTGGAAGACCTCATCGACTCCCTAGAAAAAGACGTGACGATCGAGCGCCTTGCTGCGGCGGGCGTGTCCTTTGCGGATGGGGACGATGATCGAAAGGTCGTGCTGCCGTGGAGCGACGAGCTGCGTATGAGCGCCAGCGATGTGGCAAATGACGTTGGCAGCGACTTTACTGTAGAGCTGGAATATCAGCTTATGTGCGGCATGTCGCTCGACCGCGCGTTTGAGCTGGCGTCGGCCGCCGCCCGTGAACGTGCCGAGAGGTATCGCGTGTTCGAGGACTGTGTAGCCGATGGGCCTGAAGACTGTGGCGCGGCCATATTGTCCGACGACGAGGTGTCGTTTGACGAGATGGCCTAGGAACGTCGCGGGCCCTGGACTCTTCGCGGCGGGGGTGTTCAAGATATGAAGGAATTATGCTCTACGAGATTTTCCTTGCCGTCCACCGAACTCCAGCGTAATATTCTTTCTTGCGCACATGAGGCGCCCAGACATTGCGGGGTGGAGCAGTCTGGTAGCTCGCCGGGCTCATAACCCGGAGGCCGTAGGTTCAAATCCTGCCCCGCGACCAGTAACTTGCAGGTCGGAAGCTGAAACGCTTCCGACCTTTTTTGCGTTCGGATCCATTTTCGACACAAATCTGGGCAAATCCGGGCTAAACGATGAAATGCCTTGATCGGTGTTCATTGTCGCGGTAGTTGCAAAAGCTTGCCACCATTGCAGCGCCACGCGATCCTTCGATGATTTCGCCGTCCGCGCCGCGGCATTGAGCGATACGCGCGTTTGGCGCTCGAGGCATCGGCACGGTTTTTCTTTGAGCGAAATGAACGCCCCCTCACGCCCATCTGCCCTGCTTCGTTCGGCTCCATGCACGAGCGTTCGTTCGCTGTAATCGGTCGTTCGTTCGCGGCGGCTTGCGGACGGCAGAAGCGGTTCCCATACTGATTCGCAGACACCGGTCGCGACGCGCGGTCGGACGAGAAAGGGGTAATCATCATGGCGGCAACCGAGCAGGAGATGATGGAGCGCACCGCGCGTATCCAGACGATTGAGGAGTTGCGCGAGGCATGCGCTGAGTTCGGCGTGGAGATGTCTCCCGAAGACGAGCAAGCTTTCATGGCTGCAAAGGCAGAGTTGCGGGAATTGTCGGAGGGGAACTGGACGCCTCGGTCGGCGGATCGAGTTTTTTCGGCCCCGGATCGCCGTATATAAACCTGTTCGACACCTGCGACCAATGGGATGGCCGGGATTTCGATAATCGCATATGCGCCACGTGCCACAACAAGCAGATGCTCTATCCGTTTTTTGCCTGCCAGTTCAAGCCGAAAAACGCCTCATCGTAAGCGGGGAGGGAGAGGGTCGCCGAGGCGGCGTGCGCATGTAAAGGAAGAAAAGAGCGACATGAAGCGACTTTTGAGAGAAGATCTGGTTCTGCGGGGCTGGGAGAAACTGCCCTATGCCGTGGTCGAGCGGCCGCACAACGGCGTGACCTTCGTCGACGCGCGCACGTTCGAGGCGCTTTCGCTGTGCGATGGGCAGATAGACCTGTCGCTGCCCATCATCAGCGACGAGGTGCGCGCCATCGTGGAGAAGTTGGAGGAGCAGGGTGCCGTGCGCCCGTGCGAGCCGGGAGAGCGCCTCACGCCCGACCAGGAGTACCGCTGCCATCAGAACCGCTTCGTCCGAACCGCGCACTGGTCGATCACCGGCAAGTGCAACTCCGGTGCCGCCACTGCTACATGTCCGCGCCCGACGCGAAGCTGGGCGAGATCGATCACGACACCATGATGGACCTGGCGCGGCAGATCGCCGACTGCGGCATCCTGGAGGTGTCGCTGACCGGCGGCGAGCCGCTGGTGCGCCGCGATTTCATGGAGCTGGTGGACGCGCTTTTGTCCTACCGCATACGGATCGCGCAGATCTACACGAACGGCAAGCTGGTGGACGAGAAGCTGCTCGACCAGCTGGAGGAGCGCGGGATTCGCCCCGAGTTCAACATGAGCTACGACGGCACGCAGGGCTGGCACGACTGGATGCGCGGCGTCCCCGGCGCGGGCGACGCGGTGCTGGCGGCGTTCGACCTCTGCCACGAGCGGGGTTTTCCCACCGGAGCCGAGATGTGCCTGCACCAGGGCAACAAGCACCTGCTGCGGGAGAGCGTCAGCACGCTGGCGGCGCACCATTGCGAGAGCTTGAAGGTCAATCCCGTGGCGGACACCGACACGTGGGAGCGCCTGGGCGAGG
>ENA-OQMY01000262-OQMY01000262.1-human-gut-metagenome-genome-assembly--contig:-NODE-262-length-15966-cov-3.447250_pt1 | contig 15966 bp, 17 predicted proteins | sample MGYA00242623_ERZ504868 | MGnify/ENA primary metagenome ERZ504868 (study PRJEB26092, sample SAMD00036386) | human gut metagenome | host: Homo sapiens | study: EMG produced TPA metagenomics assembly of...
ATGTGGGCCTGGGGGACACAGCCGCCTGGTGGATTATCTGTTCACAACAGACTGGGCGGATACCGATAAGATCATCGCCACAGGACATTCCCGCGGCGGCAAGGTGGCGCTGTGCGCTGCAATTTACGACGAGCGCATCGCGCTGTGCGCACCCAACGGCTCCGGCTGCGGCGGGCGGGCTGCTTCCGCTTTTGGGCGGACGCTACGGCGAAGGCATTGGGCTGTGCGAAACGGCCGGCAGCATCAATGACATGCTGGGATACTGGTGGACGGACGCCTTTGGAGAATTCGGTGCGCGGCAAAAGCGCTATACGCGTTCCAATTTCCCGGTGGCCAAAAATCAGATGGAGTTTATGGCGAACTTTTCTCTGGACAAACTGGGAACACTGCAAGACGAGGACCGCCTGCCCTTTGATATGCACTTCGCAAAGGCGTTGATTGCGCCGCGCGCACTGATCACAACGGACGGCTTGGGCGATGTTTGGGCTAACACGTTCGGCACCCAGGTCACCTGGCGTGCCGCGCAGGAAGTGTTTGATTTTTTGGGTGTCCCCGTAAAAAAATGCTCTGCATTTCCGAGAAGGAAAACACGAATTTCAGGCGGCGGATTGGATCGCCATTGTGGATTTCTGTGATGAGATGTTCTTCGGAAAGACGTCTGCGAACAATATCGTCAGCTTCCGGCCTGTGCAGCAGGCGGGAACGCCTATGGACGTCATGATGGAGCGCATGGACTGGAGAAAAACAAAGCTGCACTATACGTGGTCGAATCCCCTGGAAGATATGTAAAACACACCGCCGGCGAGATTCGGCAGACGTATATAACAGAACGGAAAGCTGTTTTAAAGGCAGCTTTCCGTTCTGCTCATTTTCTTTAGAAAATACGTACAAAAGGGTCCCGTATTCTGTGCATGTTCTGTCCGCAAAGTACCGCGTGCAGCATGAAAACGAAGCCGCGAACCTGCTTTTGGGCGAACGCAATGCTTGTTTTGCCGAAAAAGTCGAATTTTAAACATTCGCAATGTATTCTGCAATAATTAAATATGACGTTATATATTCTTCATGAAAAAGTGTGTTTATGTACCGCGCCGTGCGGCGGGGTAGCATCCACTACCGAAAATTTCCGCGCGCCGCAGATGACACCGTCCAAAGAGTCCGGATCGCTGGAGCAGTGGATGAGCTCCACAGTCTCGCCCTGTTCCTCAAGATGGGCCGCGATGCGCCGCAGCAGGGTAGATTTGCCGCAGCCTGGGCCGGCCTTCAAAAGGGCCGAGGTCTGTGTTTCCGCATCTTTTACAACTTGTGTGTAATAACTAGAAAAACCGGTGGGGGAAAGCGCTCCCAAAAAGAAATCCAATTCCTGCTGTTGCATATGCATACACCCCTTTAGTCCATAGTATGTAAATGCTGGGATTTTGACACAAAAACCCGCTGTTTTACAGCGGGTTTGCAGGATAATGCCTGCGCTTCGGTCAATCATAAGTGTGGGTGCACACGGCTTCGATTTTTTCGCGGATGGCGACATAGTCTGCGAAGCTCAGCGGCTTGTTGCCCGGGCTTCGGAGCAGCGCGGCGGGATGGAGTGTGGCGGTGAAGTAAACGCCGTTCTTTTCCACCCACTGGCCGTGCTCTTTCATGACGCTGTAATCCGGACGGATGATGCGCTGCGCGGCGATACGCCCCAGGCAGACGACGATTTTCGGCTTGATCAGCCGGAACTGCTCGCGCAGATAGGGGATGCATGCGTCCCATTCATTGGGCAGAGGGTCCCGGTTTTCAGGCGGGCGGCACTTGACGATGTTTGTGATGAACACATTTTTTTCGCGGTCCAGGTGAATCGCTTTCAGGTATTGGTCCAGCAGCTGGCCGCTGCGTCCCACAAAGGGAAGGCCCTGCTCGTCCTCGTTGCGTCCCGGCGCCTCGCCGATGAACAGAACTTCGGCGTTGGGGTTTCCCGTGCCGAACACGACGTGGGTGCGGGTGCAGCACAGATCGCACTTTTCGCACACAAGGCAGGTTTGCTTTAATTGCTCAAAATCCATTTTTAATCACCTTTTATTGCTTTATTCTTTTAATTATAGCACATACCCCTTGCGGTTTTAAATGCGGATTGCTAAAATAGTATTGTACCTGGAAGGAGGACTTATAATGAATATTCTTGTGGAAACTTCTGCCCGTCATGTGCATGTAACCGAGGCCGATCTGGAGACCCTGTTCGGCAAAGGATATCAGCTCACTGTGAAAAAAGAGCTTTCTCAGCCCGGCCAGTACGCGTCTAACGAGCGCGTGACGGTTGTCGGCCCGAAGAAGGAGCTTGCCAATGTTTCGATTCTCGGCCCGTGCCGCAGCGCCACGCAGGTGGAGCTGAGCATGACCGATGCGCGCTCCATTGGTATTGTCGCACCGGTGCGTGAATCCGGTGATGTGGTCGGGTCTGCCGGTTGCAAGCTTGTCGGTCCGGCAGGCGAGGTGGAGATCGGCGAGGGCGTTATCATTGCCAAGCGGCATATCCACATGACTCCGGCCGATGCAGCGGCCGCAGGCGTGGCGGACAAGGATATTGTCAAGGTCGTTACAGGCGGCAACGGCCGTAAGCTGGTGTTCGATGATGTGGTCATTCGTGTGAGCGAGAAATTCGCTACGGCTATGCATATCGATACCGACGAAAGCAATGCTGCGGGCGGCCCCAACAGCGGAGAGATCATTAAATAAGAATGCCTGCGTGCAGGCGGGACGCGGCTTTTGCCGCGTCCCGCTTTTTTCTTGCATTCGGCTTGAAAATATAGTATAATATAACCCGAAACACCCGGAGGCGCGGCCGTGGCCACGCATGTCTGCAGTTCCGTATAAAGGCGAAGGTGCGGCGGCCGGGGAGCCGCATCAGAGAACAACCGGACAGGGCGAAGGTTTGTACTGTTCGGCATACAGAGGGCGGGCCCTGTGCGACGGGGCTCCATGAACCATGTCAGGCGGGGAACCGAGCAGCATTAAGTGGCCTGCCTTGTGCGCCGCAGGCAGCCTGTCCTCTGTATGCCGAGCCGTATAACGGGCGTTTAGCGCCGCGTCCTGTCCTGGTTTTTTGCCGCATCTTCAAAAGGAGGCCGTGAATATGTACCGTGCGCTTTACCGTAAATGGCGTCCTGCAACATTTGAGGACGTTGTGGGCCAGGCGGGCATTACCACGGCGCTGAAGAACCAGATATTGCACGACAAAGTAGGACATGCCTACATTTTTACAGGCACGCGCGGCACCGGTAAAACGACCTGCGCCAAGATATTCGCCAAAGCAGTGAACTGTCAAAGCCGGAATGGCGCAGACCCTTGCGGACAATGCCCGGTATGTACGGGTATTGACGATGGCAGTGTGATGGACGTTGTGGAAATCGACGCCGCATCCAACAATGGCGTGGACAATATCCGGGATCTGCGGGATGAAACGGCTTACACGCCCAGTGTCTGCACATACAAAGTATATATTATCGACGAGGTGCACATGCTCTCCACAGCGGCGTTCAATGCGCTGCTCAAATAATGGAGGAACCGCCCAGCCACCGTTAGTTTTATTTTGGCCACCACGGAGATCCACAAGGTGCCCGCGACGATTCTGTCCCGATGCCAACGCTATGATTTCACCCGCATTGCGCCTCAGGATATCGAGGGCCGTTTGCTGTATGTGCCGGGCAGGAGAAAATCGAATTGACGCCGGATGCCGCCGGGCTGATCGCGCGGTTGGCCGACGGGGCGATGCGCGACGCGCTTTCCATTTTGGATACATGCGCAGGCGTGACGAACCAGGTGGATGCGGACGTTGTGCGCCGTATGGCGGGCGTGACTGATAAAAGCTACCTGTTTGATTTGGCCGGTGCCGTGGCAAGGCAGGATGCGGCGGGCGCGCTTCGCCTGGTGGCGGAGCTGCGGGAGAAATCCATCGATATCAAGCGCTTGTGCGATGAAATGATCCTGCATTACCGCAATCTGCTGCTTGCCGGAATGTCCGGCGGACAAGGTCTGCTGGTAGGTGTGAGCCCGGAAGAAGAGCGGAAGTATCTGGAGGCTGCGCCCAAAGTTCCTCAGAATGATGCGGTACGCGCCATCAAGATCTTATGTGGTGCGCTGGACAAGATGGGGAAGGGGACCGACGCGCGCATCGAGCTGGAAGTCGCGTTGTTCAAGCTGTGCGAGGATGCGCCGGATGTCCAGACGGTTCATCCTGTTGTTTCGCAGCCCTTTGCTGCTGTGCCTGCCGCCCCGCAGCCGTTTGCGGCGGCTTCTGTCTCTGCGCCGGGAGCGCAGTTAAGTGCGGCAGCTGCTTCGGCTGCTGAAACTGCACCGGCGGTTGTGTCCTCTGCCCAAATGCCTGCTTCAGCCGCCGAAGCCAAACCTGTGGCTGTATCCTCTCCGCAGCAGGCACCGAAGAAGGAACCTTCCGCGCCGAAGCCGGCGGCGCCATCTCTGGCGCCGCCTCCGCCGTTGGCGGACGGTGTGGTACAGGAGCCGTTTGCGGCATGGAAAAAAGTCGTTGCGGCGATGGAGGCCAAGGATCAGCTTTTGTTTGTCTATTTGCGCAATTCCAATGCATTTTATGATGGCAAGCGTGTATTGATCGACGGAAGCGACCTTTTCTTGGAGTATATGCGCAAAAATGACTATTCGGCAGACCTTATCAAAAAAACCATTGCCGAAGTGACGGGCACAAGATATGCCATCGGACCCTACAAGCGCAAAAGGCAGGAGGAAGAGGCCAGACAGAGTGCCGAAGACGTTCTAAGCCAGCTGGAACGGCAGGGTGTTGAAATAGTTTACGAAAACGAATGATATAAAGGAGAAATCGTAATGAAAGCAAGATTACCGCAGGGGTACGGCAAGCAGAGCCAGCAGCAGCTGATGCAGCAGGTGCAGCAGATGCAGGAGAATATGCGTCTGAAGCAGGAGGAACTGGAAAACACGGAGTACAGCGTCACCTCGGGCGGCGGCATGGTAGAACTGAAGATGACGGGCAAACATCAGGTGACAGGGCTGAAAATCAACCCGGATGTTGTTGAAAAAGATGACGTAGAAATGCTGGAAGACCTGATTGCTGCGGCGGTAAACGAAGCTGTGCGTGTGGTGGACGAAGCGTCGGAAAAGGAAATGGGGGCGCTGGCGGGCGGACTGAATATTCCTGGGCTGGGTCTGTAACAGGAAGAACGCAGAAGGAGCGAGAATCGCATTATGGGATATAACGCGGCGCCGCTGGAACGGCTGATCGAACAATTCGCCAAGCTGCCGGGCATCGGCCGGAAAGGCGCCACGCGCCTGGCGTATCAGGTGCTGAACATGGATAAAGAAGAAGCTCTGGACTTTGCCCGCGCCATTGAAGAAGCCCATACGAAAATCCATCGCTGCAGAGTGTGCCAGAATTTTACAGAGGATGAGATCTGTGCCATCTGTACCGGAGAGGCGCGGGACCACAGCGTGATCTGTGTGGTGGAAAACCCGCGGGACGTGACGGCGTTTGAACGCACGCGGGAATATCGGGGGCTGTACCACGTGCTGCACGGGCTGATTTCTCCGATGGACGGTGTGGGCGCAGAACAGCTCTGCATCAAAGAGCTGTTGGCGCGTATTCAGGCAGGCGGTGTAAAGGAAATCATTATGGCGACCAATCCCACGGTGGAGGGGGAGGCGACAGCCATGTATGTGGCGAAGCTTGTCAAGCCTCTGGGTGTGAAAGCCACGCGGCTTGCCTATGGCCTTCCCGTGGGCAGTAATCTGGAGTATGCCGATGAGGTAACACTGGGGCGTTCACTGGCAAACCGCGGCGAATTGTGACGTGTGCGGGCGAAGCACTTGACAAAGGGGCCGCAATCGGGTATTCTATTATCCCACGGCAGGAGGTGACAAAATGGCCGGACAGGAAAACAGCAAGTTGATCGCAGTGAACCGCAAGGCACGCCACGACTATTTTGTCATGGAAGCCATGGAGGCGGGCGTCGAGCTGGTGGGAACGGAAGTGAAAAGCATCCGTACCGGCGCAGTAAATCTGAAGGACTCGTGGGTGGAGATCGACGGCGGTGAGCTGTATGTTTTGGGCATGCACATCAGCCCATATGAGAAAGGCAACATTTTTAACCGGGACCCGGTGCGTAAACGCAAGTTGCTGGTGCATAAACGGGAGATCAAACACCTGCAGGAGCAGCAGAAGCTGCAAGGATATACACTGATCCCCTTGCAGCTTTATTTCAAACGTGGTAAAGTAAAGTTGGAGCTTGGTGTGTGCAAAGGCAAAAAGCTCTATGACAAGAGAGCCGATATGGCGGCGCGGGAAGCAAAACGGGACATCGACCGCGCCATGAAAGAGCAGCGCCGTTAAGGCTGTCATCGAACAGCCTTTTATATGGGGATGTAAAGGTTTCGACGGGGAGAGGAAAGCGAAAGCAGCGGGTAGTGCTCGGGGGACGCACTTAAAACGCCTCCAAAAAAATAGCTAACAACAATAAATTAGCTGTCGCTGCCTAATTAAAGGCAGCTGTCTTGCCCGGCTTACCGCGCGCCGGGGTCAAGGCATCATTTAGCGGTGCACGTGAGCAGCATCAAGCTTTGTTTGCTGCCATGAACTGATGAAGCTACCGAAGCGGCGGCCCGTTTACCGGCCTGCCGATGGGGGAATCCTGTAGGTGAACTGCACCCGGAGATACTAGCGTGGACCTCTTTTCGGACACGGGTTCGATTCCCGTCATCTCCACCATAACTGGATACCAGTTTTGACACAATGTGTATCAGAGCGGGTGTCCAGTTTCTTTTTGCAAAGTCCCTGCCATTTAACGAAAGCGGGCACTACGGCGACCACTCCTTGGTTGCCGTAGTGCCTTTTTGTGTATAAACTTTTTAATTTTTAGAGCTGGATGTTGTGCATAATACGAACAGGAAGAATTATAAGGTCAACGCACTCCTTGCGTCCTTTCTGCTCGATTATTCGTATTTGACTTCAATAACCGCTGAGTCACCGCCCAACAATCCCGCCAGTTTCTCCGCAGCCAAGTTAATATGCCCCAGTTTGGTGTAGTTCCAAGTGTTTGAGGAAAAAAAACACCACAAGCTGATTACCGGAATACAGCACAATATCTCCCGGCTCGGTGGTCATCTGTACATCATTTCTGGAAAAACTCTGAGGCAGACTGCCCACTTGTTCAAAGCCGCCGTAAATCGTAGTGTTTACTGTAATTGTTCCGTTTTGGGCATAGACGAGCAATTCCTCAACTGTTTCATTATCCTCCCACGAGACATCCAACGCCATACCATTTACGATCATCGTGAGTTCTTTTTCCTGTGGCTCGGGCCCAGGCAGAGTGGTGCTTTTCTCAGATCGCGTAGTTCTCGGCTTGGCGGTGATTTCTGCATGCGACGATATACTGTCTGGAACATACCGCTGCTCAGAGCAGCTGCAGAGCAGCGATACAGTCGCTAACAGCAGACAAAGAAAAATCCGTTCTTTCATTTAAGATATTCCTCAAAAAAACTTTTCAGTTTTTCAAAGGGGATTGCAGTCGGGCTGTCATAGAGGTCAACGTGGTTTGCACCCGGAATGATTATCAATTCCTTGTTGTCTCCGGTCAGCTTTTCATATGCACCCTCGCTGAAATAACGGGAGTGCGCCTTTTCTCCATGCACCAGTAGGACGGCAGACCGAATTTCGCTGGAATACTGCAAAATCGGCATATTTATAAAGGGAAGAGAAGAAGTAACATTCCAGCCACTGCCCGAATTGAGAGAGCGAGGATGGTAGCCGCGCCGGGTCTTATAATAGCTATGGTAATCCTTCACAAACTGCGGTGCATCCTCCGGCAGTGGGTCGACCACGCCGCCGGCAAGAGCGTAGCTGCCGTTTTTGTAGTCCTCGATGCGCTGGATGTTCATCGCCTGTTTCTTTGCGTAACGGGCATCGGCGGTGTTTTCGCTGTCAAAATATCCATTGGCGTTCACACGAGCCATATCATACATGGTCATGGCAGCGGTTGCCTTAATGCGGGTATCCATAGCAGCGGCATTGACTGCCATGCCGCCCCAGCCGCAAATGCCGATGATACCGATGCGGTCGGAGTCAACATTTTCCTGCACGGACAGAAAATCCACCGCGGCACAGAAATCTTCCGTGTTGATGTCCGGGGATGCCACATAACGGGGACTGCCGCCGCTTTCGCCGGTAAAGGACGGGTCAAAGGCGATGGTCAAGAATCCAAACTCCGCCATTGTCTGAGCATACAGCCCGGAAGACTGCTCCTTCACCGCGCCAAAAGGACCGCTGACCGCAATGGCTGAGAGCTTTCCGGCAGCATTTTTTGGCGTATACATATCCGCCGCCAGCGTGATGCCATAGCGGTTATGGAAGGTGATTTTCTGATGGTCTACTTTGTTGCTTTTGGGAAAGACCTTATCCCATTCTTGAGTCAATTCTAAATTTTCCACGTTTATACCTCCTTGCCTGACTGATAAGCCTGTTCCAGTGCAGGATGTCCGGCAATATCACCAACGCTGCTGACACCGCCTGCAAAGATGGTTTCTGCCAATTCACAGCGGTCAAAGCAGTCTACCCAGCCTTGTACCGCCTTGACAGTGCCCTCTACCGTCGCTGCTTCATTCTCCGCCGCCGTTGCCAGAAGATAAGCTTTTGTAAAAGCATAGTCCGTACCGAACAGCGGATTGGCACGATCCAGCATGGTTTTAAACTGGCCGCTGACGCTGTAGTAATAGACCGGAGTGGCAAACACTAGCACATCTGCGTCGTGCATCTTTGCGGCAATCTCCGCCGCGTCGTCTTTAATTACACAATGGCCGGCCTTGAGGCAAGCCAGACAGCCTTTGCAGAACCCAATCTGCTTTTCACGAAGCCAGACTGTTTCTACATGGTTTCCGGCATCCTGTGCGCCTTTTGCAAAAGATGCTGCCAGTGTTTCGGAATTGCCGCCTTTACGAGGACTGGAAGAAATAATCAAAACATTTTTACGCATCGAAAAATCTCCTTTTTCCATTGCATCGGTTTTGCATTTCTGCTATAGTTATGGTAATACATAAACCTGACTTTAGGTCAAGATGGATTTGAAAATTTATTTGTAATTTTTTCAGGAGAGCGTATGTATACGATTGGACAAGTTTCAGAAATGTTCGGTTTGCCCATTTCTACCTTGCGCTATTACGATAAACAGGGACTTTTTCCGGAGATGGAGCGAGTATCGGGCATCCGCAAATTTAGTGATACCGAACTTGAAGCATTGAGGGTTATTGAGTGTTTGAAAAAGTCCGGACTGGAAATCAAGGATATTAAGCAATTTATGGACTGGTGCGTGAAAGGTGCATCCACCTACTCCCAGAGAAAGGCACTCTTTGAAAAGCAAAGGGAAACACTGGAGGCGGAAATTGCCCATATGAACCAAGTGTTGGATATGCTGAAATTCAAGTGCTGGTACTATGGGCAGGCATCGCAGGATGGCAGCGAAGATCGGGTGCGGAGCATGATTCCTAATGGTTTGCCGGAGGATGTACGGAAAGCATACGAGAATGCACACCATGATTAAAAACAAACAATTAAAAGAAGCACATACCGTTTGACCCTTGCACACAAGGTTGGAGAGGTTCACATTTGGTGTCAAAAAGAGTCTTTGTTTTTTCACGTGAATTCGAACTTGTGCCGATTGGCGATGGGTTCGGATTGGTTTATTAACGAAGAAAAAATTTTATAAAGTTTACACTATTGAAGTTCAAGCAAAGCTTTCCATAACGGATGGTGCCGCATACCCATAAATGAAAGACATCCTCCGTATTGCTGGAAACCAATAAGCGGCCGCCGGAATCATTCCGGCGGCCGCTTATTAAATGGTTTTCCCATGTGCTTTCACGCGCTTTTAGCTTGCGATGGATCTCCCGCTGTCGTTATCCCTTTAATCGCCAATGTTTGATATTCGCTAAAGAACTGTAATTATTTCCCGTCCCATCCAGTTCTATAGAGCCGTTCTGGTACTCCGTCAGACATATGTCCAAACCGTTCGCACCGTTGTAGGAGGTACTTTGGTAGTAGACGGTGAGGGGGTTATCGGTAAGCCACGCTTTAATTTCCTCTAATGTCTTACAGCCGGGAACGCGAATATTGATATTTGGCTGAGAAACAGATTGATTGTTTTGTAAACTAATACCAGGAGCATCGAGAGCATATGTGCCAGACACACCACCAGATGGCCTTGCTGGCAAGATATTACACCTTACTGGCTCGATAACCGCATCGTTAGTAATAGGGATATCTTCTGCTGGCACATTAAAACGACGTGAGGTCCCAACGATAGAGGCCTCACCCGACATGTTGATAATGCTGTTTTGGTCTATTACAATCCGCTTAGCTCTGCACGCGTTCGGTGTCCAACGGCAGCATTTCGCCGCCTATTTGGGCAAAATAAACATCATCGGCACAATAGGTGTTATCGCTGCCCTCCTCATAAACGATACTGTATGTTTCATCTCCGGAAAATTGGATCGAAGCCACGGCATCGAAGCGGGGGACATCATCGTGGTCGATCATGTCGCTGAGCACTGCGTCGAACTGATCCAGCGGGTCGTTTTGCACCAGATAGACATTTCCATCTCCGATTGAAACGTACCGCTCGGAATCCATGCTGCTGTAATCGCCCAACTGCACCTCATATTCCTGTTCATCGGTGAAAACCGGATGGTGCAAACCGGGACATCCAGCCCGTATTGACCGTAATCTTGAACATTCTCAATAATAAAGGACGCGCCGAATTCCTCAAACTGCGCCAGCAGTCCATTTATCTTTTCCTCACTTACAGGAAACGCTTCATCTTCATCGTAAAGCCATACTTCTTCCTTGTGAAAAGAGAGGGATTCCTCCTGATACTCCCACGACAGCGATGTTACTGTGTCGCTGGGAACCTTCAAAATGATTTCATCGCTGTTTTTGATCTGCTCCTGATGTTCTTCGAACCGGAGTACACCGAAGGTTGCGATGCAGGCGACGGCCAGAACGCCCAGCAGCAGATACAGCCTTTTATACCGTTTCATTCTGTTTTTTCCTCCTTGTCAGTACCACGCAGATGCCGATTCCCAGATACAAAAGCGGGAACACGCCGATCATCATCACCTTCAGCAAAGAGGACGTGGACGCGCTGATCGTCAGATAATTGTAATTCAGCGACTTGCTTCGAATCGCCATGGCTTCGCTCTCGCCGACCAGAGATGACAACGCGTTCATGGCCATGTCTCCGTTGGCCCCAGAGGAATAGGCATTGTACATATCCTCAAGGAAGCTCGACGAGGCGAACCAGACGATTTTCCCGCCGCTGTTGGCCTCGACCGAGAGTGCAACAGAGAATGGACCGTCAATGTCGTCCTCCTCTTTTTCATAGGTGGAAAGGCTGTATCCTGCAATTTTGCTGAAGGCTGCGTCTGAGGTCGTGAGCAGCTCTGTCACAGTCCCATTTCCGGAAGAGCCGGTGATCTTCATCCCTTGGGAAATCGGCATGATGGGAAAATAGTTTTCTTCAATCAGAGAGTCTGTAATGTCACTGCCGGCCATATCCGGAAGCAGTACATAAGGCGCCTGAAACGCATAGTGTTCCCGGTCCGCCTCAATTACTACGCCGTCGCTGGCCTCTACGCCATATGCCTCCAACAGACCGTACAGATTTTTCAGCGTCCCTTCCTTTGTGGGCCCTGCCATGACAAGCAGCTTTCCACCGTCTGTCACATAGTTGGCCAGCATTTTCTGTTCTTCCTCGGAAATATCGCTGGTGGGTGCGTAAATCAGCACACAGTCCGCTTCCTCCGGCACGGAATCTACCGTCAACAGTGAAAAGCTGCTGACCTCAATGTTCTCCTTTTCAATTTGTTCACTGAATGTAGCCGGAAGCTCTGCTTCGCCGTGCCCCTCCAGCATATACAACTGCGGCAGTTCCTCGCTGACCACATAATCAATGGCTGAGGTAATGGCGCCTTCGCCGTCAAAGGAGGTGTTGTAGGAATAGGAATACACATCTGCTTCTTGGATATAGATATCGTCATAGCCGATAAACCGGCTGCGGTCTCCGCATTCCACAATCAAGCTGTTGTTTTGAACGGTTTCGTTTGTATACTGTTCCGTGAAAGTCGGGAAAACGTCCGGGTTTTTCTTTACGACCTTGATATGCCCGGAAAGGGTTTCGTACTTGCTGAGCAGGTTTTCAATGATGTCGTCCTCTTTTCCGGATTGAACGATCCAGTAAATCGTCACGTCCTGCTCCAGTGCGTTCACAACCACCTTTGTGTTGCTTGTAACGGAGTACAATTTCGTAGAGCTGATGTCGTATTTTGTCATTGCGGAGGGCAGGGCAGAAGCAAAGACATTTGCCACAACCAAAAGTGCCAGCACTACGGCAGAGATTATCAGCGAGTACGAACCGCCGCGAAAGGCGTTGAGGCTTGGCGGATTTTTCTTTAGCGGGTTCATCTTTTTCATCAGTTATACCTCCGTTTCTCAAGCGATTGCACAGACAGAAACAGGAAGAATACAATAACCGACAGAAAATATACGATGGCCGTCATGTCAAACACTCCGTTGACAAAGGTGTAAAAACGCTCAAACAGCGACAGCTTTTCCATAATGCGCGGCAGCAAACCCTCAAATTTAGAGCTGTCGATAAAGCAGACCGCCGCAATTGCCAGGAGCAGAATAAAACTGAACGCATAGGCGAGGTTATCGTTTTTTGTCAAATATCGGATTACCGCCCCCAAAGCCAGAACAATAACGCCCAGAGCAATCACAGAGCCGGTTGCCGTGGAAGAGACGTACTCTGAAAGGCTGACACTGTAATAATTCAGCAAAATTACAGCAATGCCGATGCCCGCGGCAAAGCCCTGGTTTTCTGTAAGGGAAGAAATAAACACGCCCACTGCAATCAGCGCGGCGCCCAGAACAAAAAAGGCAAAAACAGAACCATAGGATGTCAATAGATAAACGTCGCCGAACTGCGAGAAAATCAGCGGGTAAATACAGATGATGCACAGAGGGATAAGATAGACCGTGAGCAGTGCCAGATATTTCCCGATGACTACCTGTGTGGTGGTGATGGGCAGGGAATACAGGAGCTGATCTGTTTTCTGCTTGCGCTCCTCCGCGATGACGCGCATCGTCAGGATTGGGACGATGACCACAAAGACGAGACAGCCGAAGCTGAGAACATATTCAAAGTTGCTCACGGCTGCCTGAAGATTATACATCATGGCGCCGATCCCAACAAAAGCCAACAGAAATGCGCCGAAAACATAGGCGGTCAGCGAATGGAAATACGCCCGCAATTCATGCTTCAATACCGCAGTCATTTACTCATCCCCTCGCTTTCTCCCTCTTTAGCTGTTTGGGCTCGTCCTTCAGGCGGCTGTTTTTCTCCGTCGTTCTCTGTCAGCTCGATAAACACGTCCTCCAGATTCGCTTTTTTCAGCGACATCTCAAGCAGAGCTGTTTTTCTTGTGGAAAAGGCAAAAAACACTGCGCGGGATACTGCAAAAATGTCTTCACAGTCGGTTTTGATATGCGCCTGCACAAATCTTTCATCCCGCGCCTCGATGCGCACATCCGAGATGTTTTTGACGGAGGAGAGGATCTCCCGGATCTCCTGTTGGGACGAGTCGGCTGTGATGGTGATCTCGTTCGGCGCCAGCAGCCTTTTTTCCAGGTTCTCCGGTTCATCAAAGGCGACCAGCCTTCCTTTGGAGATAATCAAAATCCGGTCGCAGATCGTCTGCACCTCTGACAGGATGTGTGAGCTGAAAATAACAGTGTGCGTTTGTCCCAGCTCTTTGATCAGCGCGCGGATCTCAATGATCTGCATGGGGTCCAGACCGACAGTCGGTTCGTCAAGGACGATGACCCTCGGATTGCCCAGCAGCGCTTGCGCGATTCCGACGCGCTGCTTGTAACCCTTTGAAAGCGAGGAAATCCTGCGGCCCTTCACATCTCCGATTTTTGTCTGGCGGATCACTTCCTCGATTTGAGATTCCAGCTCTGCGCCATGAAGCCCTTTGGCCTCACCTACAAAACGCAGATATTCCATCGGCGTTTCGTTCATATACAGCGGCGGCTGCTCCGGCAGATAGCCAATCAGTTTTTTTGCTTTGCCTGCATCTTCAAAGATGTCGTAACCATCAATTTTAACGCTTCCCTCTGTAGCAGACAAACAGCCGGTCATAATGTTCATGGTGGTGGATTTTCCGGCGCCGTTTTGGCCCCAGAAAGCCATATACATGTCCCTCGTCTATTTCGAACGAAAGGTCATCGACTGCCTTGAAGCCGCCATAGCATTTGGTCAAATGTTCGACCGATATCATGTTTTTGCCTCCATTCCTGTTTGCTATGCTTTGTCAGCATTTCCATGTTAACACACAAAGCTGAAATGACGCTGAAAGCGCAGCCTGATGTCAGATAGATCACCGAAGATCGTACGCAAAGAAGGCCAAGCGCCGCAGTGCGTACGGCGTTTGGCCTTCTTTCGATTGTGTTACAGACAGGGAAGCTCCACAAAAAAACCAGTTGACCCCATCTCTTCCTTCTGCCCATATTTTTCCATGGTGCTGCATTGCAATGCGTTCCGCAATGGACAATCCAAGCCCGAAGCTTCCGGTACGGCTTCTCGCTTTATCGGCACGATAAAAACGCTTGAAAATATCCCGTGCTTCCTGCGGCGAAAGCGGCTCGCCTTCGTTTTCTACGGTCAGAAGACATCGCTTTTTCCCATTCTTTTGAAGGCTCACCCACGTTTTCCCGCTTTCTCTGGAATACTTTTGGGCATTGTCCAGCAGGATATCCACGATCTGTCGGAGCTGTTCCGCGCTGCCTTGTACATGAATATCCTCAATGACCCGTTGCTCCAGCATACGTCCGCGCTCAAAGAATACCGGCTCAAAGGTCAGCAGAGCATTTAAAATAAGCTTGCCCAGCTCCACCTTGCCGGAAAGTTCTTTTCCTCGAGCGTTATCCGCGCGTGCAAGCTCAAGCATTTGCTCAATCAGGTTGCGCATTTGCCTGGACACCGCTGCAATATTGTTCAGTGATGTCCTTCGGACGGATTCACTGCACTCGTTGCTTTGGGCGAGTTCCGTATTTGTGATGATTACGGTGAGTGGGGTTTTCAGTTCGTGCGAAGCATCCGCCACAAACTGCCGCTGCTGCATCCACGCCGTCTCTACCGGCCTTACCGCCCATCGGGAAAGCAGGATGCTGACGCCGAGAAATACGAGGAAGCTAAGCGCGCCGATGAAGCCGCAGGTGCCGAGCAGAGCGTTCAGCGTCGCGCGTTCACTGGAGATATCCGCGAACACGAGACAATGGTTCAGCGGCATATCCGAGCGGTAATATCGCAGGTTATATTCCTCAATGATGCCAAGCTGTTTTGGAGACGAAAAAACAGCGTTTACAAGATCATCCAGAAAATCCGTGTCAGATAAGTCGTAATAGCCGCCGCCGGCAGCAATGCGCTCACCGCGCAGTCCCAGTTGGATCGTAAAATAAGGCAGGCGAATATCCTTCTCTCTCTCATTGGGAACTCCGAGATGGAGTGGGTTGGCCGCAATATTCTGCATCATATTGATGCTCGCGGCCTCCAGATTCGCGCTGGTAAAATAAAAGACCAATCCCAGGATGACGCAGAGCATGATGGTCACGATGCTCATGTTGATCAACACAAATTTGAGCCGCAGCTTTTTAAGCATGTACGCATACCTCCAGGTGATATCCCAGCCGGCGGATCGCCTCGATCCGCACGTTGGAGCCAATATTCGCAAGTTTCTTTCTCAAAAAACCGATGTATACCTCCACGTGATTTTCCACCGCATCAGAGTCATATCCCCATACCTTGGTGAGGATCGTTTCCTTGGAAATGTTATTTCCCTCCGCCCGGAGAAGAAGCCGCATGATCTCAAACTCTCTGGAGGAAAGCCGAATACGCTCCG
>ENA-OQMY01000263-OQMY01000263.1-human-gut-metagenome-genome-assembly--contig:-NODE-263-length-15884-cov-4.668719_pt1 | contig 15884 bp, 17 predicted proteins | sample MGYA00242623_ERZ504868 | MGnify/ENA primary metagenome ERZ504868 (study PRJEB26092, sample SAMD00036386) | human gut metagenome | host: Homo sapiens | study: EMG produced TPA metagenomics assembly of...
GAACCGGCGTCGCCGATATGGTGCTGTGGAGCACATGGGGCATGACACTTCAGATGCACGCTTATTTTATAGAAAATATAGTATTGTTTATACCATTTGGGCTTTTATTTCCACTGGTTTTTAAAAACTTGGATGAGATGGTTTACAATACCTGTTGGTGCTCTTATAAGCGCAGCAATTGAGTACACGCAGCTGGTTACCGGCAGAGGATATTGCCAGCTGGATGATTTTGTGACAAATACGGCACCGAAAGAATCTGGCAGATAAGATGATAAATATCGGAATAGATGTCAGGAGCGGTCTGAGGAGTAAGAGTGAGAACCGGGGAAATCAGCGCGAGGATGGAATTGAGATCGCGGATTTTTGACACAACCGACCATTCAATCTGCAGATAATTCGTTTTCCGTTTTCCGGTGCCACAAGAGAGTGAAGGATCCCAGGGCAGATGAAAATAATGTCGCCCTCCTGAAGAAGAACAGGTTTATCCCCGAGGAAAACCGTATAAGTCCCTTCCAGAGGCATAATGATTTCCATGGGAGTATGCCAGTGAATGGGATAGTCCTCGCAGTCTGTGTTTACAAAAAGCCGCAGACTGCTGTTCTCTTTATACGTTACGGTTTCGTGAATCCCGTCTAAATGTTCAATCATAATATTGCCTCCGGAGGACTGCTGTAAATTTGATATTATCATAATACAGTAAAACAGAGATCACAAGAGAAAAAATTGAAAGAAGAGAACTGAAAACAGAATTCCAATCTAAATCTGGATATGATAAGATAACTGTGTGAAAGATGACATTGGAAAATCCAGAAGGGAGCAGGCAGTGTCTGCTCCCTGATTCACGTGAGAGGTTCTGAGAATGAAAGAGTTGCTTCAAAAAATTGAAAAACGGATGGATGACTTTACGGTCTAAAAAGAAATTATACATTTTACTATAAATGAGCAAATCCAAAATATTGCACAAAAGAAAGACACCCTCTGTAGAAGGATGTATAATTGAAGTACCAACAAACAACATACTCACTCAAACAAGGGGGTGTCCGTTGCAAACAGTATACATCATTCCAAACATATTTACAATTACCTGAAAGCATTAAATCTCGGATTATTTTTATCCGATGTGTATCTGAACCACTTATTGACCATCATCCTGTCTGTTTTTCTCCGGGGATACCGGGGAAAAACAGTTGATTTCCAAGAAGTCAGCCATTGCCACAGGACAACGACCGCTTATTTCCTGAATCACGGAAAATGGAAGGACGATGCATTGCAGGATGTTTTAAAAAGCAGCATCCTCCAAGCCATTTATAGGGAAGCACAGCGTTCCGGACAACCGATTTACTGTATTGTGGATGATACGATTGCTTCACATACCCGGCCTTCGTCACAGGCGGTTCATCCAATCGAAGCTGCGTATTTTCATCAATCACATTTAAAAGGCTGTCAGGATTATGGGCATCAGGTTGTCTCCGTTATGCTTTCCTGCAACGGGATTACCCTGAATTATGCAGTCATCCTGTACGATAAATCAAGATCAAAGATCCAGATTGTACAGGAGATCGCGGAAGAACTTCCCGCTGCGCCGGTCATTTCCTACTTTCTTTGTGACAGCTGGTATACTACTGCAAAAGTGATGGACCGTTTTATTCGGAAAGGATTCTATACGGTTGGGGCATTAAAGACCAACCGAATCCTTTATCCATGCGGGATCCGTCAAAAAGCCAGTGCATTTGCCCTTCATTTGCGGAAAACAGACCCGGATGTCAGCCTCGTGACCGTTGGCAGCCGTGAATTCTATGTATACCGCTATGAAGGGGAGTTGAATGGCATTCCAAATGCAGCGGTGATCCTCAGCTATCCGAAGGATGGATTTGGGAATCCCAAAGCATTGCGTGTATTTCTCTCTACAAATGCAGAGTTATCCACGCAGGAGATCCTGGACACCTATACGAAACGGTGGCCGATTGAATTATTTTTCCGGCAGAGCAAAAGTAAACTTGCGCTGGATAGTTATCAAATCCGATCCCGTCAGGGAATCCAAAGGTATTGGCTGATCATGTCGTTGGTCCACTATTTGTGCTGTATGCATTCTGGAAACTACTGCACATTCGAAGAGGGATACGCATCCTTGAAGCAGCAGCTAAAGCAGGAACAGTTTGCAAACCTGTACCGCCTCATAAAAAGCAGCGCCTCATTCGAAGAAGCTTTTAAGTTTGTGGGATAAGTTTGTGCAAAATTCGATATTTGCTCATTTATAGCTTTTTGGTCTTTTTATCATAATTAATTCCAACCAGTAGAATATCTCCAATATACGGTTCCAATGATGCAATGTACTTTTTCTCTTTGATCTGATCCGTCTCCACCCACAGATGGGCTATGAGCTCCTCAGCAAATGGGATTCCACAAGACCATACGCCGAGGCGGTGCTCTACCACCATCTCTGGTACGACGAAAAAGGCGGCTATCCGCGCGAGTATACCCATAAAGGCAACGACAACGCCATTCTCCACCAGATCCTCACCTGCGCCGATTGTCTCGGTGCGGCAACCGATTCCGTCGGGCGGCTGATCACCGTGGAACGCGAACAGTTATACCGCGAAGTCTTCGGTAAAAACGTGGAGCTGGTTCTATAACTTTGGTTTCTGTTTATGGCGTTAATTCGTATATCCGTATATTGTAGTTCTTTTACAAGGTTCTGTCCGTCTCGCGTGGACACATTGTAGAATGCACAAATTTCATTCAGCTCACATGTTCATTTTGTTAATTTATTAATGAACGTGTTTTTTCAATTTTATGTTTTATGTTAATTTATGTTCATTTATCGTTCATCATTTTGTGAACGCCAAGTTGACATCATTAAAAAGAAAATAGTTTACATTTTGGGAAAAATATACTAAAATAACAGAAACGGTCAAATCTCCGCCGAAAAAAACGGCGGAGATTTTTCTGGAAAGAAGGGCGAAAAACGTGTTGGAAAGACGATCGAAAAATTTCGAAGGAAATGCGTAGAAAATCCGCCCGAAAAGGTGAAAAACCAAGCATAAATCACAGGGAGGAACTTCATACTATGAAAGAAATCATCCAGGGCTTCTACCAGAAGGTGCTTATCGGCATCACCCTGATTCTGGTCATCGCTGCCGTCATCCTGATGGGCTTTGCGCTCTCATGGCTGCTTCTCGTCGATCTCGGCACCGATCCGTGTACCTTGTTAAACCAGACCATCTCCACCCGCCTCGGCATCAGCATCGGAAACTGGCAGGCGCTCTTCAATACCGTCCTGCTCATCTTCGTTATCATTTTCGGCGGCAGAAACTTAGGCTTCGGAACCCTCGCAAACATGTTTCTCGTGGGATATTCCATCGACTTTTTCTCCTGGATCTGGGCGAAAGTCCTTCCGGCAGACCTCTTCACCTCGATGGGTGTGCGAATCGCCGTGCTGATCCCGGCGCTGATCCTGTTTATCCTTGCCGCATCCTTCTATATGGATGTTGATATGGGAACTGCACCATACGACGCAGTATCCTTCATTATCTCCACCCACCTGCCGAACGTTTCGTTCCGTGTGATCCGCATCGTCTACGACTTCGTTGTCACCGCGATCGCCGTTCTGCTCGGCGGAAAACTCGGCATTGTCACCGTGCTGATGGTTATTACCCTCGGTCCGGTCATTGAATGGCTGGGAAATATCATGAAACAGCATCTGAATATTTTTGATGACTGAAATCATTGCTTTTCCGCGCTTTCTATACTACAATAGAACTACCAGATGATCTTTTTTCTAAAAGAAAAGCCTGCCTCCGGGACTCACATCTCTGTGGCAGGCTTTTCTTCCCTAAAAATAGCCGAAAAAAGACTCAAAAAGCAGAAAATCATTTATATTAAGGAGGTTTTTCCTATGAGCAACACCCCAAACCCTGTTTACGAAAAACTGATGAAATGCTACGAGAGCTTCCGCTCCCAGATCGATTTCCAGCCGGAAGTCGCACTGATTCTCGGTTCCGGCCTCGGTGATTTTGCGAATGATATCCGCGTTACCGCAACCCTCGATTACCATGATATCGAAGGCTTCCCGGTTTCCACTGTTCCGGGCCACGCGGGCCGTTTTATCTTCGGCTACGTCGGCGATGTGCCGGTTGTCTGCATGCAGGGCCGCGTTCATTATTATGAAGGCTATCCGATGACCGACGTCGTTCTCCCGACCCGCCTCATGAAGCTGATGGGCGCAAAAGCACTGTTCTTAACCAACGCCGCCGGCGGCATCAAACAGGGCACAAAGCCAGGCTCTCTGATGCTGTTAAACGGCCAGATCGCCTGCTTCGTTCCATCTCCGCTTATCGGACCGAACATCGACGAGCTCGGCACCCGTTTCCCGGATATGAGCCAGATCTACGACCTTGAATTCCAGAAAATCGCACGGAAAGCCGCAGCCAGCCTTGATATCGACCTGATGGAAGGTGTTTATCTGCAGCTCACCGGCCCGCAGTACGAGTCCCCGCAGGAAATCGCCATGTGCCGCACCCTCGGCGCAGACGCGGTCGGCATGAGCACCGCCTGCGAAGCCATCGCTGCACGCCATATGGGCATGCGCGTCATCGGTATTTCCTGCATTACCAATCTTGCCGCCGGCATCTCCCCGCAGCCTCTGTGCCATGCGGAAGTTCAGGAGGCAGCTGACATGGTTGCACCGCAGTTCAAAAAACTCGTTGCCGCAACGATTCAGGGCATCGCAAAGACACTGTAAACAGCACGTAAAATAAAGGAGAGATCTTTTTTGAATACACGTTTTTACAACGCCAAAATTCTCGTACTCGACGCTGAAAACCATTTTTCCATCGCCGAAGACGAACTTCATGTCACCGGCGACACCATCACCTATATCGGACCTGGTAGAAAAGCAGATCCAGATGCCGCAGAGACCACTGTCTTCGACCGCGAAATTGACGCCCGCGGCAATCTCCTGATCCCGGGCTTTAAAAACGCACACACGCACACCCCGATGACCTTCCTCCGCTCCTACGCGGACGATCTCCCGCTCCACGAATGGCTCGAGCGCCAGGTCTTCCCGAACGAGGCAAAGCTCGCCGGGGACGACGTTTACTGGCTCAATATCCTCGGCATCATGGAATATCTGACGAGCGGCATCACCTCCAATTTCGACATGTACATCCAGCAGAAAAACAGCATCGCTGCCACGGTCGACACCGGATTCCGCACCGTTCTTACCAGCGGTCTCAACAACTTCGTCGACAGCCCGGAAATTCTCGAAGAGATGTATAACTATGTCAACGAACTCTCCGACCGCACCTCGTATCTGCTCGGTTTCCACGCCGAATATACGACCGGCGGCCCGCTTCTTGAAGCCGTTGCCAAACTCGCCGAAAAATACCATTCCCCTGTCTGGACACACAACGCCGAAACAAAAAGCGAAGTCGAGGGCTGTAAAGAGCGCTGGGGACTCACCCCGACACAGCTGATGGAACGCTTAGGCATGTTCCAGTACGGAGGCGGCGGCTACCACTGCATCTGGATGGAGGACCGCGATTTTGAGATCTTCCGTGACCGGAAACTGACGGCCGTTACCAATCCCTCTCAAACCTGAAGCTCGCCTCCGGCATCTGCCCGCTGAAGCGTTTTTACGATAACGGCATCAACCTCGCCATCGGCACCGACGGACCGGCCAGCAACAACTGCCTCGACATGTTCCGCGAAATGTTCCTGACCACCGGTCTTTCCAAAGTCCGTGAGATGGACGCCGCAGGAATCCCGGCTGATGCGATACTCTACATGGCAACCGCAGGCGGCGCACACGCGATGCAGATCGATGACTGTGACCGTCTCGCCGTTGGCAAAAAGGCGGATCTCGTCATGATTGATCTGCACCAGCCTAACATGCAGCCGGAAAATAATCTGATCAAAAACCTCGTTTACAGCGGCAGCAAACAGAACGTAAAGCTTACCATGGTAAACGGTCAAATTCTCTACGAAAACGGCGAATTCCGCATCGGCTTTGACCCGGAAGAAATTTATGCAAGATCCAACGCCATTATCCGAAGAATTTCCGGCTCGCATGCAGATAATTAGTGGATTTCACGCAGTTTTTCCTTTGCTTGACATACTTTTTTCTTCTATATTATAATGTAGCCATACACGCAAAAACGCTGTACCTCTTGAAAGGAGAATACTATTATGAAAAAGAAAGTAGTTAGCTTACTGCTTGCAGCCGCCATGACAACTGCTGCACTCGCAGGATGCGGTTCCTCCAACGGATCCTCTTCCTCCGACGCATCCACAGGCGCCGATTCCACCAGCGCAACTTCCGCTTCTGCTTCCACAGACGGAGAAAAAAAACGACGCCGCAGGTGAGAAAATTGCCATGATCACAGACTCCGGAGATATCACCGACGAATCCTTCAACCAGATCACCTGGGAAACTGTATGCGCCTACGGCGATGCAAACGGCGTAGAGTACGAGTACTACAAACCGGCAGAGGATACCGATGAAGAGCGTATCAACTCCATCGATCTTGCTGTTTCCGAGGGTGCTACCGTTGTTGTAATGCCAGGTTACCTGTTCGGACCTGCCATCGCTGAAGAGCAGGACACCTATCCGGATGTAACCTTCATCGCAGTCGATGTTACCGAAGGTGATATTGTAAAAAACGGCAAAGCTGTTGATCTCGGAAAGAACGTGTACATCTGCTCCTTCGAAGAAGAGCAGGCCGGCTACCTGGCTGGATACGCTGCAGTAAAAGACGGCTACACAAGCCTTGGTTTCCTCGGCGGTATCGCTGTTCCGGCCGTTATCCGTTTCGGTTACGGTTATGTACAGGGTATCAACGCTGCTGCTGAAGAAGACGGCGTAGATGTAAACGTAAAATATTACTATGGCGGCCAGTTCTACGGCGATGACTCCATCACCGCCCGTATGGAGGGCTGGTATGCAGACGGAACACAGGTTGTATTCGCCTGCGGCGGCGGTATCTGGACATCTGCTCTGGATGCAGCTGAGACACACGACGGAAAAGTTATTGGTGTAGACGTTGACCAGCGTTCCAAAATCGGCGAGCGCTGCCTGACTTCCGCTATGAAAGGTCTCCCAAGCGCCATCAACAACGCTCTGGATTCCTACTTCAGCGGAAACTTCTCTGAACTTGGCGGAACTGCTCAGCAGCTTGGACTGAAAGACGGAGATTACATCGGCCTTCCTACCGATTCCGAATCCTGGGGATTCACAACCTTCACACAGGATCAGTATGAAACTGTACTGGCTGGTATCCGCGATGGTTCCATCGAAATCTCCAGCGATACAGAAAATCAGCCGGAAGTAGGTTCTCACGTAACCGTTGATTACATCAGCTAATGTGCATACTGTTTCTGTAACAATATGCCTTTTGGGGAAGAGAATATTATTTCTCTTCCCCTTTTTTTCTGTCACACAAAATGCTATACTAGACATAATGAAAGCCCGCAGTTCTGCCTTATTTTCCATAGCTTCGGCAGTCCTGCAAAACCACGCTTGAAAGGGAATATGTATATGGAAAATGAGTACATTATTGAGATGTTGAACATCACCAAAGAATTCCCGGGTATCAAGGCGAACGACAACATTACATTACAGCTCAAAAAAGGAGAAATCCATGCTCTGCTTGGAGAAAACGGTGCAGGAAAATCAACCCTGATGAGTATTCTTTTTGGTCTGTATCAGCCTACCTCCGGAATCATCAAGAAGAATGGGCAGGAAGTCCATATCAACACGCCGAACGACGCCAACGATCTCAACATCGGTATGGTGCACCAGCACTTTAAGCTGGTCGAATGTTTCTCGGTTCTCGACAACATCATCCTCGGCGTAGAGCCGACCAAAGGCCTTTTCCTCGAGAAAAAGAATGCCCGTGCAAAAGTCATGGAGCTGAGCGAGAAATACGGTCTGATGGTCGATCCGGACGCTCTGATCTCAGATATCACCGTCGGCATGCAGCAGCGTACCGAAATTCTGAAAATGCTCTACCGTGACAACGAAGTCCTGATCTTCGACGAGCCGACCGCGGTTCTGACGCCGCAGGAAATCGACGAGCTGATGAAGATCATGAAGAACCTCGCAAAAGAAGGAAAATCCATCCTCTTCATCACCCATAAACTCAACGAGATCATGGAAGTTGCCGACCGCTGTACGATTCTCCGCAAAGGAAAATACATCGGAACCGTCAACATCAGCGAAACTTCCAAAGAAGAGCTCTCCCGCATGATGGTCGGAAGAAACGTCAGCTTTTCCGTCAACAAAAAGCCGTCAAAAACCGGGCGACACCGTTCTGAAAGTAGAGCACATAACCGTACCGAGCAAGGTGCACGGAAACAACGCCGTCAAAGATGTTTCCTTTAAATGTAAGAAAAGGCGAGATTGTCTGCATCGCAGGTATCGATGGAAACGGCCAGTCCGAGTTCGTTCAGGGCCTCACGGGACTGGAAAAAGTATCCGGCGGTAAAATTCTGTTCAACGGACAGGACATCACGAAAGCTTCCATCCGCGACCACTCCAAGATGGGCATGAGCCACATCCCGGAGGACCGCCATAAACACGGCCTCGTGCTGGATTACTCCATCGAGCAGAACATGGTGCTGCAGCGTTACTGGCAGCCGGAATTTGAATCCTTCGGCTTTATCAAATCAAAAGCCGTGCGCGAATATGCCGAGCGCCTGATCGAGCAGTACGATGTCCGCAGCGGCCAGGGTCCTGTGACCATCACCCGCAGCATGTCCGGCGGAAACCAGCAGAAAGCGATCATCGCGCGTGAGATCGACAAAGATCCTGATCTTCTCGTTGCGGTACAGCCTACCCGTGGTCTTGATGTCGGAGCCATCGAATACATTCACAGCCAGCTCGTTGCACAGCGCGACAAGGGAAAAGCCGTTCTTCTGGTTTCTCTGGAACTGGATGAGGTTATGGATGTTTCCGACCGTATTCTTGTTATGTACGAAGGAGAGCTGGTCGGCCAGCTGGATCCGAAAACCGTTTCTGTCGAAGAACTCGGTCTCTACATGGCAGGTGCAAAACGGGATCCGGTTCCCGAAGAAGTATAAAAGAGAGGTAAGAAAAGCATGAACGAAAAACGAAAAACGCTCTTCTGTCCATTGTCGCTTCTCTTGTATGTATTGTGATCGGTCTTCTTGTGGGATTTATCATTTTATACTGCATCAACGCGGAGAACGCAGTGGATGGATTTACACGAATCATCAAAGGCGGCTTTTACTTAAAGCCGAAAGGAATCGGAAGTGAAATCGCTCAGTCCGCTCCCCTGATTATGACCGGACTTTCGGTTGCATTTGCTTTTAAAACAGGTCTGTTCAACATCGGTGCTGCCGGACAGTACACCGTCGGTGTCTTCGGCGCCCTGTATTTTGCCATCATCCTCCACATGCCATGGTATGTATGCCTTCTGGCTGCTATGGTCTGCGGAGCCATCTGGGGAGCAGTTCCTGGTATCTTCAAAGCATACTTCAACGTAAATGAAGTTATTACTTCCATCATGTTCAACTGGATTGGTCTTTATCTTGTCAATGAGCTGATGTACAACACCATCCCGGACATGTATGATCAGAAGACCACACGTACTTACAAATTAAGCTCCGCTTCTCCGAAATCCCTGATTCCGGACTGCGGCATGAACTCCATTTTCCGTACCAGTTCCACAACGATTGCGATTTTTCATTGCGATTGCCATTGCGGTCATCATCTACATCGTTCTGAACAAAACAACCTTCGGCTATGAGCTGAAAGCCTGCGGGTTCAATAAGGATGCTGCCAAATACGCCGGCATCAACGAGAAGAGAAACGTTGTTCTCTCCATGACCATCGCAGGTGCGCTTGCCGGAATCGGTGCAGGCCTCTACTTCCTCTCCGGTGCATCCGAGTGGAACCCGCAGGTATCGACAGCACTCCCGGCCATCGGATTTAATGGTATCCCGGTTGCGCTTCTTGCACTTAGCAACCCGATCGGCGTTATCTTCGCTGCTCTCTTCGTTGCTCATATTTCGGTCGGCGGTGCTTACCTGCCTACGAAATATTATCAGCCGGAGATCGCGGACCTGATCGTTGCCGTTATCATTTACCTTTGCGCATTCGTTACCCTGTTCAAGGGCATCGTTGCAAACCTGTTCAAGAGCAAAAAAGAGCAGAAAGCAAATGCCAATGCAGACAACGGAAAGGAGGAGAAGAAATAATGTTCCTTTTAATTAAATTTACCTTACTGTACGCCGTTGTTCTGATGCTCGTTGCGATGGGCGGTATGTTCTCCGAGCGAAGCGGTGTCATCAACATCGCGCTGGAAGGAATCATGGCGATCGGCGGCCTTGCCGGTGTCTTCGTCCTGGTTCTGTTCCCGGACCTCCCGGCTCCTGCACTTGTGGCACTTTCCATTCTGGCGAGCGCCGTATCCGGTATGATCTACTCTCTGCTGCTTGGCTTCTCCGCCATCACACTGAAAGCAGACCAGACGATCGGCGGAACCGCGCTGAACATGCTGGCTACTGCCATTGCCATCGTCCTGGTAAAAGCATTCAACAACGGCTCGGATGCCGGAAACGGTGCAGCTTCCGCAAAGCTGAACTACACCAACGCCGCTTTCATTTACAAGATCGGACCATTTACCGTGAACATCTTCCTGTTCATCGGCATCATCCTTCTGATCTGCAGCTACGTGTTCCTCTTCAAAACGAAATGGGGACTGCGCCTGCGTGCCTGCGGTGAGCATCCACAGGCAGCCGACTCTGTTGGTATCAACGTATACCAGTGGAGATACACCGGTGTTATCATCTCCGGTGCACTCGGCGGTATCGGCGGATTTGCCTACATCGTTCCGTCCGTTACCACCTGGAACTTCGAAGTCGGCGTAGCCGGTGCCGGATTCCTTGCCCTCGCTGTTATGATCTTCGGTCAGTGGAAACCGTTCCACATTGCCGGAGCAGCCGTATTCTTTGCGGTATTCCGTTCCCTGGCAAACATTGCGGACTCCACCGTCCTCTCCCATCTGGGACTGTCCAAGAACATTTACAACATGATGCCGTTTATCGCATCCATGATTATTCTCGCCTTCACATCCAAGAATTCCCAGACTCCGAAAGCCGAAGGTATTCCATACGATAAGGGCGCAAGATAATATGTAACTATTCAGAGCCATGTGAAATGGAAGAAAAAATTGCGAATCATGCTTGCATGAATGAGCGGTTTTTTCTGGAATTTCATATGGCGAGCAGCCACATCGAGATGCAGCGCAGCGGAATCGAGATGTGGCTCTGAATAGTTACAATTTTTAAAGGCAGAGCCGTTAAATCCGAACTGTGTTTTTTCGGCTCTGCCTTTTCTCTATCATTCTGATTTATTTTTCATAAAAGAAGGAAAAAATTATGCTGAACACCAAATTATTTGACCACACTATCTTAAAAGCAGACGCAACCGAAGCACAGGTTGCAAAGATCTGCGACGAGGCACTTGCACATGATTTTGCTTCTGTCTGCGTCAACCAGTACTACACCAAATTCGTTGCTGAAAAGCTCAAAGGATCTGACGTCAAAGTATGCACCGTTGTCGGCTTCCCTCTGGGCATGTCCGATACCCGTGTAAAAGCGTTTGAGACCCGTGCGGCCATCGAAGACGGTGCACAGGAGGTTGATATGGTCATCAACGTCGGAGCCCTCAAAGACGGCAAATACGACTTCGTACGCTCCGATATCCAGACCTTAAAAGAAGTATGCGGCAAGGACATCGTTCTGAAAGTCATCATCGAGACCTGCCTTTTAACCGATGAAGAGAAAGTAAAAGCGTGCGAGCTCGCAAAAGAAGCCGGCGCTGACTTCGTAAAAACCTCCACCGGATTTTCTACCGGCGGTGCAAAAGCGGCTGATGTTGCCCTGATGAGAAAGACCGTAGGCCCGGATATGGGCGTAAAAGCTTCCGGCGGAATCCACAACGCAGACGAGGCACAGGCTATGGTAGATGCCGGCGCAAGCCGTCTCGGAACAAGCGCAACACTGGCTATCATCGGATAAAAAGGAGTTTCTTATGGATACGATACTGATAGGAATTGCCGGAGGAACCGGCAGTGGAAAAACGACACTGGCAGATAAGCTGGTAGAAAGTTTTGGACGCGATGAAGTGAGCATTCTGCGCCATGACAACTATTACAAACGCCATGACGATATTCCTTTTGAGGAGCGTGCCAAATTAAATTACGATCATCCCGATGCCTTTGATACCGACCTGTTATGCCAGCACATTCTCGAGCTGAAAGCCGGAAAATCCATCGAGATGCCGGTTTACGATTATGCCATGCATAACCGCTCGGATAAAACGATTCTGGTCCATCCTGCCCCGGTTATCGTGCTCGAGGGCATTCTCCTCTTCGTTGAGAAGGATCTCTGCGATCTGATGGACATCAAAGTCTTTGTCGATACCGATGCGGACGTGCGGATTCTCCGCCGGATCCTGCGCGATGTAAAAGAGCGCGGCCGTTCCCTGGACAGCGTTGTAACGCAGTACCTGACACCGTAAAACCGATGCACGAGCAGTTCGTAGAGCCGAGCAAGCGCCGTGCCGACGTGATCATCCCGGAGGGCGGACAGAACACCGTTGCGCTTGAAATGCTGATCGAGCGGGTGCGTAAGCATCTGAATCTGGTGCAGAACCAGTAAACATCCGTTTATCGCTATAAAAATCTGCAAAAAAGAGCGAGGACTGAATTTTCTCTTTTCAGCCCTCGCTCTTTTTATTTTTCCCTTACAGATGTTCCAGCATTCCCTGCAGCCAGATCTGGCCTTTGAAACGTCTTCCCACTTCCGGTACTCCAAATAAATCCTTTTCGTTGATACAGATGTCTATCGGCACATCGTTGCAGACGAGGCCGAGCTCATACACCTGCTCGCCCGTTACCGCGTTCTTCGTTGTATTCATCTCCGTAATTTCACCCATCACGCTGTACTGGTCACATTCGAGACCGCTCGGCATGAAAAAGCTATCTACAATAGAAAAGACATCTTCCTTCGTCAGACGCTGGGAAATCATGGCATATGTGTCAATATCATCCATGGTGAGACTTTCCATCGCATCCTCATCCCCGTTTCTGGCAGCCGAGATCAGTGAATTCTTCTGCTGCGTGCTGCGGCGCTCCTTCTCGACCTGTTCCGGGTCTTTCTGGATCGGAAGCAGAATTGTTCCTTCCGCTGCAAGACCGGAGACAGAAAGCGGGAGCGGAAGCGGCTGCAGCGCATTTTTCTGTTTCATCTCAAGATATTCCGCTGCATGCGTCAGATAAAAGATCATCGTGATGCCAAGCCGCATATCGTCGCAGGCGCCTGCAAACGATTCCTTATCGACGTGGCGCTCCACCGATACCTCCTCGTAGGAGCTGATCTGCCCGCCCTCGAAATAGGGATAATAATATTCCATCTGGAAACGGTTGTTCTCATCAATTTCCCCACAGACCGTGATACCACAGTCATATGCATATTCTTTCGAAAATTCAGCAAAAAGGTGGTGTTCTTCTGTTTCCACAATCTTTTTACGGTCGTAGTTTTCTACTACATCACGAAGAATCTCCTGGAGTTCCTTCGTCGTCTTGATCTTTGAAAATCCAATGGTTTTCAGGTAAGCGTGCATAAGAACACCTCCTCTCATTCCTTTGTATTTCTTATGCGATTAGTGTTTCGGAACCAGTTTTTCTTTTCCGCCCATGTACATACGAAGAACTTCCGGAATGCTTACGGTTCCGTCTGCATTCAGGTTGTTCTCCAGGAATGCGATCAGCATACGCGGCGGAGCAACTACGGTGTTGTTCAGGGTATGTGCCAGGTATTTCTTTCCGTCCTCGCCGTTGACACGGATTTTCAGACGTCTTGCCTGTGCATCACCAAGGTTGGAGCAGCTTCCTACCTCGAAGTATTTCTTCTGACGCGGAGACCATGCCTCAACATCGACAGATTTTACTTTCAGGTCAGCCAGGTCACCGGAGCAGCACTCCAGAGTACGAACCGGGATATCCATGGAACGGAACAGGTCTACGGTGTTCTTCCACAGTTTGTCATACCACATCATGCTGTCTTCCGGTTTGCAGACAACAACCATCTCCTGTTTCTCGAACTGATGGATACGGTAAACACCTCTCTCCTCAATGCCGTGTGCACCCTTTTCCTTACGGAAGCACGGAGAGTAGCTGGTCAGGGTCAGAGGCAGTTTCTCCTCCGGGATGATGCTGTCGATGAATTTACCGATCATGGAGTGCTCGCTGGTTCCGATCAGGTACAGATCCTCGCCCTCGATTTTGTACATCATGGACTCCATCTCAGCAAAGCTCATAACACCGTTTACGACGTTGCCGTGGATCATGAAAGCGGTACGCAGTAGGTAAATCCACGGTCGATCATGAAATCTCTTGCATAAGAAAGGATGGCAGAGTGGAGGCGTGCAATGTCGCCCATCAGATAATAGAATCCGTTTCCTGCAACTTCTCTTGCTGCGTCCAGATCGATTCCGTCGAAGGACTCCATAATGTCGGTGTGATACGGGATTTCAAAATCCGGTACAACCGGCTCGCCGAAGCGCTCTGCTTCTACGTTCTCGCTGTCATCTTTTCCGATCGGTACGGAAGGATCAATGATGTTCGGGATCACCATCATGATCTTCTTGATTTCTTCTTCTACTTCTTTCTCTCTTGCAGAAAGAGCCTCGATGCGGGAACCGTCAACAGCTACCTGTTTCTTTACTTCCTCAGCCTCTTCTCTCTTGCCCTGGCCCATCAGTGCGCCGATCTGTTTGGAGATTTTGTTTCTTTTTGCACGAAGTGCTTCTACTTCCTGTTTGATGTCACGGTTTTCTTTATCCAGCTCGATGACTTTATCAACCAGCTCCAGTTTCTGATCCTGGAATTTATTTCGGATATTCTGTTTTACAACTTCCGGGTTTTCTCTTAAAAACTTAATGTCTAACATAATTTCCTCCTAGTAGATCTTATCCCCTCATTTTGGCGGGATTCTTTTTGTTCTTTCCAGCCCGGAACCACTGCCGTTTTTCCAGCATTTATGCGGGTTTGGCGCGTTCCAGTACCATCATATAACAGTATATGCATTTTTTCAAGCGTTCTTTCATGCTGTTTTTCTGCGGTCCGCTTTTACATCAGATCGATCGAATTCATCGTAATTGCCTGGCGCAGCGCGTCGATTTCCTCGGCGCTCAGCATGATATAGGACTCGCCTTTTACGATCTCTTTCAGATATAAAAAGCAGTTGTCACGGCTGTGGATTGCATTCAGGATAAAACCTGTGTTTTCTTTGTCGAGCATTGCCAGCGCAAAACTCATCTTTCCGCCCACATCGTCAAACGCATCATATTTTACGATTCCGTATTTGTTCAGCGTCATGCCCTGGATCTTTTTCAGATCCGCAAGATTTTTTTTCGTCAGCTCATTCTGCTTGTTCAGTTTGTCAATTTCCTTGAACCGCTGATGAAACAGCTTTTCGAGTGACTGGGCGTCTTTTCCCTTCATAAAGCTTCTGTACTTCTGGTTCAGTCTGCTCAGACGCAGCGACATGCTGACCGTCATAATCATCATCACGATAATCAGTACAATCAGAAGAAGTACAACAACGCCAAGGTCAATTCCTACCTTACTAAATAAATCGCTCATTATTCTACCTCTTACTGTATTGATTCAAACAGATCCATGATTCTCTCGAGCTCTTCCTGGGAATAATACTCGATCTCGATCCTGCCCTTATTTTTATCCTTCCTGTTGATAAGAACCTTGGTGCCCATAATGGACTTCAGCTTATCCTCGATCTGCCGGTAGATCAGATTGATGTCCGGCCCCGTTTCCACTTCTTTCTTTGGCTTCTCCGGG
>ENA-OQMY01000264-OQMY01000264.1-human-gut-metagenome-genome-assembly--contig:-NODE-264-length-15884-cov-2.785048_pt1 | contig 15884 bp, 16 predicted proteins | sample MGYA00242623_ERZ504868 | MGnify/ENA primary metagenome ERZ504868 (study PRJEB26092, sample SAMD00036386) | human gut metagenome | host: Homo sapiens | study: EMG produced TPA metagenomics assembly of...
GGGTGTGAAGCTGCTTTAATATTCCCGTATATTGGATAACAGGCAAGTACAAATCATTAAGAAAACGCCAGATTTCCGTGAGGGAAAACTGGCGCGCCAAGAACAGCCATTATTATACTGAATTACATGGAACGATAATGCCGATGCAATGTTATACTTGCCCGGAGGAGGAGCAATGCGTTTTTTTAACTGATGTAGATCATGTGAGCTTTGAAAAGTAAAACGGGCACGGCAAAATAACCTCCAATCGGCTACCGTGTCCCTGCAAGTCGTCATAGGATTGTGTAAACGCAAAGAAACGGCGGCTCTGAAAATCAAAGCCGCCGTTTCATAGGCGCGTGAAAATGTGTCTGCTGTACGACGGCTTTTTCTTTGCCGTCGTCCGGCAGATTAAAATATTGAATTACAATTCATTGATGGTTGCAGTAATCGGCATGTTACAGATGCGTTTTGCCGGAGCGAAAGGTGCAAGAAGAGAAGTGAACACAAGCAACACCAGTATTTTTCCAATAGATGTTAAAGGGATTTGCCATGCCGTTCCCCAATAATTTGTAATCATCTGCGAATAGAGAAAATGATGCAGCGGTAACCCCAGACCACAACCTGCGAGGAGTCCAAGCGTAGTGTACGTGGCGGTTTCCATGAGAATCATCTTCTTGATTTGTAAACTATCCATCCCCACTGCACGCATGGCTCCGTATTGATTTGTTCTTGCAGACACGCTCATAGAAATACTGTTTACCGTATGAATAATAGTAATCAATGTGATCACGGCAAGGAATCCATAAACAAACAGGCAGAACATAAAATAGGTATTTTGTGTGTCTTTGTTTTGCGCCAGTCGATCATAAAAGCGATAATGTCCATTTGCCAATACGTGAAGATCATTTACATTCTGCTCTGTTGCTTTTTTGGACAGCTGTACGTCAAGAACAGCATAGGCATCTTTGCCTGTAATTTCCTTGAACGTTTTCTCTGAGCAAATCACAGTTGGCTGATCCGATGTATCAAAGGGACTATCTTTCAAGACTCCAGCCACGGTAAGCTCTGTCTGCTCCAGCTGAATCGTATCTCCAACCTTCAAAGAATTGCTTTTATCAAAAACCGTCAGTACACCGTTGCCTTCAGAGACAGCCGATATATCACCTGCAATCAAATCTTCAGCTGCCCACTGAAACTGCTGATTCTCATAAGAAATCAAATCAATTTGTCCCAATTTCCCTTCATGTTCTGCAGGAAGGCTTTGATACATCCGCCCAAATACCCGCTTTTACATACGGCCGGCTTTCCACCTCTTTGGCAAAACTTTGTTTAATGTCGCACAGATTATCAGGACTACTATAAAGACATCTGGTGCCCATGGCTTTAAGGGATTGAGTGCCATATTCACCCATTGTATAAGAACGGAAAAGCTCAAAATCATAATGATGCTGAGTGCAAAGGAGCCAGTCATGAGAAGTAGATTTTTTGGAGAGGATACGGCATGATGAATCCCCAAGGCCATCTCAATTTTCAAAAAGTTCTGCTTGATTGGCCGGGATGTGTTCCAATTTTCGGAAAGATTTCCGGTAACAGCTGCAACCGGAGAAACACCTGCCGCCCGCCTTGCGGGAGAGATGGAAGATAACAGCACGGTCAAAACACCAACAACAATTCCGCTGATGATACCGACACTACTAATCCCAAATAGCGGAATCTGTACAAATTCAGCGCCCGCACCAAACCGGAGCAGTGCACAAAGCATCCACGTGCCCACAATCCCAACTATCACGCCAATCGGAACCGCTGTTTTGCACCAATAGAGTGCTTCCAACTTGACTATGTGCATAACTTGTGCCCGGCTTGCTCCAATACAACGAAGCATTCCAAAAAATTGTGTTCTCTCTGCGGTTCTGCTGTTCAGGCTTCCCGCAATCATAAAGACTCCCGCAGCCAAAACCAGAACAAACAAGATTGCAGCTACAAGGTACATTCCCATGACATAAGAATCACTGCTGAAGCCCGTCAATCCCAGCAAAGCCGTGTTTTCGGATAATGTTTCGTCTGTAAAGCCATATGTTTTCCGCAACTCTGCAATCACCTTACGAATATGGATATTCTCGTAAAAGCGCACAAAACAAACGGGAGCAAGCTTACTTCCTTCTGCTTTTGCAAGACTTTGGAAGGAGTCCCAATTTAGAAAAGCCCCCACAATGTCGGCATCTGTGGTAATGGTAACATCTCCTCCAAAACCGGAAATCGTATAGCCAAAATCTCCAGCTGGTGTATGTACGGTAATCGCCTCTCCAATCTTCAGAGAAAGCAGTTCTTTTGAACGATTCGAAAGTAAAATTTCATTCTCTTTTGTAGGATATCGGCCTTCAGTCAAATTGTCATAGATCTCCGTTAGAATCGCATTATCACCACCTACGATGACGCAGCTTTTTCCATTGATCGTATAGTCTTCGGATAAATCAAAGTTCAGTCCGTCATAACGGGAGGACGTCATCACATCTATTCGCTGTGCGATTTGCTCAATCTGTTGCTCGGATGGCTCCTTCAACATGATATGCCAGTTCCCATGTTCTTTGATCACTCGTGTCTTTTCCATTCGGATCGCCATATCTGCCATGCTGAAAATCATCGTAACCAACAGCACTGAGATAATGATGCACAGCATCGTCATCCTATTCTGTCTCTTCCGCACCTTTGCAGAAATCGGAATAAGGCTAAGATAGCTTTTCATTCGCGGCACCTCCCGAAGTCGGTCAGTACACCGTCCGATACCTGCAAAACCCGGTCAGCCGTTTGCGCGATACTGCGATTGTGGGTAATCATAATGATGGTTTGTTCGTATTTTTTCGACGCCTCTTTTAGCAAGGCAATAACCTCGCTGCTATTCTGCGTGTCCAGATTGCCGGTCGGCTCGTCAGCTAAGATCAGGGCTGGCCGGGTAATCAGTGCCCGCCCAATTGCCACACGTTGCTGCTGACCACCGGAAAGCTGGCTCGGCAGGTGATTTCGGCGCTCTTTCAGATTCAGCACCGCCAGTAGTTCTTCCAGATACTTTTTGTCCGGCTTCTGGTGGTCCAGCAACACAGGGAATATGATATTCTGCTCCACGGTCAGCTCCGGCACAAGGTTGAACGCCTGAAAGATAAAGCCGATATTCCTACGCCGAAACACGGTCAACTTCTTGTCGTTCATGGAAAAAATGTCCTTGCCGTCGATCAGCACCTTGCCTGACGTAGGCGTGTCCAATGCGCCGATCATGTTCAGCAGTGTACTTTTGCCGGAACCGGATTCTCCGACGATTGCCACATACTCGCCCTTTGGAACAGAAAAGCTGACATCCTTTAATGCCTTGACAGCGGTTTCTCCGTTGCCATAGGTCTTACTGATATTTTTGACTTCTAATAAGTTCATAGTGTAAACACCTCTTTCTGAATGATTTTGCGATATAGGCAGGCTGTCTTTGTTTGTCCTGCCTATGTGTGAGAGAATAGCACCTGAATCTTACTGTAAGCCTACAGCCAGCCTACAATTTTGTAGGAATCAGAAAATTCATTGTGAAAGTTGTCCCGATACCTAATTCGCTGTCAACCTCAATGGTGCCGTTATGTGCTTCAACGATTGCCTTTGCCAAAGGTAATCCCAGTCCAATCCCTTGCTTGTCCTTAGAAAAACGACTGCGATAAAACCGCTTGAAGATGTGATGTATATCCTCTGGGTGGATGCCGCATCCATTATCCGTTATCACAATTTGGACACCAGACGGCAACTCCTTCCACGCAACACGAATTGTTGCACCACTTTCTGTATGGTCAAACGCATTTTTCACAATATTGTCGATTGCCTCATTCAACCAATCACGATCACAAAAAAGAGAAAGATGATCCGAGCCAGACAGAATGATTTCTTTCTTTTCCTGTCTGGCTCTATATGCAAAATGCAGTTCAATATCCCGCATCATATCTGCAACATTTTCTGCGTTCTTTTCCAAGACAATGGCTCCGGCATCCAATCTTGTAATCTTGAGCAGACTTTGCACCAGTGTTTCGATACGGTCAAGTTCCTGCTCAGACAAACACGCAAATTCTTTCACGGAGGACACTTCTATATCCTCGTCTTGAAGGAGTCCGTTATAAATATTGAGTGCTGCCAGCGGTGTTTTCAGTTGGTGTGAAATGTCGGAGATTGTATTTTTCAAAAACTCTTTCTCTCGTAACTCGTTATCTGCATGGGCATTTAACACTGCCGCTAAAGAATTGATGGAATGAAACAGTCGGTACAATTCGCCCTCATTGTCACATTCAATACGGGCATTGCAATCACCATCAAGATACGCATTGATTTGTAATATCGCCTGCTCCATGATCTGATTTTGCCGATTAAAATATACAAAGCAGACTGCCCATACAGCACCGCCAGCCAATAGAAAAAGGATTAGCAATAACAGAGAAAGCCGACGATATGACAGCCATAGAAAAACCTCGGCTAAGAGAAATGTAACCCCCAAAACCAGTGAAAGCGAAAGAAATAGATTTTGATTTCTTATTTGCCAGTATCTTCATTCTGCACCTCACCCGATAATATTCCATTTATATCCCATACCTCGAACAGTCAGGAGCATTTGTGGTTCGCTTGGATTATCCTCGATCTTCATACGAAGCCGACGCATATAGACCGTAAGGGTACTACTGTCGATATAATTCCCGTCGCAATCCCATAGCTTATCTAAAATTTGTCCCTTTGTCAGTACCATGCTTGGGTTTCTCATAAACAAGCACAGTAGCTTGTATTCCGCCGCAGTCAAATCCAACAGCTCCCCATTTTTGAAAACCTGTCCTTGCAGCAAAAGAACCTTGATGCCATTCGACTGCAATTCTGTGTCTGCTGCTTGAAAAGAATTTGCACGTCGAAGTAAGGCGTTAATCCTTGAAACGAGAACCCCCAGTTTGAACGGTTTTGTGATATAGTCATCACCTCCAATATCCAGCCCCATAATAATACTTGTTTCCTCATCCGAAGCCGTCAGAAAAATAATTGGCACCTTTGATATAAGTCGAACTCTTTTGCAAAATTCAAAGCCAGACCCATCTGGCAGAGATACGTCCAACACCAACAAATCATATTTTCCGTCTGTCCACAATTTCTCCGCTTCTTTGAGCGTTCTGGCGATATTTAATTCAAATCCCTGCTTTTTGAAAGCAAAAGAAAGCCCGTTAATCAGGCTTAGATCATCTTCAAGAAGTAATATATTACTCATACTTTTCTGCCTTTCCTTGTTTTGTTCGGCCGTCAATCGGCTTTTCCGCATCCTTTGGAATTAGCCAGATAGTTGCCATCTTCACAGCTCCAGATATGCGCCCGGCGGCACAATAGTAATTTACTCTACGAGGTGTCACGCCCCATTTTTCGGCGGCCTCTTTTAGTGTCATATAATCCATTCTGCACCTCCACAGCGTACATTATAGTTCTTTGCCTCGAACAATACAAGCTTATCACCAATCGCAGCTTTATAAAATTGGCATAATCGTACAGTTTTTCAGGCATAATAAGGTCATTCCATCACATAAACCGGAACGATACAATATTATTGAGGTGAACGATTATGCCGATTGATGATTTAACTGCTTTAGGGCAAAAAATGCGGGAAGCCCGAAAGAAAAAAGACCTGACACAACAGGAGCTTGCGGATCTGAGCCATGTTTCTGTAAAGCAAATCGCCAATATCGAAAAGGGGAAAATGAGTCCTTCTTATTTGATTTTAAGAGCATTGGCAAAGATCCTGCACGTCTCTTTAGATACGCTTATAAATCCAGATATTTCCCTGGAAGATGAAGGTGTCAATCAGATGAAAATGCTTTATTCCAGCTGTCCGCCAGAAATGCGTGACACCCTGTTGCATCACACCCAAGAAACGGTGAAAGAACTGACAGAGTTGTCCGAGATATTTGAAATGAATTGAGCCAGCGAGTGAATTTTAACGATTCTCTCACTGGTTCTTTTCAATTTCGGAGAAAAGAGGCAAGCAATGCCTGTGTTAATACACACAGGCCCGCAGGGAAGAAAATCCCTCCGTGATTTTCCTCTCCGCTTGCTTGTTGAGGGCAGCGCCCCCAAGCCCCTTTGAACACAGAATTTCATTCTGTGGCTGCGCGGTATCCGTTCCATGCGACGAAACCCTGTGATTGCTGACCTGTTCCACCGCATGAAGTACATGGAACGCCGTGGAAGTGGCCTACGCAAAATCGTCAGTGAAACCGAAAAGCTACCTGGATATACAGCGGCATATAAGCCCGAATTTTCCTCAACAGCGACAGATTTCAGAGTTATTTTGAAAAATGTAAACTACAACTTAGAGGGTGATACCCACCAAGTTACCCACCAAGTTATCCACCAAGATATTGAACTATCAACGATGTCCAAACAGATTTTGGCTTTTTGCACAACACCAAAATCCAAGAAAGAGCTTGCAGTATTTTGCGGCTTCAAAGATTTAAGAAACTTCACTTTGAAGCATATCAATCCGCTTTTAGAATCCGGGCAATTAGAAATGACTATTCCCGATAAACCTAAAAGTCGCAATCAAAAATATATTACAGTTCGTTCCGAATAAACAGAGAAGCAGGGCATTGGGTCTCATCTCCCATTGTCCTGCTTCTTTTCATTCCAAATTATATTCACATCATTTACCCATACGCCCAATCCTGGATCGCAAATTTCAAACTCTGCACCTTGCCCAACAGCCAGATCGCAGCCAGCGGCAATCCCATCGGGCTAATCTAAAAATGCCATAACCTCCTATATTTAACCACTAAAAATTGGGTGAAAACTGCTCTCGTTTGGTCAAATCAAGTCAAACTATATCAGCCCGTTTAGGTATAAGAAAACCCCGGAAAACCTTGATTTTCCGGGGTTTTGTAAACCTTTTGATATAGTCTGAGCAGTCGATTATCGCTTGCTGAACTGCGGAGCGCGACGAGCTGCTTTGAGACCGTATTTCTTACGCTCTTTCATTCTAGGATCACGAGTCAGGAATCCTGCTTTTTTCAGAACTGGTCTGTAGTCGTTATCTACAGTCAGAAGGGCACGTGCAACACCGTGACGGATTGCTCCTGCCTGTCCTGTGTATCCACCGCCGTGAACGTTTACAATCACGTCGAATTTATCAGCGGTCTCTGTAGCTGCCAGAGGCTGACGAACGATAACTTTCAGGGTCTCCAGACCAAAATACTCATCGATGTCTCTTTTATTGATGGTAACTTTACCAGTTCCCGGTACAAGATATACTCTTGCGATAGATTTTTTTCTTCTTCCGGTTCCGTAATATTTTGCGCTAGCCAATGTTCTTTACCTCCCTATTAAAATGTTAATACTTCTGGTTTCTGAGCTGCATGAGCGTGCTCTGCACCAGCGTATACGTGAAGTTTTGTGAACATCTGTCTTCCAAGAGGTCCTTTTGGAAGCATGCCTTTCACTGCAAGTTCAACAACCTTCTCCGGTTTCTTAGCCATCATCTCACGAAGAGTAGCTTCTTTCATTCCGCCTACATAATCGGAGTGGCTGTAATAGATCTTCTGATCCAGTTTTTTACCGGTTACTGCTACTTTATCAGCGTTGATTACGATTACGTAATCACCAGTATCTACGTGCGGAGTGTACTCCGGTTTGTTTTTTCCACGTAATACTTTTGCTACTTCAGATGCCAGACGTCCTAATGTACATCCTTCTGCATCAACAACATACCATTTTCTTTCAATCTTATCTGGATTTGCCATAAAGGTGTTCATGGATATAACCTCCTGTGAAAAATTCAATTTACTGTTTCATGTATATAGGAAACCGCCTTACCGGGGCTTATGGCATCGGCGTTTTCAAACTACGTCACACATTTAGTAATTATATTATACGGATTTTGGAATGTCAACTGTTTTTTACCCATATTTTGCATTTTTTCGCAAACTGCGAGTCCCGTTTTGCGGAAAATACAGACCACTTATGTCTTTACTCGAAATCCCATTCGGGATACCGGATCTGCACCAGGGTCAGCCCCTCCGGCCTTGCCGTTGCTCCCGCCATTTTTCGATCCTTCGCCGCAAGGATTTCTTTTACTTTCTCCGGCGGATAATCACCCTTTCCAACCTCAAGCAGTGTTCCGGTGATAATCCGCACCATATTGTAGAGAAAACCGTTTCCGGTGATCCGGAAGCGGATCAGATCGTCTTCTTTTTCCAAACTCGTTTCATAGATCGTACGGACCGTGTCGGTCACCTCCGGTTTGGCTGTTGCAAAGCTTTTAAAATCATGCATGCCAACCAGATACGATGCTGCCTGCCGCATCGCATCCACATCCAGCGGGCCGTACCAGAAATAGGAATTCAGTCTCCGCGTCGGATCTGCAAAGGTGCGGTTCAAAATCCGATATTCATACGTTTTAACTGTTGCGGTAAAACGCGGGTGAAAGTCCGGCGGCACTTCGGATGATCCCTGAATACGGATATCCGCCGGAAGCCGTGTGTTCAGCGCAAATGCGATGCGGTCTGCCGGCATTCTCGCATCCGTGTCAAACACCGCCACATTGCCAAGGGCATGTACCCCTGCGTCGGTCCGGCTTGCGCCGATGCAGGCCGTTTTCTTCGCAAAAAGATCGGAAAGAGCCTGGTTTAATACTTCCTGTACTGTAATGCCGTTTGGCTGCACCTGCCATCCACAGTAATTTGTGCCGTCATACGCTACAATCAGCTTAATTCTGCGCATTCTTCTCCTCCGTTTTCGCCAAAATCAGAGTCCACACACGCGAAGGCCGATACTGCACACAAGGTATGCCATAAGGATGCCATACGCCGCATAATCGCGCGTCTGATACCGAAGCGGCTTCATCTGTGTTCTTCCCTCTCCTCCGTGGTAGCAGCGTGCTTCCATTGCCAGCGCCAGATCATTTGCACGGCGGAAGGCTGAAATAAACAGCGGCACCAGAAGCGGCACCATGTTCTTTACTCTCTGGATAATATTTCCGCTCTCAAAATCCGCGCCGCGCGCCATCTGCGCTTTCATAATCTTGTCTGTCTCTTCCAGGAGAATCGGGATAAAACGGAGTGCGATTGACATCATCATGGAAATCTCATGCACCGGCACATGGATTTTTTTCAATGGTCCGAGCAGGCTTTCGAGTGCATCCGTCAGCTGGTTCGGCGTTGTCGTCAGCGTCATCAGCGAAGAGCCGATCATCAGGAAAATCAGACGCACCGACATACGGCATGCCATGGCCACACCCTCGTGGGTGATCGTAATTTTCCAGATACGGACGAGCACCTCACCCGGCGTAAATAAGATGTTAAACACCATCGTAATCGCAAGCAGCACAAAAATTGATTTCAGACCCTTCGTGATAAATTTGAACGGTACCTTCGACAGTTTAATCATCACCGCAAGGAATACGGTTCCAAGCAGATAGCCCCAATTGTGGAACAAAAAGAGGGAAACGACATAAACGATCGTTCCTACAAATTTCACACGCGGGTCAAGCCGGTGCAGAATAGAATCTGCCCGGGTAATACTGTCCCAGAGTAATATCTCTTAACATACTTCTGCTCCTTTTTTCCCGGTTTTTCTTCTGACTTTCCAGTGCCGCAAGAATCGTATCGCGTGCCTCCTCAACCGTCGTCGCCGTTACGTCCACGTCCATGCCGTGTTCCTTTAGCGCATGCATAATATACGTCATCTGCGGCGCCGCAAGACCGATTTTCTCGAGCTCTTTATAGTGAGCGAAGACTTTCTTCGGTGTATCGTCAAACGCCACATGACCGTGGTTCATGACAATAATCCGCTCTACATATTTTGCAATATCCTCCATGCTGTGCGATACGAGCACGACCGAAATGCCGCGCGTCTTATGCAGCAATGCAAGCTGATCGAGGATTTCATCGCGTCCCTTCGGATCAAGGCCTGCAGTCGGCTCGTCAAGCACCAGAAAATCCGGGTTCATGGCAAGCACACCGGCAATCGCAACACGACGTTTCTGACCTCCGGAGAGTTCAAACGGCGATTTTTCATACATTTCCTTTGGAAATCCGACATGATCCAGTGCCTCTTCCGCCCGTTTTCTGCATTCCTCCGGTGAAAGTCCCTGGTTTTTCGGTCCGAAGCAGACATCTGTGATCACATCCGTCTCAAAAAGCTGATGCTCCGGGTACTGGAAAACCAGTCCCACATGGCTTCGAAGCTCTCTTAGCGGATATCCTTCTTTCCAGATATCCTCTCCGTTATACAGCACCCGTCCGGCAGTCGGTCGGATCAGACCGTTCAAATGCTGCACAAGCGTCGATTTTCCGCTTCCCGTATGGCCGATAATCCCAACAAACTGGCCATTCGGAATTTCAAGATTGATATGCTCCAGGGCGTGCATTTCATATGCCGTTCCCGGGCTGTATGTGTACGTTACATCTTCAAGTTTCAATGACATAATGCATTCACCAGTTCTTCAATGGTCAGAATTCCCTCCGGGAGATCTACACCACTTTTTCTCAATTCATAAGCCAACAGTGTCACTTGGGGTACATCGAGACGGAGCTCTTTTAATTTTTCCACCTCGGAGAAAATCTCCCGTGGTGTCCCCTGCATTACCAGTCTGCCGCTGTCCATAACGAACACACGGTCCGCAAAAACAACCTCTTCCATGTAATGCGTAATCAGAATAACCGTAACGCCCTTTTCTTCATTCAGCTTACGCACAGCGCGAAGAACCTCTTTTCGTCCGTTCGGATCCAGCATCGCGGTTGGTTCATCAAGAACAATACATTCCGGCTGCATAGCCATCACTCCTGCAATTGCAACCCTCTGTTTCTGACCTCCCGAGAGCTTATTCGGAGAGTGGGCCCGGTATGAAATCATCCCGGTCGCCGTAAGGCTCTCCTCCACCCGTTTCCAGATTTCATCGGTCGGGACACCCAGATTTTCCGGTCCAAAGCCGACATCCTCTTCCACCACATTTCCGATGATCTGGTTATCCGGGTTCTGGAATACCATACCGGCTTTCTGGCGGATCTTCCAGACATCCTCCTCATCTGTCGTCTTCATATCATCCACCCACATGGTGCCTTCTGTAGGCACCAGCAGAGCGTTGATATGTTTCGCAAGCGTTGATTTTCCGCTTCCGTTATGCCCGAGCACCGCGATAAACTGACCTTTCTGGATTTCCAGACTGACGTCCTCGATCGCTTTTGTTACTTCCGGCTCCTGTCCTTCCTCCTCGTAACGGAGGTATTCATACCCAAGGCCTGCAGCACGTATCATACCCATGACATTATTCCCCGCTTTCTTCTGCATCCGAGCGGATTTCATCAATCAGATTCCAGATCTCCTCGCGTCCCTGTTTTGTCTCTGCAGAAAACCGGAATCACAATCGTATCTTTCTCAACCTCCAGCGTCTCGCGGATCAGCTTGATCTGTTTCTGAAGCTGGACTGCGCTTGATCTTGTCCAGCTTCGTCGCAATGATGATCGGCTGATAGCCGTTTCGAAGAATCCAGTTTGTACATGATGCGATCGTTGTTGGACGGTGCATGACGGATATCAATCAGAAGAAATACTGCGTGCAGCATTTTTAGACTGATGCAGATAATCCTCGATCAGCTTGCCCCATTTTGCTTTAACCGTCCTCGGAGGTCTCTCGCAAAACCCGTATCCCGGCAAATCCACCAGATACATTTCCTCATTGATGTGGTACGTAGTTGATCGTCTGTGTTTTTACCCGGCTGCGCACTGGTACGCGCCAGTGATTTCCGATTCATCAGGGCATTGATGAGAGAAGATTTTCCAACATTGGATTTTCCCGCAAATGCCACTTCCACCTGACCGGTATCCGGCAGTTTACTGGTGATTCCGCAGACATGCTGCAGCTCTACCTGTTTAATTACCATACTTTTCTTCTCCTGTTTTTTGCATCTTCTGGCCTTACTTCTTTTCCACAAGTGCCAGTTTTAATACCTGTTCCATGCTGCCGACAAATTCGATCTGCAGTCCGTCTGTGATCTCCGCATCCAGTTCTCTTACATCCGGCTCATTTTTCTCCGGAACGAGAACCATATGGATACCGGCTTTCTTTGCCGCCAGCAGCTTCTCTTTTAAGCCACCGATCGGAAGCACACGGCCGCGGAGCGTAATCTCTCCGGTCATCGCAACGTCTGCTTTTACCGGAACCTTTGTGATCGCGGAAACCATCGCCGTCGCCATCGTAATACCGGCAGACGGGCCATCTTTTGGAACGGCTCCCTCCGGAATGTGAATGTGGATGTCGTGTTTCTCGAAAAATTCTTTCGGAATCTCATACTGCTCTGCCACGGAACGAATAAAGCTGATGCCCGCCTGCGCAGACTCCTTCATCACATCGCCGAGCTGGCCGGTCAGCAGAAACTCTCCTTTTCCCGGCATCACATTGACCTCGATCTGCAGCGTATCGCCGCCGACTGCCGTCCAGGCAAGACCGCGCACAATACCAATCTCCGGTTTTTCGTTGGCCGGCTGGAACTCATACCTCTCTTTTCCGAGGAACTCTTCCAGGTTTTTTTTCGTCACAACAACCTCTTTTACCTGTTCCTCGAGAATCTTTCTCGCGCTCTTTCTGCAGATTCTGCCGATCTGGCGCTCCAGGGAGCGGACACCGGCCTCTCTGGTGTAGCCGCTGATCACTTCCATCAGCGCCTCATCCTCGATCACAAGCTGTGCTTCTTTCAGACCGTTCGCCTTCTTCTGCTTCGGAACGAGATGTTCTTTTGCGATATGGAACTTCTCGTTTTCCGTATAGCTTGAAATTTCAATCACTTCCATACGGTCCAGCAACGGACGCGGAATGTTCTGAATATCATTTGCGGTTGCAATAAAGAGCACCTCCGAAAGGTCGATCGGAAGCTCTACGTAATGATCGGCAAATTTATTATTCTGCTCGGAATCGAGGACCTCAAGAAGTGCGGAAGAGGTATCTCCCTTGTAATCTGCACTTACTTTGTCGATCTCGTCGAGCAGCATCAACGGATTTTTCACCTTCGCCTGATGGAGTCCCGCCGCAATGCGTCCCGGCATCGCGCCGATGTAGGGTTCTTCTGTGGCCGCGGATCTCCGCCTCATCCCGCACACCGCCGAGACAGATGCGGACGTATTTTTATTCAGGGCTCGCGCCACGCTTCTCGCAATCGAGGTCTTACCGGTTCCCGGAGGGCCTGCCAGGCAGAGAATCGGGCTCTCGCCTTTCTTCGTCAGGGTGCGTACGGCCAGGAATTCGAGGATTCTCTCTTTTACTTTCGAAAGACCGTAGTGATCTTCCTCCAGAATCTCGCGTGCTCTTGCCAGATCTTGATTGTCACGGGATGCCTTATCCCACGGAAGCCCCAGCAGTGTCTCGATATAGCCGCGGATCACGCCTGCCTCGGACGGATTGTTGGCCGAATTTTCCAGACGGTGAATCTCCTCGGAAATCCGCTCTTTTACCTCTTTGGAGGCTTTGAGCTTCTCAAGCTGCTTCTTATAATTTTCAATCTCGGTCCGGGAATTGTCCTCGCCGAGTTCCTCGCGGATGACTTTAAGCTGCTCGCGCAGAATATAATCACGCTGGTTCTTATCGATCCGCTCTTTGATTTTTCCCTGAATCTCCGAACGGATCTCCTGAATCTGAATCTCGTTGGCGATCATGACGCAGAGCGTATCATACCGCTCGGAAAGCTCCACAGCCTCCAGCAGTTTCTGGCGGTTTACGTAGTCGAGGGGCAGATTCATGCAGATCTGGTCCACCAGCTTTCCAACTTCTTCGGTTCCGAGGATCTGGCCTGCCAGTTCCTTGCTGACTTTCTGCGTCTGCTCGCAGTAGACGGCAAACAGCTCTTTTAAGTTGCGCAGCATTGCCTCCTGCTCGATATCGGAAAACTGCATTTCGTCCGAGCCGGTAAACAGCGCCACCTCGGCGCGGAGATACTCGCTCTCCTCTTCCTCGAAGTTCAGCAGTTCTGCGCGTCTTTCTGCTTCTACGAGAATCCGAAGAACATCCTTTGGCATTCTCACAACCTGTTTGATGACCGCAATTGTTCCAATTTTATACACATCAAGCAGACCCGGTACTTCCGTATCCGGGTCTTTCTGTGTAATCAGGAAAACTTTTCTGGTCTCCCAGCATCGCCTCCTCGACCGCACGGACCGATTTAGGTCTGCTGATATCAAAATGTACAATCATATCCGGCAAAATCGTTGTTCCACGCAGCGCAATCGCCGGTAATACTTTTGTCACTTCTTCCATTTAAGTTTCCTCCTGCGTTTTTCAGGCGGTTTCCGGTCTTCCGGATCTTCTTCCCATATTCCGCCGTGGAACAGGGGCCGGTTCGCCGTGAATAATCTCCGGCTCCGCCTTCTTTTCTACAGCGTCCTTGGTGATGACGCATTCTTTTGTCGTATTGTCCGACGGGATCTCATACATCAGATCCATCATCGTATCTTCCATGATTGCGCGGAGACCTCTGGCGCCTGTTTTCCGCTCCAGGGATTTCTTTGCAATCGCTTCGAGTGCATCTTCTTTGAAGTCAAGCTGTACGCCGTCCAGCTCAAACAGCTTCTTGTACTGTTTGACCAGAGAATTCTTCGGCTCAACCAGAATCTTCATCAGGGCCGTCTCATCCAGAGAATTTAACGTAACGACAATCGGCACACGTCCGACAAACTCCGGAATCAGGCCGAACTTGGTCAGATCCTGCGGCATGACCTGACGGAGCAGATCTCCGACATTCTCATCTTTTGCATGGCCGATCGGATTGTTGAATCCGATGGATTTCGTATCCTGTCTCGTCTCGATGATCTTCTCGAGTCCTTCGAATGCACCGCCGCAGATAAAGAGGATATTCGTCGTATCAATCTGAATAAACTCCTGATGCGGATGCTTTCTTCCGCCCTGCGGCGGAACGGAAGCTACAGTTCCCTCCAGGATTTTCAGCAGTGCCTGCTGTACACCCTCGCCGGAAACATCTCGTGTGATCGAAGCGTTTTCGGATTTTCTTGTGATTTTATCGATCTCATCGATGTAGATGATGCCGTGCTCAGCGCGCTCGATATCATAGTCTGCTGCCTGAATGAGGCGGAGCAGAATGTTTTCTACGTCCTCGCCGACATAACCTGCCTCGGTGAGCGCCGTTGCGTCTGCAATTGCAAACGGAACGTTGATCAGTTTGGCCAGTGTCTGTGCCAGATACGTTTTTCCGGAACCGGTCGGTCCGAGCATCAGAATGTTGCTCTTCTGCAGTTCGATGTCGGAGGATGCACCGGAAAGCACTCGTTTGTAATGGTTGTAAACAGCAACGGAGAGCACTTTTTTCGCCTCATCCTGTCCGATTACGTAGTCATCCAGAAATGCTTTGATTTCCTTTGGTTTGATCAGGTTGATCTCGTCGGTATCCTGCTCGCCGTACAGATCCTCAAATTCTTCCTGAATGATCTCCGAGCAGATTGCCACGCAGTCATCACAGATGTATGCCCCGTCCGGGCCTGCGATCAGCTTGCGTACCTGGTCTTCTGTCTTTCCGCAGAAAGAGCAGCGGATCTTGGTATCATTCCCTTTTATAGCCATCGTTTTCTTCCTTTCAACATATTACAACTAAACCTTATCGCCGGATAAGGCAAAAGGTGCCACAAAAGCCTCATTGCCGGAACTACGCTTTTGGACACCTTTCCTCTCTTATCGGTTCGTAATTACATTATCAATCAGACCGTATGCTTTTGCTTCCTCTGCGGACATGTAGTTGTCACGCTCGGTATCGATCTCAATCTGTTCCAGCGGTTTTCCTGTATTTGCCGCCAGAATTTCATTTAATTTCCGTTTGGTTTTCAGAATCTGTTCTGCAACGATTTTGATCTCGGTTGCCTGACCCT
>ENA-OQMY01000265-OQMY01000265.1-human-gut-metagenome-genome-assembly--contig:-NODE-265-length-15862-cov-15.542803_pt1 | contig 15862 bp, 18 predicted proteins | sample MGYA00242623_ERZ504868 | MGnify/ENA primary metagenome ERZ504868 (study PRJEB26092, sample SAMD00036386) | human gut metagenome | host: Homo sapiens | study: EMG produced TPA metagenomics assembly of...
ATGGATAATGTTAAGAATGATGCTTATTATGTTAAAAGGTTGAAACAGGATTTAGAATTTGTTGTTACACATATGAAAAATGTTGATATTGAGGAACTTAATGCAAATGAAGTCCTTCTCGATTCCATGTTATTTCGTATGATTCAAATATCTGAGAATGCAAAAAAATTGTCAGATGAATATAAGCTCCACAGAGGAAACGTTCCATGGAATGCAATCTATGGATTGAGAAATCGTATAGTCCACGATTATGGAAATGTAGATAGGAAAAGACATCGATGAAGTTGAAATTATTTCCTCTATCGTAAGTGTCATGGTGGAGCAGCGTACTTCTCTTGGACTTAGCCAGAGAGAGCTTGCTGCAATGTGTGGTATTCCACAATCATCCATAGCTCGAATCGAATCCTGCAAAACAACACCAAATCTCGGAACACTGCTTAATATTTTTCAGCATCTCGGTTTACAGCTTACAGTAAGACCTACAAAACCTACTATTTGAAATCAATGAAACTCCCATACTTACATGCATCATCAACGTACTAATTTAATAGAGCAGACGGCATTTTAGTTATGCTGTCTGCTCTATTATAATATATTCGCGACTGTTCAAAAGTCCTGCTAATTTACCATCATCTTTTCAATTGTTCCACCGCACAGTACATGCCCATCCTGATAAAATACCGCTGCCTGGCCCGGTGTCATGGCGCGCTGTGGCTCGTCAAATACGCATTTTATCATGCCGTTTTCCATAGGGGTAAGTGTACAGTCAGCTCCCCTGTGAGAGTAGCGTACCTTTCCTATGCTGCGGGTGTCCGGTGTGATGTGCTCCTGTGCCATATAGTTTATATCGCTGATATAACAGGTGTCTGAGAAAAGTGCCTCATTTGTGCTGATTACGACCTCATTTGTTGCCGGACGCAGCTCCTTCACGAATAAAGGCGTTGCGGCTGTAATTCCAAGCCCCTTGCGCTGTCCGATAGTATAGTGGATGAGGCCCTTATGGCGGCCGAGAATATTGCCCGATTCATCCACGAAATTTCCCGGCTCATAGGTTTTGCCTGTCTCATTCTCAATGAATGAGGCATAGTCGTGATCCGGCACGAAGCATATGTCCTGGCTGTCGCTCTTGTGCGCTACCGGCAGACCTGCTTCCTCTGCGATACGGCGGATTTGTGGCTTTTCATACTCTCCCACAGGCATCAGCGTGCGACGAAGCTGCTCCTGTGTCAGATTGTAAAGCGCATATGTCTGGTCCTTTTCCGCTGTGACTGAGTTGGCTATGGTGTATCTGCCGTTTGGAAGCTGTGCTATGCGGGCATAATGGCCTGTTGCTATATAGTCTGCTCCTATCTCGAGCGAGCGGTGAAGCAGCGACTCCCATTTCACATAACGGTTGCAGGCAATACACGGATTTGGCGTGTATGCGCGCTCATATTCTGACACGAAATAGTCTATGACATATTTCTTGAAATCAGCCTTGAAGTTCATCACATAATACGGAATATCAAGCACTGCTGCCACTCGTCTGGCGTCCTCCACTGCGGATAGCCCACAGCAGCCGCCCTCCTGTGACTGTTTAAATACGTCCTCGTCCTGCCATATCTGCATTGTGACTCCGATGACATCGTATCCCTGTTCCTTTAATAAATATGCCGCTACTGACGAATCCACTCCGCCCGACATTCCTACTACAACCTTCTTTTTCATTAATAGTCTTCCTCAGGCGCCTCTTCCTTCTCGCTGATATCGTTTACAGGCTTCTCAAGTCCCTCGATCTTGATACCGTTTTTCTCTGCGTAATCCCAGAGTGCTGCATGGATTGCCTCCTCTGCGAGAAGTGAGCAGTGTACCTTTACAGGTGGAAGTCCGTCAAGTGCCTCCATAACTGCCTTGTTTGTAACCTCAAGCGCCTCCTGGATTGTCTTGCCCTTTACGAGCTCTGTTGCCATACTGCTTGTTGCAACTGCTGCGCCGCATCCGAAGGTCTTGAATTTGGCCTCCTGAATAATGCCGTTGTCATCTATATCCAGATACATTCTCATGATGTCTCCGCACTTTGCGTTTCCTACTGTGCCGACACCACTTGGATTCTCCATCTCTCCTACGTTTCTTGGATGGTTAAAATGGTCCATTACCTTTTCACTGTATGCCATGTCCTTAGTTCCTCCTAATTTTCATGTATATATTAATGTTGTGATAGTCACTATAATTTCTAACCTGATCATTTATGCCTCAGATTTGCCGTTTTTCTTTACGAAATCCTCGTATAACGGTGACATGCTTCTGAGCCTTGCTATGATTTCCTTTAACTTGTCCACTGTATAGTCGATATCCTCAAGAGTGGTCTTCTCTGATAATGTAAGACGCAGTGAACCGTGTGCTATCTCATGTGGCAGTCCTATTGCAAGGAGCACATGCGATGGGTCGAGTGAGCCTGATGTACAGGCTGAACCTGAGCTGCCGCATACACCTGCCTGATCAAGCAGGATAAGCATTGACTCTCCCTCGATAAATCTGAAGCAGAAGTTTGCATTGTTTGGCAGTCTGTCTGTTCTGTGTCCATTTAAGCGTGTATATGGAATCTCACTTGTCACTCTCTCGATGAGGTGGTCTCTGAGCTTTGTCTCATATGCGCTGCGCTCTGCCATGTTGGCCTTTGCAAGCTCTACTGCCTTGCCGAGTCCTACAATGCCCGGCACATTGTGTGTTCCCGCACGTCTCTGACGCTCCTGTGCTCCGCCATGGATAAATGAGCGGATTTTTACGCCCTTTCTGATATACATCACGCCGATGCCCTTTGGTCCGTTAAGCTTGTGACCGCTGGCGCTGAGCATGTCGATATGCATATCATCTACATTAATCGGAATATGTCCGAATGCCTGAACTGCATCTGTGTGGAACAAAATGCCATGCTCCTTTGCTATTTCTCCGATCTCCTTAAGCGGCTGGATAGTTCCAATCTCGTTGTTTGCCGCCATCACTGAGATAAGGATTGTGTCAGGTCTGATGGCTGCCTTTAGCTCATCAAGCTTGATTTTTCCGTCCTCATCAACACCCACATATGTCACCTCAAAGCCATGCTTCTCAAGCCACTGTGCTGTGTGAAGAATTGCATGATGCTCGATGGCTGATGTGATGATGTGCTTTCCTTTTGCAGCATATGCCTCTGCTGTAGCCTTTAATGCCCAGTTGTCGGACTCGCTGCCGCCGCCTGTGAAATATATCTCATCCTTCTTAGCTCCAATAAGGTCTGCGACCTCTCCTCTGGCATGATCCACTGCTCTTTCTGCCTCATCTGCAAAGCTGTATATAGCTGATGGATTGCCGTAATGCTCTGTAAAGTAAGGAAGCATTGCATCCACAACCTCCGGATATACCTGTGTGGTTGCCGCATTATCCAAATAAATTAATCTGCTCATCTATGATAACCTTCTTTCTTTATATGACATAATTTCCATTCTTCTCGTTCTGCCAGTCTACCAGATCCTGCAAGGTGATATTATCAACCACACCTGAGATTGCATCATTGATCTTCTTGTACACAATAGATGTGACGCACTGCTGCTGTCTGTCGCAGACTATCTCGTCATCCTCTATACATGCTACCGGCGCAAGGCTGCCCTCTGTCTGTCTGAGAATCATGCCGACTGTGTAGTTCTGCGGTTCCATCTTCAGCATGTATCCGCCCTGGGCGCCTCTGACACTTCTGACGTAGCCCGCCTTGTTTAAAATGGATATAATCTGTTCAAGATATTTATCTGAAATATCCTGTCTCTTCGCTACATCCTTCAGGCTGATGGGTGAACCAGTGTTGTTCTCTGCAAGATCCATCATAAGGCGAAGAGCATAACGTCCTTTTGTTGAAATTTTCATTTATAGCACCTCTGTTTCATTTCCTACTGCTTTACTATACATTCAGAAATCGCCTTTGTCAAGCCGAAAAACAGAAATCATTTCATTTGTCAGGCTTAATTCCTCTAGGGATGTAGGTATTTCTTCTCTTGACACCCATTTTGCCATCGAAAGTTCCTGCATGTCAACCTCAATCTCATCTGTTCCGTCAACTTCACAGAAATATCCCGCTAGTATATTGTCGGTAAAGCCCCACGGCTGCGATTTGTAGTATCTGATGTTTTTCACACGCAGTCCCGTTTCCTCCATGACCTCACGGCGCACAGTCTCCTCAAGTGACTCACCTATCTCGTTAAAGCCTGCCACAAGTGCGTACTTTTTATACTCTCTGCCATTGTATTTTGTCAAAAGCAGCTTATCTCCATTGGTAACTCCCACTATCACTGCCGGATTGATGCGCGGGTAAACCATGTTGCCACAGACCGGACATCTGAGCATGCGCTCCACGTCGTCCTCTACCAGCCTGTTTGCGCATCTGCCGCAGAAATGATTCTTATCATACCAGCCATCCAGATGAAATCCCGTTATCGCGGCAAGCACGTACTCTTTCGGTGCCGCGCTGCGCATATAGTGCCGGTTTATGAATTTGCCACCTGTTACTTCCAGTATATGCATTTTGTCAGCATGTGACAGTGCCACCCTGAAAAATGCAGTATCGTCAAGTGTAAACAGATACTGATATTTAGCGTCGTGGCATTCTGCTTTTATATCCTCATATCTCGGAAAGCTTATCTGATGAATATCCTGATTGGATTCGTCAGCAGGCTTGTCCGATGCCTGCTGCACAAGAAGCTGTCCCCTGCTAAAAAAAAGGACCCTGCTGTCCGGGTCCGGCTGTATGTTTTTGTATGTTATGTCCCACGTATGTGGTGCAATGTCCTGAATCATTGTATGCCTCGATTTTCTTTATTTCGTGCGTATAAACCGTGCCACTACAACCGAAAATTCGCCTCTTTTTTATACGCTAAAAATCCGAGCGCCTCGCTTCGAACCATCACAACAGACGTTACCTCCACAGTTAACTCCCTCCAGGCTGCCTCGCGTCACATGAAAGCTTCTACTTAGTGCTGCTGTGTTCCCACCCTGACACGGTTCATAGATTTCCATTGCGCAAGACCCAGACGTCAACGCCACTTATGGAGGGCAGCTCCACCGCTTAAGCCCTCTACGAAGCATCACCCCAACTATAGCGGATTGTTGGTTCAAGGTACCGCTACCACCCCGGCTGCTCGGAGTCTTAAGTATACGCTATTATGCAGGGTTTTGTCAAGATTTATTGCAACTTCTTGTGGGATGAGTACGGCACGCAAGCCCCGGGTACCGGACGCGCACACATACTCTCCCGCCGTCGCTACGCTACGTGGCTAAGATACTGTACGAAATTATGCTTGAGTTTTTTCTATACTTGACGAAACCGTCGAAACGCGCCGTCCATGGCGCGGTTCTCCTCGCCCCTGCGTCCATGCCGTGGCGTTTCTGTGTCTCATGGGCATAATTTCTACAGTATCTAAACCTCTTCGCTATTCGCGCTTCGGGAGAGTACGTGTGAGTCCGGTACCCGGGGCTTACGTGCCTTACGTTGTGGTTTTAACCACAATTTATTTACTCCCCTTGAAGCTTGCGCTTCTTTCGCAGCTCCTTGAAGAAAGTAGAAAGCATAGTGCTGCATTCGTCGCCGCAGATGCCTATATCTGTCTGCACCTGATGATTGAACTGCTGCATCTGCAGTAGATTGATGATTGAGCCTGCACAGCCTGCTTTCGGATTCATGGCACCTATTACCACCCTGGGAATGCGTGCCTGTACTATTGCTCCGGCACACATCTGACAGGGCTCAAGGGTGACATACATGGTGCATTCCTCAAGACGCCAATCTCCGGTCTTTTTGCTGGCTTTACGGATGGCAGAAAGCTCAGCGTGAGCGAGTGGATTTTTGTCGGTATTTCTGCGGTTGTAACCGCGTGCGATGATTTTGTCACCAGCTACAATTACGCAGCCTATCGGCACCTCATCAAGTGCATATGCTTTTTTTGCCTGTTTTATTGCCTGTTTCATATATTTTTCATCTTGTGTCATATTTGTCTGCTCCATGTGTTATAATCTATTTATCATGATACACCAAATGTGAAAGAAGGAAAATATGTTTTTTCAATATGAGACCCCACGCCTGCTTCTTAAGGTATTACGCGCTGATTGTGCCCCGCAGGTTTTGGATTTTTACAATAGGGATAAAGAGCTTTTCGAAATGTATGAAATAGACCGTGTGCCGGACTTTTATACTGTGAAGCACCTGCAGAAGGTGCTCAGATATGAATACAATATGGCTGTCAAATCACAGCTTTTCAGATTTTATGTTTTTCAGAAAGAAAATCCGTGCCGGATTATTGGCACTGTGTGTATACATAATATCGCTCCGGCTTTTTACGGAAGCTGTGAAATTGGCTATAAATTTTCCAGTGAGTTTCACCACATGGGGTATGCCACCGAGGCAGTCGGCTTCTGCACCAAGCTTGCCTTTAATGAGCTTCGCATGCACAAGGTGACAGCGGTTGTCCACCCTGGGAATGTGCCTTCGATGAAGCTTCTTAATAGGCTTGGCTTCGTGCAGGAGGGGCTATTGCATGATTATCTTATACTACATGGGAAGTGGTGTAATCACTATATTTACGGGCTTGTTAATAAATGAGCCCATTTATAATTTAACATAACAATTGGCGCAGGAAACAATTCCTGCGCCAATTTATCATACTTTTTAAAAATCTATACTATTTTTTATATTTCTCAAAATTATATTTTTATTCTTCTCATGCAAATATGTAGGATTAAGCTTTCCTTTTTGATATTTCAGGTATGTTCCTGCTGTTTTATCCACAAGCAGCTTTGTAAAAAATCGCTCCCAACTGAAATATTCCTGACTTTCTATATAATTCTCAGGCTTGTCCATAATATCCTTAATCTCTTTGTCTTCAAGCAACTCAGAACTGAGTATAATCCACTCAAATGATTCCGGCAGATATAACTTTATATTGCCTTTTTTCCACAGACATTTTTATATAATGCATCCATTTCCGGGCCAATTGCTGCACCGTCAGCTATTACACAAATACTCTCTGTTTCAGCTTTTAGTTGTTCTAGCATAGCAAATATTTTTGTTTTTCCACCAGCGCTTTCACACACTATAGTTTTTTTCTTTCGATATTGCCTTGAAATACTCATATCCAGAATTTGTATCTTCAACAATTATTTTGTCAGGTTTACATGAAAGATCCTGATTTAAAGGATAAATATGATACATCTCCTGATATATTTGCTTTGTGTTCTGATACTTTCCTGAAGAATACAGTCCATATATTTCTTCAACACTATATGGCAGATTGTACAGATTTTCTCTTGTTATTATCACAAAATAATTATCTGACACCTTTACAAGTTCAGCAAACTCTTGCTGTCTTATAAACTGATTCTCTTCATCAATAAAAAACTGATATTTCCTGATAAATTTTTGAGCAGCATCTGCCACATATTTCCCTCAAGAACTGTGCACGGGGCATCACATTCGATTTCAATTCCGCTTGCATTACCCAGATTTGCAAATTGTCTGATCATATTTATGAGTGTTGTTTTCCCTGTAGCACTGTCCCCTTTTATTATCGTGATATTTCTCTTTATTTCAAATTCATAATGAAGTCTATTGTTTTTCACAACAATTTTATGCTTACCCTTCATACTTTCTCCTATACATATTTACCTGCAACACTGATGAATTCAGCCATACTGTGAACTATTTCTCCCGTATTCAGTATCTTTGCCTCAAAATCTTTACCAAAATCCATTATATGATGCAGATTAATTGTCAGATTCTTTTTGCCCGCAATTCTCAATATCCACTTTGCGCAGTTATCACCACACGCTGAAGCGTTAAAAATTTTTCCGCTATCATCAAAAGCCATCAGCATAAGGGTTTTCACTCCACCGGACAATTCCTTTGTGGATATCGGTCCCAGTATCGGGCTTTGTACCAGATGTGGTCCAATGACGTCTGATTTATCTATATCTTTTATCATTTTGACAGACAGCTCATCCGTTATCCATTCATCTTCATATGTGTTATCAAAATACACCGGAGGATGGTAAATTGCATTTTCCATATCCCCTAAATATATATTTAACATTGAAATCCTCCATCCCATCTGTTAGGATTCTAAAGTATACGCTATGATACGATTTATTGTCAAGTTTCTAAACATTTACACTGCTCTCACCACAGCAGTGATCAGTTCTGTAAACTGCTTTGCCACGCGGTCTGCGGTTTCCTGCACTTCCTTGTGGTTGAGCTTTTTGTCGGATAGTCCTGCTGCAAGGTTTGTGATACATGAGATTCCGCAAACCTCAAGTCCCATATGACGCGCTGCAAGTGCCTCACAGGCTGTACTCATTCCGACGGCATCTCCTCCGAGGATTTTACACATCCTGACCTCGGCCGGGGTCTCATACTGCGGGCCTGTGAGCTGTACGTAGACTCCTTCTCTCAGCTTTATGCCTAGCTTATCTGCCTTTTCTTTTACGATTTTCCTCATTCTGCGGCTGTATACCTCGCTCATATCCGGAAAACGCTCGCCAAGCTCATCAATATTGGCTCCGATCAGTGGACTTGGTATGGCTGTCGCGATATGGTCCGAAATCAGCATAAAGTCTCCCGGATTAAAATCAGTATTGAGACCACCTGCCGCATTTGTGAGTATCAGCTTTTTTGCGCCCATCATTCCCATGAGGCGTGTCGGTAGCACAACGTCTGTTATCGGATACCCCTCATAATAATGTACTCTGCCCTGCATGATGACAACAGGCACACTATCCACATATCCAAATACAAACCTGCCCTTGTGTCCGGGAACTGTGGATGTCGGAAAACCCTTGATATCCTTGTAATCTATGGTTGTCTCTATCTTAATCTGCTCTGCATAGTCTCCAAGTCCCGAGCCCAAAACTATGGCTGTCTCGGGTACAAAATCTGTTTTTTCACGCACACTTGCAAGGCATGTGGTGAGTTTTTCATATATACTGTTCATTTTTTTTCTCCATATATTTTCTGTTAAAGTTAATAATTCCTGAGATATTACCCATTAAAGTTCTTCAAGAATAGAATGTCCGATGGTACCCTCCGGCATTTTTACGCCGAAGTTGTCAGTAATTGTGGCTCCAATCACCGCAAAGGTGGCTTCCTCATCAATTGAGCCGCCGCCCTTCATGCTCTTTGAATACGCGATAAAAGGCACATATTCGCGTGTGTGGTCCGTTCCCTTGTAGGTAGGATCGTTTCCGTGGTCTGCGGTCAGTATGAGCAGATCATCATCCCTTAGCTTTTCCATTAAAATGCCCAGGTTTTTGTCGAATTTCTCAATTTCCTCTCCGTAGCCTGTCACATTTCTGCGATGTCCCCACAGTGCGTCGAAATCGACCAGATTCACAAAGCACAGCCCGGTAAAATCTTTCTCACAAATATCAATGGTCTGCTCCATTCCATGAACCGAGCTCTTTGAGCGGAATGCCTCTGTAATGCCCTCTCCGCAGAAAATATCATTGATTTTGCCGACTGAAATGACATCCAGTCCACTGTCCTTTAATGCATTTAATGCAGTAAGACCTGTAGGCTTAAGCGCATAGTCGTGCCTGTTTGAGGTTCGCACGAATTCCCCCTTTTTCTTCCCCACATATGGCCTTGCAATGACGCGTCCTACTCTCCACTCGTCCTTGAGCGTTATTTTTCTGGCTATCTCACAGCAGCGGTAGAGATTCTGTAAATCAAAGGTCTCCTCATTACCGCAAATCTGGAGCACCGAATCCGCTGACGTGTATACAATCATCGAACCGTTCTTTATCTCTTCCTCTCCGAGCTCCTCGATTATCTCAGTGCCGCTGGCGCTCTTGTTGCCTATGACCTTTTTTCCGCACTGCTTCTCAAGCTCAGCGATGAGCTCCGGTGGAAATCCGTGCTCTGTGAAGGTCTTAAAGGGCTTTTCGGTTTTTATGCCCATCATCTCCCAGTGGCCTGTCATCGTGTCCTTGCCATTGCTTGCCTCTGCCAGCCGCGTAAATCTGCCGATTGGCTCAGCAGCCGGCTGCATCTGACCGCCACAGTGCAGATTGAGCATTCCAAGCCTTGTAAGATTTGGGATGTCGAGAGTCTGCATCCTCTCAAGTATATGTCCAAAGGTGTCTACATCTGTGTCTCCAAACCTTTCCGAGTCCGGCATTGCGCCGATTCCCAGAGAATCCAGGACTATCACAAAAATTCTGTTATATTTCTTCATGGTGTCATACCTCCATTTTCCGGTCCGTAAATTTGTGCTGCGGTTAAATGTTAAATCTCCATAAATCTCGCGGCACTATACTAGCTGCCTAAAAATCCGCTCCTTCACGGCATCATCCGCAAATGCCACATCCAGTGCATTTTTCATCATAAGCGGCAGCTCTTCATCGCGTATGCCATAGGTTCTTTCTATGAATTCAAGCTCCTTTGACAGAGTTGTATTGCTTACGGTGCGGTTGTCTGTGTTTATTGTGACCTTTAATCCGGCGTCCAAAAACTCCCTGATGGGATATTCATCTGCAGATGCCACCGCCTTTGTCTGCAGGTTGCTTATCGGACAAAGCTCAATGCCTATGCCCTTTGCCGAAAGCTGCCTTTCAAGTTCACCGTGGCCTCTCATGGCTATTCCATGGCCTATCCTATCTGCGCCGGCCTCCACTGCATCTATGATATTCTGTGCATTTCCACACTCTCCCGCATGGATTGTAAAAGGCAGCCCGAGCTGCTTTGCATATTTGAAAAGCTCCATGAAGCAGGACATAGGATAAGGCACCTCAGCACCTGCAAGGTCTGCCGCGCACACACCCGCGCCTAAAAATTCCCTTGCGGTGTGCAGCATGCGTCTGTTTTGTTCCTCGCTGTGATGCCTCATGGCGCACACAATAAGCCCATATTCTATGCCAAAATCCTTTTTTCCTCTATCAAGTCCCTTAAGTGCAGCTTCTATCACGCGCTCGCAGCTAATCCGCTCATTCTCTGAAAGCAGCGGTGCAAAACGGATTTCCGCGTATACGACGTTTTCCCTGTGCATGCCCTTAAGCACATCATAGGCGGCTCCCTCAAGCCCCTTTTCATCCTGGATGCACTGCCCCGGCAAGTCAAATTTCTCCAGATACTGTGCCAGACTTGTGCAGTCATCCGACACGCTAAGCTCTGCCTCCTGCACCGTCCTGCCAAGCCTTTTCTCGACAAATTCACGGCTTAATGAGCCATCCAGATGGCAGTGAAGCTCAATTTTCGGCAGCTTTATTATATTGTCTCTTATATTCTCTTCTCTCTCCATATTTCCCCCATTTCCTGTTTCCCACTTCCTGTTGAGGCGGCTAATGTTCACACGACCATATAATCAACAACTATTACAGTCCATTATACAGCCCCTTAAAGGTACAGCTACAGGTCACTCTACTCAAGGTTCGCAGGTCCGAACCCCTGCGGAAGTATATCCTCCAGTGTGTAAACCCTATAATTTTCCCTGTCAATTGCCAGTATTATTTTAAAAGTCTTCGGATTACAAAACTCCATCATAACCTGGCGGCATACTCCACATGGCGCTGTATAACCTGTCGCTTTTTGGTTCTTTCCGCCCACGATACAGATTGCCTCAAAATCCCGCACGCCTTCACTCACTGCCTTGAAAAATGCTGTCCTTTCCGCACAATTTGTCGGTGTGTAGGCTGCATTTTCTATATTGCAGCCGGTGTAGACTGCCTGATTTTTTGCTAAAAGAGCCGCACCGACATTGAAGCCTGAGTACGGCGCATATGAAAAATCAAGCTGTGCAATGGCTGTATCAATCAGTTTTTCAATTGTTTTTTATCCATATATAATTCCCCGGTTATTTATTGTATACGAAAATTCATTCCATAGCCTTAATAAGCTTCACCACACGGCTTGTCCCAAGCCTGTCAGCGCCAAGCTCAAGAAATCTTTCTGCATCATCTAATGAAGAAATGCCTCCGGCAGCCTTCATCTTCACACCCTCTCCGATATGCACTGAAAACAGCTTTATATCATCAAAGGTCGCACCTGCCGTGCCAAAGCCTGTAGATGTCTTGATGTAATCAGCCCCTGCGCTCGTTGTGATATCGCACATCCTGATTTTCTCATCATCTGTGAGAAAGCAGGTCTCGATGATGACTTTAAGCACCTTATCCTTGCATATGGACTTGAGCTTCTTTATTTCATCCTCTATCAGCTCATACCTTTTATCCTTGAGCCAGCCGATATTGATGACCATATCTATCTCCTTCGCTCCGTTTGCAAGGGCATCCTCTGTCTCAAAGGCTTTCACCGCAGTGGTCGAATATCCGTTAGGGAAGCCTATCACTGTACAGACCTTTACCCTTTCATCCAGATACTTTGCTGCCTGACTTACATAGCTCGGCGGTATGCATACCGATGCTGTGTGATATTTTATCGCATCATCGCATATCTGCCTGATTTCGTCCCATGTAGCCTGTGGGGATAAAAGTGTATGGTCAACGTGTTTTAAAATTTCATTTATATCCAATGTCCGTTCTCCGTTTCTGTGTTTTATGTCTGACTTATTCTCCGGCGCAATCCTCACGAATGAGGTTTCGCACTGCTGAAACTGCCACCTGAACCGCCATGTCCGTATCGCGTACCACAGGATTCTCAAGCCCGAGCTTTTCCCTCTCCTGATTTGCGACCACAAGGAAGCATGAGCCTGCCCTGACTCCAAGCTTTGCCGCAACGACAAAAAGCGCGGCTGACTCCATCTCTGACGCAAGACAGCCAAGCATCCTCCATGCATTCCATTTATTGATAAGCTCGTAGCCTGCCGGCATTTTTTCAGGCTCGTGCTGTCCGTAAAATGCATCCTTGCACTGCACCACGCCTGTGTGATGCGTAAAGTTTTTCTGCTTTGCTGCCGCAACAAGCGCGTTTGTGACATCTAAATCTGCCACAGCCGGAAACTCTATCGGCGCATACTCCTTTGATGTGCCCTCCATGCGGATGGCGCCTGTCGCAATCACGATGTCACCGCTTTTCACATCTGTCTGCATGCCTCCGCAGGTTCCGATCCTCACGAAGGTATCTGCACCGCATCTGTACAGCTCCTCCATCGCGATGGATGCGGATGGTCCGCCGATGCCTGTCGATGTTACGCTGACCTTCACTCCATCCAATGTGCCGGTGTATGTGATAAACTCCCTGTTGTCAGCTATCAGGACCGGATTGTCAAGGTACTGAGCTATTTTAACACATCTCTTCGGATCTCCCGGCATGATAACATACCTGCCGACCTCTCCCTTTGCGACCTGGATATGATACTGTCTGTCAGGATCCTTTGAATAATTTTTCATGTAATGCCACCTCCCACAGTTTTCTTTTGTTAGCTTTAATTATACACAATTTCTGTGGTTTTGTGCAGAGGAAAGGACATTTTCTTATAATCTATAAAAACTACAGCTGGCAGAACCAGTATCCGAACACTCCGCTATCGACATCCGCTGCATTTGCCGGGGCGGCCGGCTCAAATTCCGTGAAGCCGAATATCCCTGCCAGCATGCGCTCCTGCGGCTCGCTCACGCCAGGCACTCCGAGATATTGCCTGCCATCTGTATCCGTTTTGATGACGAGATGCTTATAGTTTGCGTAACCGTGTGTAAGAAAACTGTTGTTGACTATGTACCAGTTTTTGGCCGGAAGTGTGCGAAGCTCTGATATGTCTATGCGCCGGATTTTGTCCTGACTGTCATCAACATTTTGACTATGAACCTCTTTCTTACAGCCCGGTTCAGGCTTAGGAGTCGATACAGGGTTTTTCTTATTTGATAAATCTGCTTGTACCTTGAGTGGTTTTCCTATAACTGCAGCCGTGTTATCCGTCCAGCAGCTTGCCAGAAATTTTTCATCTGCATTTTCCAGTTCTATCCTTACACCGAGCACCTGCAAAAATGTCTTTCCACTGTCCTTTACGTTTTCGGTATCTACATTATATATCTCTCGCGCTTCACCGTTTTTTACCGTAAGCTCTCCTGCCTCTATGACCGCCTCCGCTTCATATACCAGATACACTTTTCCTTTTCCGGAGTATTTTCCGAGATTTTTTATCTGCACGAGAAATGCACTTTTTTCTCCGTTTATTTCTACTTTTATAAAGCCTGCATTATTTCCTTTTATTCTGCCATCATATAAATACAGGTATGTAACGAATCTCTTCATGCTTATTTACCCGCCTGCGCGTTTTGTACTATTCTATGAGTGAAGCAGTGATATTATGTGTATTATTAATTTATACTTGATTTATAGCTATTCGAGCCATCTTGTAAAAATAAAATAGGAATTATTCTTATTTTTCTCTTGACAATTATAGTACTATCGTGTATATTGATATCAGTAACAATTCCTGATTTCATTTAAAAGGAGATTCATATGATTAAGTATAGTCGTCAAAGAGAGTCGATAGTCAACTTTCTGGCGAGCCGGACCGATCATCCGACTGCTGAAACTATCTATCAGAATATCAAAAAAGAATTTCCAAACATCAGTCTTGGAACTGTTTACAGAAACCTTTCCTTGCTTGAGGAAATTGGTGAGATCATCAAGATTTCGACCGGAGTCGGTCCTGACCATTACGATTACAACACAGCGCCTCATTATCACTTTATATGCAGAGGCTGCGGACGCGTGATGGATATCGATTTGGACTTCGCCGATGAGCTGATGACACAGGTGCAGGAATCCACTGATTTAGCCATTGAGAGCTGCTCAGTTTCGTTTACGGGACTTTGCCCGGATTGCAAGAATGAGCTTTCCTAGAGCCTGACAATTTTTACAACAATTAAACATTTATTTACTATCTTTAAAAGGAGGAACATTATTATGGCAAAATGGGTTTGTACAGTTTGTGGATACGTTTATGAGGGAGAGAATCCACCGGCAGAGTGTCCGGTATGCCACGTTGGCGCAGATAAATTCAAGAAGGTTGAGGGAGATTTAACACTTGCTGCAGAGCATGAGTTTGGAGTATACGCTTCAACTGTTAAGAACAATCCTGAAATCTCTGATGAAGATAAGAAATACATCTTCGAGCAGTTAAAGGCTAACTTCGAGGGCGAGTGCTCTGAGGTAGGTATGTATCTTTGCATGGCTCGTGTAGCTCATCGTGAGGGATATCCTGAGATTGGTCTCTACTGGGAGAAGGCAGCTTACGAAGAGGCTGAGCATGCAGCTAAGTTTGCAGAGATGCTCGGTGAGGACCTTGAGCCTAACATGAAGGCTACTACAAAGGACAACCTCGCTTGGAGAGTTGACTGTGAGTTCGGTGCTACAGCAGGAAAGACTGACCTTGCTAAATGTGCTAAGAAGAACAACCTTGATGCAATCCATGATACAGTTCATGAGATGGCTCGTGACGAGGCTAGACACGGAAGAGCCCTTAAGGGACTTCTTGACAGATATTTTGGCTAATTACAAAATAGATAAATATCATTTGAAAATGCAACGCAAAAACCAGTTCGTAAAAATATCATTTTACGAACTGGTTTTATTTTGGTCAAATTCTGCAAACTTGAAGTTATCAGTCTGTTTCATCTTTTTTATAACTTTTATTGGCTCTCCCAGCCGTGATAGCGGGTGCCATCGTAGCTGAAAATAAATCTGTAATTTGTCAAATGTATATCCTTCAAAAACGCTTTGGAATCTCAATTCACAGCAGCAATGTTGAATCAGTCCTGCTCCTATTCCATGTGTGACTGCATTTCCCACTTCCTCAAGCACGGTGAGTTTTGGTGGCTCATTCAGTTCCCTGTAGTGCTGTCTTTTTGCTTCTTTTTGCCTCTTTCTTCTCTTCTTTTCTCTTTGTCCTGCTCAGCTTTCTGCTGAGTGCTCATA
>ENA-OQMY01000267-OQMY01000267.1-human-gut-metagenome-genome-assembly--contig:-NODE-267-length-15807-cov-5.722321_pt1 | contig 15807 bp, 12 predicted proteins | sample MGYA00242623_ERZ504868 | MGnify/ENA primary metagenome ERZ504868 (study PRJEB26092, sample SAMD00036386) | human gut metagenome | host: Homo sapiens | study: EMG produced TPA metagenomics assembly of...
GAGAAGCTGTTGTTGCTGTCATCATGTCAGCCTCTTCGTGAGGCTGTGAGTTGAAATATCTCTATCAAGAAAATATTGACACGTCCACGCGTCAGCCTCTTCGTGAGGCTGTGAGTTGAAATAATGTTATCGTCAGAGAATCGGTATCCTTTGACGTCAGCCTCTTCGTGAGGCTGTGAGTTGAAATCTTTTCATATTTCCACTAAAAACGGAGTGACATCTTGTCAGCCTCTTCGTGAGGCTGTGAGTTGAAATGCTGCAGACGTAGGTTGTCTTGGCGTGGATCGGCGTCAGTCTCTTCGTGAGGCTGTAAGTTGAAATACGAACAATCTTACGGCTATAAATTCCGAATAACTGGGAATTGCAGGGAGAACTTCGCCTGGAAGAACAGTGTGAATGGTATCGTGCAATGTTTGAGGCCTGTAAGAAACGACCATGGCTTCGTGGCTTTGCTTTATGGGAGTGGGCACCAAAGCTGCCTTCTGCTTCCGAGGCATGGAAGGACGACAGCTATGAAATATGTGAGAAACCGGTGCAGGAGATAATAAAGAGATTCTATGAGCATGAGGCAGGAACCTCATTAATGTAATATTTGTAAAGGAAAAAGAACAGTCTGTTTTGATGGATTAATTTCTGTTATGACAGACTGTTTTTTCTATGCCATTATCAATAGTTGATTTGCGGAAAAACATCGAAATATATGTGTCGTGAGGAGAAGTTTATGCTGTATATAATACTATTAGCTGAGTTATATGGACATATGTCAAAAATATTATTGACATATGCCTTTTATAGAACTATTATATAAGAAAAGCAAGAAAGGAGCAGTTTATGCCGAGACCAGTAAAATGCAGAAAAGTTTGCCATTTCCCCAATGTTTTAGAATTCTTTACCGGCAGATGATACTGAGTAAAAAAACACCTATTGTTCTGACGGTAGATGAGTATGAAACCATCCGTCTTTTGGACAAGAAAGGTTATAGTCAGGAGCAGTGCGCAGCATCTATGCAAGTCGCAAGAACAACCGTTCAACGAATTTATGAGATTGCCAGGAAGAAAATAGCAGATGCACTCATTGATGGATATCCGCTTAAAATTGAAGGTGGAGATTTCAAAATCTGTGATGGTCAGAGCAGTAACTGTAGGCTTGGAGGATGTTATAAGCAGGAGCTTCATCAAAAATATGCAGCGGAAAAAGGAGAAGGTATCATGAGAATAGCAGTAACGTATGAAAATGGACAGATTTTTCAGCACTTTGGACACACAGAGACATTTAAGATTTACGATGTAGAGGAAGGAAAAGTAGTACATTCAGAAGTAGTAGATACGAATGGAAGCGGACATGGCGCATTGGCAGGAGTTCTTAAAGCATTGAATGCAGATGTTTTGATCTGTGGCGGAATCGGAGGCGGCGCACAGACAGCGTTAGCGGCAGCCGGCATTAAACTTTTCGGAGGAGTTTCCGGAGATGCGGATGAAGCAGTAGAAGCTTTTATCAATGAAACACTGGAGTATAATCCGGATGTGAAATGTTCTCATCATGAGCACAGCCACGGGGAAGGACATACATGTGGCGAGCATGGATGTGGAAGCCATAGCTGTCATTAAGAAAAATAGCAAAAAATAATAATACAAAAGAATGTGTCAAGGTAATGGAGAAAGGCAACTGTTGACTTTTGCCTTTTAGCGTGTTAAAATCGAGAGTGTAGAAAAACAAAGACGTTTTGCAGTCATTATCGCAAAGCGTCTTTTTATTTTATCAGCAGTGATAAAGAGTGTGCGGTAAACAGATAATACAGAAAAGGAAGAATGCTTTATGAAAGAATTGTTATTTTTGCTTGTATTGTTTGTTTCTAATGTTATTCAGGCTATCACAGGGTTTGCCGGTACGGTATTGGCGATGCCGCCTTCCGTTTATTTGCTTGGGCTGGATCATGCAAAGGTGGTCCTGAATATTATGGCCTGGCTGTCCGGACTGATGATCGCAGTGACCGGATATCGACATATAAACTGGAAAGAATTGCTTAAGATGTCTGCGGTCATGTTGGTTGGAATGTTTGCAGGGATACAGATCTGCCGGATCGTGAAATCTGAAAATATTCTTCTGACAATATATGGAATCATAATCGTCGTAGTTGCATTAAAGAATCTGTGCATCCATACAGAGAAAAAACTTCCGGATCTCATTTTGTGGATAGTTCTGATCCTGGCAGGGATAATTCATGGTATGTTTGTATCAGGAGGGGCGTTACTTGTGATCTATGCAACACAGGTACTGAAAGAAAAAGAAGAATTTCGTGCGACAGTGGCCCCTGTATGGGTGGTGCTGAATTTTTTTCTGATGGTTACCCAGTTCAGGAGCGGCCTGGTTGGAACGGCAGATATTCGACTGATCTGTATCAGTATCCTGCCATTACTTATAGCTACATGGTTAGGTAAAAAGCTGGTATGTAAAGTATCTCAGAAGGTATTTCTGAATCTGACTTATATACTGCTTCTGATATCTGGAGTATCTTTGATCGTCTGATGCAGTTGATCACAGGAAGCTGCGGTGGAGAAAGGTGTATAAATATGGCAGTAACATTGCGTGAGATCATAAAACAGGTACAGCATCTGGAGATGAAGCTGGTAGCAGGTGCGACAGGACTGGATCATGAAGTGTCATGGACTCATATGGTAGACAGCGACACGATTTCTGCATTTCTGCAGGGACAGGAGCTTACTTTTACAACTGGATTAGGATTGAATGAAAATCTGACTCTTCTTCGTCTGGTAAAGGAAGTATGGCGAAACAAAGCCAGTGGGATCGTGATCAATACAGGGCCTTATATCAGTGAGATCGGACAGGATGTTATTGATTTTGCAAATGAAAAGGGATTCCCGGTATTTGAAGTACCGTGGAGGGTTCGAATGGCTGAAATCATGCGGATCATATGTTTTGCAATAACAAAAGAGCAGCAGAACGCAATTGAGGTTGCGACGGCACTGAACAATGCCTTTTTATGTCCGTCGCAGGAAGAACTGTATGTTTCGGCACTGATGCGAAAAGGGTATTTTACAGACAGTGCATATACGGTTGTGAATGTGTGTGTTCTGGAAGACAATGATCGTGTAACAGGAACAAGGCTAGAGCAGATTTTATCTAAACTGAGCAGTCATATCCGCTGTAATTATAATGGGATTTTGTGTTGTGCCCAGGATTAAGCAGATCATTCTGGTTTTGTGTGATTATTCTGATGAAGCATGCAGAAAAACTACAGAGAGGATTTTTCAGATACTATGCAGGATGGTATGTCAGAAGGAACAGATTTTGTAAGTGTAAGTAAGCAGATTTCCGGGATCAGGCAGATTTATAAGAGCTATCAGTTTGCGGAAAAAATGTCTGATCTATTATGTGTCTGTCAGGTTCCGGGCGAGCAAAGCACAGATGGCGGAAAGATTATTTTTTACAAAGATCTTGGGATTTACAGGGTACTGCTCACACTTACAGATAAGGAAGCAATAAAAGAATATCTGGCAGATACAGTAGCTCCATTGTATGAATATGATGAGATGAACCACTCAGATCTGGTCAGAGTACTTCAGTGCTACCTGGCTAACGACTGCAGTGTCAAAAGTGCGTCACAGGAATTGATCGTACATCGAAATACAATTAATTATAAGCTTGGAAAGGCCGCTGAGATACTTGGAAAAAATCTTTCTGATTTTGATGTGCGTTTTCAGCTGAGGCTGGGTTTCCTGTTATATCAGATGAATGAAATGTAAAAGGAAAATGCGGCAGCAGAATAATAACGATTGTGCTGCAGCACAAAAATAATTGGATAGATGTCTATTGCAGACAGCCAGTGTCGAGAGTAATATATGACTCAGATAAGACAAAGGCGTCTGGTTCACAAATGAATGTGGGCCGGGCGCTTTTCTTATTCTACAACAAATAATAAGTTTGTTTACCGCAAAAATGAACAATATTTAAACCTGGATTACAGATAAAGAGGAGGAAGTTATTATGAGTTTAACAGGAAAAGAAGTAGCACAGATGCACAAAGATTATGTGATGCAGTCATGGGCAAGATCAGGAGCAGATACTTTACCGGTAGAAAGAGCTGAGGGAATTTATTTTACGATTATGAATGGAAAAAAATATAGCAGATATGGCTTCACTTCTGGTGTGTTCCAACCTCGGACATGAGCTTCCGGAGATCGTTGAAGCGATCAAGGAACAGGCTGATAAGATGTGCTTCATGGCACCGGCATATGCATCCGAGCCTAAGAGCATGCTGGCAAAAATGCTTGTAGAAGCAGCAGGAGCAGATACATACAAGAGAGTTTTCTTCACAAATGGTGGAGCAGAATCCAATGAGAATGCTATAAAAATGGCACGTATGGTAACCGGAAGAACCAAGATCTTTTCCTGCTACAGAAGCTATCATGGAGCTACACTTGGAGCATCCAATGCTTCCGGTGACTGGAGAAGATATGCAGCAGAGATCGGTGGTGCAAATGGATTCGTACACTTTATGAACCCTCAGATGTATCGTGACGGATATACAAAAGGAGTTGATGATGCAGAGGTAACGAAGAAATATCTGGATGCGCTGGATCTGCAGCTCAGATATGAAGGCCCCGGAAATGTGGCAGCGATCCTGATGGAGTCTATAGTAGGTGCAAACGGTGTCATTCTTCCTCCAGACGGATATATGGAAGGTGTTCGTGCACTTTGTGACAAATATGGAATCCTTCTGATCTGTGATGAGGTTATGGCAGGATTTTACCGTACAGGAAAAATGTTTGCATTTATGAATTTCGACATGAAACCGGATATCATTACATTTGCAAAAGGTGTTACCTGTGGTTATGTACAGCTGGGCGGATGTATTGTAAGTAAAAAGGTTGCGGAGTATTTTGAGGAAAATGTTCTTCAGTGCGGACTTACTTACAGTGGACATACACTTGCATGTGCGGCTGGTGTAGCAGCAATGAAATATTATAAAGAACACGACATCGAGGGCCATGTAGCTGAGATGCACGAGATCGTTGCTCCGTTTATGGATGAGATGGTAAAGAAGCATAAATGTATTGGTGAAGCAAGATGTATCGGTTTGTTCGGTGCACTTGAAGTAGTCAAGAATAAAGAAACCAGAGAACCGATGCAGGAATACGGCGTACCCGGACCGGTAATGCCGTGGATATTTGCAGAATTAAAAAAACGTGGCTTTGCAACCTTTGGACGTGAGAACTTTATTGAAATCTGTCCGCCACTGATCATCACGAAAGAGGAGCTGGAAGAGTATCTCCCGATCCTTGATGAAGTGCTTACAATGGTCGATGAAAAATTTTGTGACTGATAAAGCAGGAGGTAGCCTATGAACTGGGATTATCTACAGCCGGTAAAAATTCATTTCGGCAAAGGCAGAGTAAAAGAAATCAAAGAAATAGCCAGAGAGCTTGGCTGCGAAAGAGGCCTTCTGGTGGCAGGACCGTTTTTCTTTAAAAGCGGTCTTGCCGAAAAGGTCATAAAAGAGTCAGAAGGAATGATCGTTGCTTCTTTTGGAGATGTTTCTCCAAACCCGGACGTTGTAGAGGTAGATGCCTGTGCGGAAGTGATCCGGCAGAAAAATATCGGATTTGTGGTAGCACTGGGTGGAGGCAGTCCCATGGATTGTGCCAAAGCAGCTGCCAGTGTAGCTCTGACTCCGGATTCCATCCGTAAGTATCATGGAACCGGAGTAGCAATGCCGGAGAAACATCTTCCACTGATTGCAGTTCCTACGACTGCAGGAACAGGAAGTGAAGTGACCTGTGTATCAGTTCTTTCGGATCATGCAAATGGAAAAAAAGCGCCGATCGTATCAGAGGGATTTTATCCGGCAGCAGCTATCATTGATCCGGAACTTACTTATACAATGCCACCACAGGTTACTGCAGGAACAGGAATTGATGTTCTTTCCCATGCGATCGAAGGCTATTGGAGCAAAGGTCATCAGCCGATCTGTGATGTACTTGCGATGCATGCAGCAGAACTGGTATTTAAATATGTTTACAGAGCATACAGGAAGCCCGATGATGAGGAAGCAAGGGAGAAAATGTGCGAAGCATCTTTGATCGCAGGATTGGCGTTTACTTTACCGAAAACCACTTCGTCCCATGCGTGTTCATTTCCATTGACCAATATTTATCACATCCCGCATGGCGAGGCGTGTGGCCTGACCCTGGATTATTTTATAAGAATCAATGCAAAAGGCGAAGGTGGTGAACGTGTAGAGGAATTTGCCAGAAGGATTGGATTCAAAGATGCAGAAGAGATGGCGGATGCAGTTCTTGAATTAAAGAAAAAAATGGGATTGCGGTGTGATCTGAAGGATCTGGAGCTTGATGATGATCAGATTGCGGAGCTGGTTCGCATCAGCAGACACCCGAACCTTTATAACAATCCGGTAGAGATCACAGACGAGATGCTGGATGAGATGTATCGATATCTGGCCGGAAAGTGAAAGATTTTGATTGAATATTGAAAAAAATAATGATAATATAGAGAGAGACGATGGAGTCCGGATACTTTGGTATCTGGGCTCTTTTTGTATTTATGGATGGGAGATGAAGGATTATGAAACTGATCACAGCAATCGTAAGACCTGAGAAAGTGATGGACGTCATCAAAGCACTGGAGCAGGAAGGATATTTTGCTTTTTCAAAATGGGCAATTTCAGGAAGAGGTAAGGAAAAAGGAATTCAAGTAGGGGATGTCCTTTATCAGGAAATGGCAAAAAACATGCTGTATATTACTGTTGGGGACAAAGAAAAAGATGAGGTTGTAGATATTATCATTAACAGTGCAAAGAGTGGGCAGTATGGACATTATGGTGATGGAAAAATTTTTGTTTCCGATATCAGTGAGGCATATACGATCAGTGAAGAAACCAGAGAAGATGATGATGAATGATATGATTGATGAAGCAGGAGGATATATATGGGTGAAAGAAATAAAAGAACAAAATTAAAAAAATCCATGGGACCTGGTTCGATCTGGGCAGTTGCAGTCGGTTCCATCATTGGATGGGGATGTTTTATACAGGGTGGTCTCTGGACAGAACGTGCAGGTGGACCGCTCCCGCTGTTTCTGGGATTTCTGGCAGGCGGTCTTTTAATGATCGTGGTAGGCTACAGCTATTCTTATATGATCGCAAAATTCCCGGTAGCGGGTGGTGAATTTGCCTATGCATATAAAGGCTTTGGAAGAACTGCTTCGTACATATGCGGATGGATGCTGTCGCTTGGATATCTGTCTATTGTAGCTTTGAATGCAACGGCACTTCCGGTATTGGCATCCTATATTTTTCCTGGAGTCTTTAACAGAGGTTACCTGTATACAATTGCAGGATATGATGTATATATGGGTGAAGTCGGATTATCCCTGTTCTTTATCATACTTTTCGGGATCATGAATTACAAAGGTGCGAAATCTGTAGGAAATCTTCAGCTTGCGATGGTCCTTATCATGTGTGCAGCGGTTGTTGTATCAGTCATTGGTGTGATCGCAACAGGACATTTTGATGCTTCAAATCTGCAGCCGGCATACGGAGCCGAAGGCAAGTCTCTTGGAAGCGGTTTTGTATCTATCCTGGCATTGGCTCCGTTCCTTTATGTAGGATTTGACTGTATTCCACAGGCGGCAGAAGAATATGATTTTCCACCACAGAAGTGCAAAATGCTGATCATTTCAGCATTGATCGTAGGTGCTTTGATCTATGGTGCAATGGCACTGGTGACAGATTGTGTTGTTCCCTGGCAGCAGGTTCTGACTATGACAGATGCGAATGGAACTCTTGTAAAATGGCATACAGGTGCAGTTCTTGATCTTGCAATGGGAAAAGTTGGTGTGTGCTTTGTGGCACTGGCAGTGTGCATGGGGATTTTTACCGGTATGAACGGATTCTTTATGACATCCAGCCGTCTTTTATTTGGTATGGCAAGAGCAAAAATGCTTCCGTCAGCTTTTGAAAAGGTTCATCCGGAGCATAAAACTCCGTCCATATGTGTTGGGTTTACCATGATCATCTGCTGTATCTGCCCATTTTTCGGCAGAGAAGTGATCGGCTGGGTTGTAGATATGTGTTCCGTAGGTACTGCGTTCGGATATTTCTTTACCTGTGCAGGTGCTTATATTCTTCTGAAAAAATATGGCGATGATACAGATACAAATAAAATCCATCCGGCAGTAGCCATGGGCGGCTGTGTGATCTCTGTTGTAATATTGCTGCTCCTGATCGTGCCCGGTTCTCCTGCATTCATGGCTCCACAGTCCTTTGCAGCACTGATCGTGTGGGTGTTGATGGGAGTTACCTTCTATTTTGTTTCAAAGAAAAATTTTGCGAAAATCACTAAGAGAGAAATGGATTATCTGATTCTTGGAAATGTGCAGGTAGTTCGAGGACTGAGAAAAGGAAAAGATCAGGGAAGAGTTGTACAGGGAAATATTGTGGCTGATCAGAGTAATAAATCTTAAAAGGTAATAAAACGGCTGCAGGCCTATAATACTTTCAGGGTAACGGAAAGACTCCCACTCAAAAAATGGGAGTTTTTCTGTTACCGGAGTATCATATTTGCAAGGTGTGATTTATAAAGTATCTTGACAGAGGTACCGATCCTGTTATACTATTAAAACTGATAAAGGGGAGTAACCTACGTTTGGAAATCTGCGTTTGCAGTGTCGTCAGTACGGTGGAAACATCCGGCGCTGCAGGGAAATGGTGAGACTTTTATTGCATTTTTTGTTGTGCAATAAGGGTTTCTTTTTTTATATCCTTTTATCAAAAAATCCTTTATTGCATAAAAAAACTTACAGTTGGTGAATATTTGCAAAAAAGGAGGCAAAGGGAATGAAAGAAATTTATCAGCAGACAGCAGAAGAAGTTCTCGAGCGTGTGGAAAGCAGGGAATCAGGGCTTACCGATGAACAGGTTAGACGGTCCAGAGAGAAGTGCGGATGGAATGAGCTTGCAGAAGGAAAGAAAAAAAGTATTTTGCAGATCTTCTTTGAACAGTATAAGGATTTTCTGGTGCTGATCCTGATCGCATCGGCAGTGATATCCGGTATGCTTGGAGATGTGGAAAGTGCAGCAGTTATCGTGATCGTTATTACGATCAATGCGATTTTGGGAACTGTGCAGACAGTAAAGGCTGAGCAGTCCCTGCAGAGCTTAAAGAAGCTTTCCGGACCGGAGGCAAAGGTATTACGTGATGGTGTGGCGGTACAGCTCCCGGCAAGAGAACTGGTTGTAGGAGATGTGATCCTTCTTGAAGCAGGTGATATGATCCCGGCCGATGGAAGATTGATTGAAAATGCAAGCCTTAAGGTCGATGAAAGTGCCCTTACCGGAGAAAGTCTTGCGGTTGAAAAGAGTATGGACACTATTTTGGAGGAAGCACCGCTTGGTGATCGGACAAATATGCTGTTTTCCGGAAGCTTTGTCACATATGGGCGTGGCAGAGCGGTTGTAACGAATGTAGGAATGCAGACAGAGGTTGGAAAGATTGCGGGACTTCTGAAATCGACTTCGGAAAAACAGACGCCACTTCAGGCGAATCTGGATGATTTTGGAAAGAAGCTTTCCATTCTGATCCTGATATTTTGCGGAATTCTGTTTGCGATCAGTGTATTCCGCGGTGAGAAGATCAGCAGTGCATTTATGTTTGCAGTAGCACTTGCAGTCGCAGCGATTCCGGAAGCCTTAAGCTCCATCGTGACGATCGTCCTTTCTTTCGGAACACAGAAGATGGCAAAGGAGCACGCGATCATTCGTAAGCTTCAGGCTGTGGAAGGTCTTGGAAGCGTATCTGTTATCTGTTCGGATAAGACCGGAACACTCACACAGAACAAAATGACAGTAGAAGATTATTATATTGATGGAAAAAGAATCACAGCAGATGCAATTGATGTAGCAGATCCGGCGCAGAGATGTCTTTTGGACTACAGCATTTTATGTAATGATTCAACAAATGAAAATGGAGTGGAGATCGGAGATCCGACGGAAACGGCATTGATCAATCTGGGCAGCCGGTACGGAATCGAGGCTGCTGGTGTAAGAAAGCTTTATCCAAGGGAAGGAGAGCTTCCCTTTGACAGTGACCGTAAGATGATGTCAACACTTCACAGAATTGATGATGAAAACCGGATGATCGTAAAAGGTGCGGTTGACCGGCTTCTGGAGCTGACAGACAGGATCTGGACAAAGGACGGAGTTCGGGAAATCACAGAAGCAGATAAAGAAAAGATCCGGCGCCAGAATCAGGAATTTTCAATGGAAGGGTTACGGGTACTGGCATTTACCTATCGTGAAATTCCGGAGAAGCATGTATTGACGACAGAAGATGAGAACCATCTGGTATTTCTTGGCCTGATCGCTATGATGGATCCGCCGAGGGAAGAATCAAAGGCTGCAGTTGCAGAATGTATAAAAGCGGGGATTCGGCCGGTCATGATCACGGGAGATCATAAGATCACAGCAGCGGCAATCGCAAAAAGGATCGGGATCCTACATGATCTGTCAGAGGCCTGCGAAGGTGCTGATATTGAAAATATGAGTGATGAGCAGCTGAAGGAGTTTGTCCCGAATATTTCTGTGTATGCAAGAGTGTCACCGGAGCACAAGATCCGTATTGTCCGTGCATGGCAGGAGAAGGGGATGATCGTGGCAATGACCGGAGACGGTGTGAATGATGCTCCGGCATTGAAGCAGGCAGATATTGGTGTTGCAATGGGAGTGACCGGAACCGAGGTCGCAAAGGATGCCGCAGCAATGGTGCTTACAGATGATAATTTTGCAACAATTGTAAAAGCAGTGGAAAACGGACGAAATTTATATCAGAATATCAAGTATGCGATCCAGTTTCTTCTGTCAGGAAACTTTGGTGCGATCCTGGCAGTTCTTTGTGCATCCCTTGCAGGACTTCCGGTTCCCTTTGCACCGGTACATCTGCTGTTTATCAATCTTTTGACAGACAGCCTTCCGGCGATCGCATTAGGCGTGGAGCCGCACAGCAGTGAGGTGATGAATGAGAAACCAAGATCAGCAGACGAGTCAATACTGACAAAGGATTTTCTTGGTAAAATCGGTCTGGAAGGACTGGTGATCGGTATGATGACGATGATAGGATTTTTGACAGGATATCATCAGAATGGTGCACTGCTTGGCAGTACTTATGCCTTCGGAACACTTTGTCTGGCACGTCTGTTCCATGGATTCAACTGCAAATCGGATCATCCGGTTATCTTTACAAAACGTTTCTTTAATAATAAATGGCTTCAGGGAGCATTTGTACTTGGGGCAGTACTCATTACCGTTGTACTGACGGTTCCAGGATTTCATCTCCTGTTTAAAGTAGAGACGTTGGATCTGATGCAGCTTGGCTGTGTATATCTGTATGCGTTTGCAAGTCTTCCGATCATTCAGCTGCTTAAATGGATACGCATGAAATTAAGAAAAAGAGGAGAATGATAGTGGATATAAGTAAAATATCTGTAAAAAAAATCCGGGAGCTTATTGTGTTTACAACATTTCTTGTGGTCGCTCTGTGGAAGTTTGATGTGGTACTCGATGTGCTGAAAGCAATATGGGGGATCGCATTTCCTTTTGTACTTGGCGGAGCGATCGCATTTGTGACCAACGTGCCAATGAGCTTTTGGGAAAAGAAAATTTTTGGAAGGGTAAAAAAGAAAATAAGATAGGTGTAAAACTGGCAAGACCGATAAGTCTTTTCCTTACGATCGTATTTGCGGTTGGCGTGATCGTACTGGTGATGTTTGGTGTGATCCCGCAGCTTACGCGGACAATGGGAACTCTGATGATGAGTATCGCTGATTTTATTCCGCAGATGCAAAGCTGGATCCGGGAATTCTCCCATAATAACCAGGAAATCATGAAGCTGGTAGATCAGGTACAGTTTAATCCTGATCAGGCGATCAAGTGGGGGATAGGCCTTCTTGGAAACGGTGCAGGAAATATGATGAATACCACAATGTCAGCAGTGGGTTCCATAGTCAGTGGATTGGCAACCGTTTTTTATTGCTTTTTCATTTGCCTGCTATGTCCGTTTTTCAGAAGGAGAAGCTGCATGTGCAGATCCGAAAAGTATTTTTTGCCTTTCTCCCAAAGAAAAAGGCAGATGCTTTTCTTAAAGTCTGTTCTCTGACTTATCGGACATTTGCAAATTTTCTTGCAGGCCAGTGTCTGGAAGCTGTGATCCTCGGCTGTATGTTTGTTGTGATACTGAGTATTTTGAGGATGCCATATGCACTTTTGATCGGAGTTTTGATTACGTTTACCGCATTGATTCCGATTTTTGGGGCCTTCATCGGGTGTGCGGTGGGAAGCTTTTTGATCTTTATGGTAAATCCGAAACAGGCAATTTTATTTATTATAGTATTTCTGGTGCTGCAGCAGATAGAGGGAAATCTGATCTATCCTCATGTTGTGGGTGAATCCGTAGGGCTTCCGTCAATCTGGGTTCTTGCAGCAGTTACGATCGGCGGAAACCTTATGGGAATTGTAGGTATGCTTGTTTTCATTCCGCTGCTTTCCGTGTTCTATACTATCTTTCGGGAATTCGTATATCTGCGCCTGAAAAAAAACGCATATCAAACAGGTGACAAAGACAGAAATAGAGGAATATACGGCGGAGGAAATTGTAAATAGTGACATATCAGAGGGGAAATGATATGATGGACTTGTATTGGGATAGTTAAGAAAATCTTATATTTAAGGGGGGGAGTTACTATGTGGTTTGTGTTTGCCTTGCTGTCTGCTGTATTTGCGGCGCTGACCTCCATACTGGCCAAGATAGGTATTGTCGGTGTTAATTCGAATCTTGCAACAGCGATTCGAACGATGGTGGTGCTGGTTATGGCGTGGGGAATGGTTTTCCTCACAAATACCCAGGGCGGGATCGCAGCGATCAGCAAAAAAAGCTGGCTGTTTCTGACCCTTTCAGGTCTGGCAACAGGTGCTTCGTGGTTATGCTATTATCGTGCCCTGCAGATAGGCGATGCATCCAAGGTTGTGCCGATAGACAAGCTGAGTGTCGTGATCACACTGGTACTGGCATTTGTTTTTTTGCATGAAAAATTCACAGCAAGATCGATGATGGGATGTATTTTGATCGGTGTGGGAACATTATTGATGGTTTTGTAAAAATGCATAAGAATGCATAAGAAAACTATATACAAAAGGAGAGTGTTATGAAAACACGAAAGAAAATTTCAGCAAAGCTGCTGGCGATCATGCTTATTGCTGCATTGCTGCTTCCTCTTGCATGGAATGTTCCGGTGGAAGCAGCCGAGGCAAAACAGATCGATGTTTTGTTCAGCCATGATACACATTCGCATTTGAACAGCTTTTCAACCATCGTAGATGGAGAGCAAAAAGAAGTTGGCGGATTTGCAAGGATCAAAACTCTGATCGATGAAAAGAAGCAGGAAGATCCGGACACCCTGGTGCTGGATGGCGGCGATTTTTCCATGGGAACACTGATCCAGACTGTATACGATACGGAGGCGGCAGAGCTTCGGATGCTGGGATATCTTGGGTATGATGTGACGACTCTGGGGAATCATGAATATGATTATCGTTCAAAGGGACTGGCAAATATGCTGGAGGCCGCGAAGGCTTCCGGTGAGACAGTGCCGGCACTGGTAGTGTGCAACGTGGACTGGGACAGCATGGAGCAGGATGGATTAAGCGATGGTCAGAAGCAGATCCGGTCGGCATTTGAAGCCTACGGTGTGAAGGATTATGTAGTAGTTCAAAAGGGAGATGTAAAGGCTGCAGTAGTCGGTGTGTTCGGTAAGGATGCCCTAGAATGTGCACCGACCTGTGAATTAAAGTTCAAGGATCCGGTTGAGGCCGTAAAACAGACAGTAGAAAAGATCCGAAAAAATGAAAAAGTGGATATGATCGCTTGTGTGTCCCATGGAGGAACCTGGGAGGATGAGAACAAATCGGAGGATGAGATCCTTGCAAAAGAGGTGCCGGATATCGACTTGATCATCAGCGGACATACGCACGCAGAGCTGAAAGAGGCAATTCAGCATGGGAACACATATATCGTATCCTGCGGCGAATACGGAAGAAATCTGGGATCACTTTCCATGACACAGAAACAGGACGGACGGTGGGAGCTGACATCCTATGAGCTGATCCCTGTTTCTGAGGATGTAAAACCGGACCAGGCGACACAGGAACAGATCGATGCCCTGATGGATACGGTGGATAAGAATTATCTTGCCGATTTCGGCTATACAAGGGAAGAGGTTCTTGCTGAAAATGATGTTGAATTCAACAGTCTGGAAGAAATGGGCACGAAGCACGAAGAGTTGAATCTTGGTGATATCATGTCCGATGCATACATATATGCAGTGGAAAATTCCGAGTATTATGATGGTGATCCGGTTGATGTAGCCGTTGTTCCAAGCGGAACCGTGCGGGATACATACACAAAGGGCGATATCACAGTAGAGGATGTTTTTAATTCCTTTTCACTGGGAATCGGAAAGGATGGTGTTGCCGGATATCCGCTGATCAGTGCATACCTGACCGGAAAGGAGCTGAGGCTGGTAGCGGAGGTGGATGCTTCTGTATCAGATTTTATGACAACGGCAAGGTTATATTGCAGTGGATTGAATTTTGCATACAATCCACATCGGATGATCCTGAATAAGGTGACAGATTGTTATCTCACCAGGGCAGACGGAGAGCGGATCGAGATCCAGGATGACAAGCTGTATCATGTTGTGACAGATCTGTATACCGGCCAGATGCTTGGTTCAGTGATGAAAATGTCCTATGGACTGCTGTCTCTTGAACCGAAGGACAGTGATGGAAATCCTATTGAAAATCTGGAAGATCAGGCGATCATGGAGGATGACAAGGAATTAAAGGCCTGGGATGCGATCGCAAGATATATGCAGTCCTTTGAGGATACAGACGGCGACGGAATTGCCAATGTGCCGGAATATTATGAGACGACACATGGACGTAAGGTTGTGGAGGACAGCAGAAATATCATTGATCTGGTGAAGCAGCCGAATAAGTTTTCGGCAATGATCGCAGGTATTTGTCTGATCTTTATCGTGATCATTGTGCTTGTGGTATTTCTGATCCGAAGGATGATCCGCAGGATCAAAGTCAGAAAAGGAAAGAGAAATTCAAAATAAATATACGGCTGAGATCGTTAAGGTCCGTAAGTCGACGAAATCCCACGTGTCCTCTTCTCTGAAAAATCTGGAGAGCAGAGGTCTGATCGAAAGGATCCAGAGTGCGGACAATGAGAAGCCTGATGATCCCAAAGACCTGTGCATATATGTGGATCATTGCAATGGGACTTCAGCTTCTGTTTTAGGACAGCAAGCATTAAGTAACCGCCTGACTATGGATCAGACATTGGATGTCCGCAGCGTATTTTGGTACGTCTGCGGACATCTTTTTTTGAGATGAATTGCAATTTCTTTTGTAAAATTGTAGAATGAAAGAGCTTATGAAAAAGAGTCATGAAAGAGAGAATCGGGAAATGAATGATAAAATCGCAGTCTGTCTTGGAAAGGGCGGACAGAGAGATATGGCGGAAGCCTTTTGCAGGAGGACCGGAGCGCAGCTTCAGGATAAGCCGGGAGATTTTCTGACGGTGAGGTTTGATTCCAGGGGCGTTTCGCTGTCCGGTTTCGGGCTGACCTATCAGGGGGATTTTGTGGAGACGATGCTTCACAGAGTTACCAGAGGCAGACTTCAGCATGAGATGCTGGTGAAGGCGGTGAAGT
>ENA-OQMY01000268-OQMY01000268.1-human-gut-metagenome-genome-assembly--contig:-NODE-268-length-15780-cov-2.397496_pt1 | contig 15780 bp, 21 predicted proteins | sample MGYA00242623_ERZ504868 | MGnify/ENA primary metagenome ERZ504868 (study PRJEB26092, sample SAMD00036386) | human gut metagenome | host: Homo sapiens | study: EMG produced TPA metagenomics assembly of...
AGGTGATTTTCGTGGCAGTCTATCGCGTAAATAAAATCGTGGCTATACCGTCATGGCGAACTTCCACCTCCGAGACAAGAGCCTGTCACTCAAGGCGGTCGGTCTTCTCTCAAAGATGCTCTCGTTCAATGATGGCTGGAAGTTCTCAACCAAGGGACTTTCTGCAATCTGCAAGGAAGGTCCGGATGCCATTCTCTCCGCGCTCCGTGAGCTTGAAAAGCACGGCACCTTGTCCGGCACCGGCAGAGAGACGGTAAAGGCAGGATGAGCTGCACAATCTTTGAGATATACGAAGAGCCGCAGGAGTCCACACCAGAACGGGAAAAGCCACACACGGAAAATCCATGTGTGGAGAAGCCAGATGTGGATAATCCACGCGGGGATAAGTCCGCACAAATAAGTACTGACCAAGTAATTACCCAAGAAAGAAATACTCTCTCAAAGAACTATCAATCCATCAATCTTGATGGGATGGACAGGATGGATGAGCGAAGCGAGTATGAAAAGATTATCAAAGAGAATCTTGACTACAACATTCTCTGTCAGGATCCGAAGTTCGATAAAGACCGCTTCCGGGAGATCATGGACATCATGCTGGATGCCATCTGCTCTACCGCTCCGACCATCCGTATCAATGGCGAGAATATGCCGCAGCAAGTGGTTAAGTCCCGCTTTCTCAAGCTGAATAGCAGCCACATAGAGTACGTTCTGGAAGCAATGAACAAGAACCCGTCAGACATCCGTAATATCCGGGCGTATCTGTTGACCGCTCTGTATAACGCCTCTCTGACGATAGACAATTACTACTCCGCGCTCGTCAATCATGATTTCTACGGGCAGGACAGATCGGCAGGGTCAAAGAAGCCGAAGACCTACGATTATAGCCTTTATGAAGACACTCTTTAATGAATACCATCGTGAGCAATGCTCGGAAAGGAGGACAGTGTAAATGAAAATCATCTATCGCCGGATTGTGCCGCCTTAGCTTCGGCAGCAGTCCCCATAATCATTCCAACGAAAGGAGGTAAACACCGCAATGCAGGATGAAGTCAACACCAAAGTTGTTGCAATCATGATCAAGGGCGGCAAAATCTCAGCCGAGGTGCTGAAAAAGGCACTGGACAAGTTCGTGCAGGAGATTGAGAAGGCGCAGAAGCAGATGCAGCAGCCAAAAACCGTATCGCGGCAAGCAGTCCATCAAGCATCTGATGAGCCAGAATGCCGCCATCTCCAACATTGAAGTGACGGACGGCAACATCAAGTCCTTTGAGCGGACTGCCAGCAAATACGGTCTGGACTTTGCGCTCAAGAAGGACGTTTCCGTTGAGCCGCCCAGCTATCTTGTCTTCTTCAAGGGACGAGATGTTGATGTGATGACCGCCGCCTTCAAGGAGTTCTCTGCCAAGACGGTCAAGCAGAAGGAACAGCCGTCTATCCGGCACAAGCTGGAGCAGGAGAAAGCCCAGAGCAAAGCGCAGCACAAAGAGAAAGTCAAGGTCAAGACCAAGGATCGGGGTGTGGAGCTGTGAACAAACCCGATGTGAAGAAGCTCATCCTTCTGAACCTTCCGTATGTCTTCGCCTTCTACTTCGCGGATAAGATCGCCGCCGTGTTTCGTCTCGCCCCCGGCACAGAGTTCATCGACAAGCTGACAAACGGCTTTGCCGTGTTCGGCACTACCTTCGCAAATCCGCTGCCCAGCTTTCATCCCGTTGATCTGCTCATCGGTCTGGTTGCCGGTGCGCTGCTCAAGCTGGCGGTCTATGTCAAGGGCAAGAACCGCAAGAAGTTCCGCCAAGGCGAAGAGTACGGCTCTGCCCGCTGGGGCAAACCGGAGGACATTAAGCCGTACATGGACCCGGAGTTCTCCAACAATGTCATTCTGACGCAGACAGAGTTCCTGACCATGAACAGCCGCCCGAAGCAGCCGAAGTACGCCAGAACAAAAATATCCTTGTCATCGGCGGTTCCGGCTCAGGTAAGACACGCTTTTTCGTGAAGCCGAACCTGATGCAGATGCACAGTAGCTATGTTGTGACTGACCCGAAGGGTACGGTACTGGTGGAATGCGGCAAAATGCTTGAAAAGGGCGGCTACGTCATCAAGTCGCTGAACACCATCAACTTCCGGAAATCCATGCACTACAACCCGTTCAGCTACATCCGCAGCGAGAAGGACATCCTCAAGCTGGTCAATACGATCATCGTCAACACGAAGGGAGATGGCGATAAGTCCGGCGAAGATTTCTGGGTCAAGGCGGAAAAGCTCTACTACACAGCTCTCATCGGCTACATCTGGTACGAGGCACCCGACCACGAGAAAAACTTTACTACCCTGCTCGAAATGATCAATGCCTCAGAAGCCAGAGAGGACGATGAGACCTTCAAGAACCCGGTGGATGTCATGTTCGATGAGCTGGAAGCCCGCGACCCTGACCACTTTGCGGTCAAGCAATACCGCAAATACAAGCTGGCGGCGGACAAAACCGCCAAGTCGATTTTGATTTCCTGCGGTGCAAGGCTTGCGCCCTTCGACATCGCAGAGCTGCGGGAGCTGATGAGCTACGATGAGATGGAGCTGGACACCATCGGAGACCGGAAGACGGCGCTGTTCGTCATCATTTCCGATACCGATGACACCTTCAATTTCGTCGTGGCGATCATGTATTCCCAGCTCTTCAACCTTCTCTGCGACAAGGCAGATGACGTTTACAACGGACGGCTTCCCGTCCATGTGCGCTGTCTGCTGGACGAGTTTGCGAACATCGGTCAAATCCCGAAGTTTGATAAGCTCATCGCAACCATCCGAAGTCGGGAAATCTCGGCGTCAATCATCTTGCAGTCCCAGTCTCAGCTCAAGACCATCTACAAGGACGCGGCTGACACCATCACAGGCAACTGTGACTGCACACTTTTCCTCGGCGGAAAAGAAAAATCGACCCTCAAGGAAATCAGCGAGGTGCTGGGCAAGGAGACAATCGACCTTTACAACACCTCAGAAACCCGTTCCAACAACAACTCCTACGGCTTGAATTATCAGAAGACCGGCAAGGAACTGATGTCTCAGGATGAGATCGCCGTCATGGACGGAGCCAAGTGTATTTTGCAGCTTCGAGGCGTGAGACCTTTTCTCAGTAACAAATACGACATTACGAAGCATCCCAAATACCGGCAGCTCTCCGACTACGACAAGCGGAACGCCTTTGACATTGAGAAATACCGGCAGCACAAGCTGGTAGTCAAGCCCGATGACACATTCGACCTCTATGATATGGGCGAGGTCGATGCAGATTAAAGCCCCGTCGCTGCACTGCGCAGTGGGTAAAGCCTGATGGCTCCCAAAGCAGAACAGCGACGGGGCTTCTTTTTTTATGCCCATTTTCAAAAATACACAACCAATCTTTTTCAAATCAAGGAGGAAAATCTATGGCTTTCATCAATCAGGCTGTCACGGTTCTTCAGACGCTCGTTATCGCCCTCGGTGCCGGTCTCGCGGTGTGGGGAGTGGTCAATCTCATGGAGGGCTACGGCAACGATAACCCCGGTGCCAAGTCTCAGGGCATCAAGCAGCTCATGGCTGGCGGTGGTGTGGTGCTGATCGGCACGACCCTCATCCCCTCTGCTCTCCGGTCTGTTCGGTTAATCCGGCAGCCGCGCAGAAGTAACCTTCGGGGACGGGTGCGGAAAAGGCACTCGTCCCCCTACAATTCACCAACGATTTAAGGAGGAAATTCAAGTATGGCATTTATCAATCAGGCAGTTACGGTTCTCCAGACGCTTGTTATCGCCCTCGGTGCGGGTCTTGCGGTGTGGGGTGTTGTCAACCTCATGGAGGGCTACGGCAACGATAACCCCGGTGCCAAGTCTCAGGGCATCAAGCAGCTCATGGCTGGCGGCGGTGTGGTGCTGATCGGCACGACCCTCATCCCCCTGCTCTCCGGTTTGTTCGGCTAATCCACGGCAAGCCCAGCTTAACCGAAGGGTGGTGAAATATTGGGCAGCATTTTAGAAAAGATCGAACAAGCTCTCAAGGATATGCTGATCGGATGGATCGAGAGCAACCTGACCAATATGTTCACCGATGTCAACGAGAAGGTAGGAACGATTGCCGCCGAAGTTGGGCAAACACCGTCCGGCTGGAACGGCGGCGTGTACCAGATGATCCGGGGACTATCCGAAAACGTGATAGTCCCCATCGCTGGTATCATCATCACCTTCGTTTTGTGCTACGAGCTGATTTCCATGATCACCGAGAAAAACAACCTTCACGACATGGACACTTGGATGTTCTTCAAGTGGTTTTTCAAGGCGGCTGTGGCGATCTACCTCGTGACGCATACGTTTGACATCGTGATGGCAGTATTCGACATCGGGCAGAACGTGGTTTCCGGTGCAGCCGGAGTAATCCACGGCAGCACGAGCATTGACATTGACGCGACGATTGCGCAGATGCGTACCGGCATGGAGAACATGGGCGTCGGAGAACTGCTCGGACTGTCGATAGAAACGCTCCTGATCAGCCTGTGCCTTAAAATCATGGCGATCCTCATTACGGTCATTCTCTACGGGCGCATGATTGAGATTTACTGCACCGTGAGCATTGCGCCTATTCCCATCGCAACCATGAGCAACCGCGAATGGGGCAGCATCGGCACGAACTATCTGAAAGGCTTGTTCGCTCTGGCATTTCAGGGCTTTCTCATCATGGTCTGCGTCGGCATCTATGCGGTGCTGATCAACGGCATGATTATTGCAGACAACATTCACTCGGCTCTGTTCTCTGTGGCGGCGTACACGGTCATTCTGTGCTTCTCGCTGTTCAAGACCGGAAGCCTCGCAAAATCCATTTTCCATGCGCACTAAGGAGGTCGGCAGCATGAAGAAGTACAGCATCATCTACGCCGATCCCCCTTGGGCGTATCGGACTTACTCCAAGAAGGGACAGGGACGGTCGGCAGAAAGCCACTACCCGACAATGTGCATTGAGGACATCAAGGCGCTTCCGGTCGGTGAGCTTGCCGCGAAGGACTGCGCCCTGTTCCTTTGGATCACGTTCCCGTGCCTCTGTGAAGCACTCGAAGTGCTGGCGGCATGGGACTTTTCCTATAAGACCGTGGCTTTTGTATGGGTGAAGCAAAACCGCAAGAACGATGATCTCTTCACCGGCATGGGGTATTGGACAAGGGCGAACGCCGAAATCTGCATCCTTGCTACGAAGGGACATCCGAAGCGTGTTGACGCCGGTGTGCGTCAGGTCATCCTCAGCCATATCGAAGAGCATTCCAAAAAGCCGGATGAAGCACGGGAGCGCATTGTTCGGCTCATGGGAGACCTTCCCCGCGTAGAGCTTTTTGCCCGTCAGTCTCCCGAAGGCTGGGATGTTTGGGGCAACGAGGTCGAATGCAGTATTACTCTCGGAAAGGAGGAAACAGTCAATGGCATTTGTTCCGGTCCCGAAGGATCTTAACCGCGTCAAAACGAAGGTCATGTTCAACCTGACCAAGCGGCAGCTCATTTGTTTTTCCATCGCTGCGGCGGTCGGCGTCCCGATCTTCTTTCTGGCGAAGGCGCATCTCGACTTGTCTACGGCGGCAATGCTGATGGTAGTGATCATGCTCCCGTTTATCTTCTTCGCGCTTTACGAGAAGGACGGTCAGCCCGCCGAAAAGTATCTGTACCACATCGTACAGTCCATGTTTATCCGGGACAAGGTGCGTCCCTATCGCACAAACAATCTCTACGCTGAGATTCAGCAGAAAATCAAAGAACAGGAGGAATTGCAGCTTGAACAACAGCACAGCAAAGGCAAAGCCTAAGATGACCGTCAAGAACGGCGTCGTTTACGGCGATGCCCTTTCCGCTCAGGAGAAGAAGCGGATCGTCATGCAGAAGAAAAAGGACAGGAAGGCAAAGAAAGTCCGCAAGTCCGCCCAGCAGACCATTCCCTATGTGGAGATGTGCCGCGACGGTATCTGCAAGGTGAACAGCCGCCTCTACACGAAATCCATCGCCTTTGAGGACATCAACTACCAGCTTGCGCAGAACGAGGACAAAACCGCCATTTTTGAAGCATGGTGCGACTTTCTGAACTACTTCGACAGCTCGATTTTCGTCCAGCTCTCCTTCATCAACCAGAAGGCAAGCCTCAATGAGTTTCGCAAGCGCATCAACATTCCGGCACAGGAGGACGCCTTCAACGACATCCGCTCTGAGTATTCCGGTATGCTGCAAAGTCAGCTCACCAAGGGCAACAACGGACTGGTCAAGAAGAAGTACATCACCTTCGGCATTGAGGCAGACTCCCTCCGCACGGCAAAGCCGAAGCTCGAACGCATTGAGACCGACATTCTCAACAACTTCAAAACCCTCGGCGTGAGGACGGAGCCGCTGTCCGGCTACGAGCGGCTGAACGTGCTTCATGATGTGTTCAACATGGACACCAACGAGCCGTTCCGCTTTTCCTTTGACATGGTTGCTCGGACGGGACTCAGCACGAAGGACTTCATCTCGCCCACTTCCTTTGACTTCCGTGAAGGCAAGTGTTTCAAGATGGGCAGAACCATCGGCGCGGTGAGCTTCCTGCAAATCCTCGCGCCGGAACTCAATGACCGTATGCTTGCCGACTTCCTTGAGATGGACAGCAACATCACGGTCAATTTTCATATCCGGACGATTGACCAGGCGAAGGCAATCAAGAGCATCAAGATGAAGATCACCGACCTCGACAAGATGAAGATCGAAGAGCAGAAAAAGGCAGTCCGCTCCGGCTACGATATGGACATTATCCCGTCCGATCTCGCCACCTTCGGCGGTGAGGCAAAGCGTCTGTTGCAGGATCTCCAGACCCGCAACGAGAGACTGTTCCTTGTGACCATCCTCATCATGAATACGGCAACCAATCGCCAGAAGCTCGAAAATGCGGTGTTCCAGACCGCCGCCATTGCCCAAAAGTATAACTGTGCGCTCAAGCGTCTTGACTTCCAGCAGGAAGAGGGGCTGATGTCCTCTCTGCCTATCGGCATCAATCAGGTGGAGATCGAGCGCGGACTGACCACTTCCAGCACGGCGGTTTTCGTGCCGTTTACCACGCAGGAGCTTTTTCAGGGCGGCGAAGCTCTCTACTACGGGCTGAACGCGCTGTCCAACAACATGATCATGGTGGACCGCAAGCAGCTCAAGAACCCCAACGGGCTGATCTTGGGTACGCCCGGTTCCGGTAAGTCCTTCTCCGCCAAGCGTGAAATGACGAACGCCTTCCTCATCACAGAGGATGACATCATCGTCTGCGACCCCGAAGCCGAGTATTTTCCCCTCGTGCAGAAGCTCGGCGGTCAGGTCATCCGCATCTCGCCGGTCAGCACGGATTACATCAATCCGTTGGACATCAACACGAACTACTCCGAAGAGGAAAACCCGCTGACACTGAAATCCGACTTCATCCTCTCCATGTGTGAGCTGATTGTCGGCGGCAAGGACGGCTTGCAGCCGGTTGAGAAGACCATCATTGACCGCAGCGTCCGAATGGTCTATCAGGAGTTCCTTGCAGACCCCAAGCCGGAGAAAATGCCGATCCTCGAAGACCTCTACAACATTCTGAGAAATCAGAAGGAACCGGAGGCACAGCGCATCGCAACTGCCCTTGAAATCTATGTTCACGGCTCTCTGAATGTCTTCAATCACAGAACGAATGTGGATGTCAACAACCGCTTTGTCTGCTACGACATCCGCGAACTCGGCAAGCAGCTCAAGAAGCTCGGTATGCTGATTGTGCAGGATCAGGTGTGGAACAGAGTTACCATCAACCGCGCCCAGCACAAGGCAACGCGCTACTACATGGACGAGTTCCATCTGCTCTTGAAGGAGGAACAGACCGCCGCGTACAGCGTGGAAATCTGGAAGCGTTTCAGAAAATGGGGCGGCATCCCGACCGGCATCACTCAGAACGTCAAGGATCTGCTTGCGTCCCGCGAGGTAGAGAACATTTTTGAAAACTCGGATTTTGTCTACCTTCTGAATCAGGCGTCCGGAGACCGGCAGATTCTCTCGAAGGCGCTGAACATCTCGCCCAGCCAGCAGAACTACATCACCAATTCCAACGCCGGTGAGGGGCTGATCTTCTATGGCTCTACCATCGTTCCCTTCAAGGATGATTTTCCGAAGGACACCCAGCTTTACCGCATCATGACCACCAAACCCGAAGAAACCGTACAGAACTAAGGAGGATTTTTGAACATGAACAACAAGATGATTACCATTCCCTATGCGGACGCTATCGAATACGGAGAGAACACCTCCGCGCTGTTTAAGGCTCTGTGGGAGCTGACCGATCTGATCCGACTGGAAAGCGATCTCAAGAAGCATCATCGCGCCTACCTCCATGTGAGGGAGGACATCGACGAAAAGGTCAAGGAGGCGCGTCAGATTATGACCAAGGTATCTGTGGATATGATCGGTTTCTACTTCAAGGTTGATGTTCCCGAAAGCAGCAACAGCGACGAGACTACCCATTTCGCTGACGCGGCGGATGATGAAGCCGTGTCTATCCCCAAGGACAGGTATGAGCTGATGATCGACGATCTGCTCACGATGTCCGAAATCATTCAGTGCGTTGCAGATATGCGCACGCAGGATGTGAAGGCAATCCGCGAGTTCGGCAAGTTCGTCCCCGCCTTTGCCGCCTTTGAGAAGAACCGCCTGAGCCTCTATCGTGAGGCGGCGAAGGAAGCCGAGGAAATCTTCGACCGTTGGGCGGACGAGATTGACGATCTCGACGAGGACTTCATGGAAGATGAGGACTATGAGCCGGACGAGTATTACTCCGACTGATGCCCATTGAAATGTTGTCGGGTTTCATAGCCAACATTTCAATGGAAACACAAATCCAACAGAACAGGAGGTACACCACCATACAACTTGACATCATTCATACCGGCGATTGCCTTGAAATCCTGAAAACTCTGCCCGATGACAGCGTTCATTGCTGTGTGACGTCCCCTCCGTATTACGCGCTCCGTGATTACGGCATGGAAGCTCAGATCGGCAGAGAAACAACGCCGAAGGAATATATCTCGCGCCTGACGGAAGTGTTTACCGAAGTCAGGCGCGTTTTGCGTCCGGATGGAACGCTCTGGCTGAACATCTCGGACACCTACGCCGGAAAGGGCAATCAGGGCGATTTCATTGACCCGAAGAACCCCAACGGCAGAAACGGTCAGGCTGTGGCTCTCAACAACAAGGTCGAGGGCTGCAAGCCGAAGGACATGATCGGCATCCCGTGGATGCTGGCGTTTGCCCTCCGTGATACCGGCTGGTATCTGCGCAACGACATCATCTGGATGAAGGATAACCCCATGCCGGAGAGCGTCAAAGACCGCTGCGCCCGCTGCTATGAGCATATTTTCCTGTTCTCAAAGTCCAAGAAGTATTTCTTCGACTACAAGGCGATCTCCGAGCCGATTGCTCCCGCGACGGCAGAACGTCTCAAGCGCGGCATGAAGGGCGGCAACAAATACGGCAAGCCCGTTCCCGGTCAGCCTCAGCCGCAGTCCATCAACCGTCCCCGCGAGCATGGCGAGATCAAGGATTGTGACATCAATCCACTCCGCAACAAGCGCGACGTCTGGAAGATCAACACTGTCCCCTTCAAGGGCGGTCATTACGCCGCCTACCCTCCGAAGCTGGTTGAAACCTGTCTTCTCGCCGGTTGTCCAGAAGGCGGCATTGTGCTTGACCCATTCATGGGAAGCGGCACAACCGGCATGGTTGCCTCGCAGATGGGGCGTCATTTCGTCGGCATCGAGTTGAATCCGGCGTACACCGAGCTTGCCTACAAGCGGATTGGAGGTGAAACCTGATGTCCAAGGAACCGGAGCTTAAAGCCCGCGACAAGGTAGTTGTGCGGATGATGCGAGAAGGCGCGGTTGAGGAAAACCTGACGGCTGGCACCGAGCAGCGTGTGTCAAAGCGGCTGGAAGATGCGGAGCTGGTGAAGCCCGGTGAGACAGCCGAGCCTTCCGAGGCACTTTTCTGCGGAGGAACAGAAAAAGGTGCAGATGCGCCGTCAACAGCGTCAGTTTCAGGTGGAACACGCCGAGGATAACGACACACAGCAGCCCTCGGAAACGTCCGTCACAGAAGAGAAAAGGGCAGAAAATCCACCCCAGAATGCACCTGAACCGCTGCCCTCGGAAACGCCGTTCAAGCCCCCTGCTTTGGAGCAGCGCGGTGTTTCTTCTCATACCGGCACGGTGATTGCCGAAACGGTTGTCACACACAAGCTGCGCAAGACCTCTGCGGTTGAAGCCGTTGACGCGGATGCCGTTCTCTCCCAAGCGGCGGAGACTGCCTCCGCAAAGCCGGTCTCGGACGATGCCGTCCCGCCCACAAAGCGGATGCAGAAGCTCGAAAGAAAGTCAGAAAAGGCACATGAGCGTCTGGACGCTGCCCGTGAGAAGCTGCCCACGCACAAGGTCCTCAAGAAAGAGCGTGTCTTTGATGAGGAAACCGGCAAGGGCAAAACCCGCCTTCATTTTGAGGATGAGCTGAAAAAGCCCAAGGGCAAAGGCAAGCTGCAATTTGAGGCAGATAAAACCGTCCGCAAGGTCGGGGACACCCTCGCTTCCGGCATTCATGGCAAAATCCATGAGGTCGAACAGGAAAACACGGCGGTTGAGGCGGCGCATAAAACGGAGATCGCCGCTGAGACTGCCGCTCGGCATTTCAGTCATCATCGGGAAAGCAGCGTCAACAAGCCGTATGAGAAGGTTTCCAAGCTGGAACACAAGGCGGATGCTGCTGATGCGAAGCTCCAGTATGAGAGAAATCAGCAGGAGCATCCTGAGATGAAGAAGCAGAACATGAACAAGCACTACCAGAAGCAGAACATTAAGAAGGAATATGCCGCTGCTCGAAATGCCGGTTCTCAGACTGCCGGGACTGCAACAAAGAGCACCGGCAAGAAGCTCGGTGAGAAGGCGTCCGACAAGATCAAGGAGTTCTTTGAGAAGAACAAGAAGGTCTTCATCTGGATCGGCGTCGGAATTGCCCTTCTCGTTTTGCTCGGTGCTGGAATCAGCTCGTGTTCGATGCTCACCTCTACCGGCTCGTCGGTTATCGCTTCCTCTTATCTCAGCGAGGATGACGCGATGCTGGGCGCAGAAGCGCAGTATTGCCAGATGGAGCAAGATCTGCAACGCTATCTCGACACCTACGAAAGCACTCACAACTATGATGAATACCACTTCGATCTGGACGATATTGAGCATGACCCCTATGTGCTGATCTCCATTCTCTCGGCTCTCCATGAGGGCGAGTTCACGCTGGACGAGGTGCAGGGTACGCTCCAAATGCTGTTTGAAAAGCAGTACATCCTCACCGAAGAGGTTATCGTCGAAACCAGATACCGCACGGAAACCGACACATGGACGGACGCAGACGGCAACACGCACACGGAAACCTATCACGTCCCGTATGACTACTACATCTGCAACGTGAAGCTCGAAAACTTCAATCTCTCCCACGTCCCGGTCTACATCATGTCTCAGGAACAGCTTTCCATGTACGCAACGTATATGTCGGTGCTGGGCAACCGTGAGGATCTGTTCGGTGACTCTCCCTATGTGGACAAGTACATCACAAATCCGCCCGCTGACTACGATGTCAACCCGGAATACCTGAACGACGAGAAGTTTGCAACGCTGATTACCGAGGCGGAAAAGTATCTCGGCTATCCGTATGTGTGGGGCGGCTCCAATCCCGACACATCCTTTGACTGCTCCGGCTTTGTCAGCTATGTTCTCACGAACAGCGGTCTTGTGAATACCGGACGGCTGGGCGCACAGGGGCTTTACAATGTCTGTGCGCCGGTCTCAAGGGCGAATGCACAGCCCGGTGATCTTATCTTTTTCGTCGGGACGTATGACACCCCCGGCGTGTCTCACGTCGGCATCTACGTTGGTTGATGGGGTCATGATCCACTGCGGCGACCCCATTCAGTACACATCCATCAACTCTTCCTATTGGCAGCAGCATTTCTACGCCTTCGGAAGACCCGCCTATTAAAAGAAAGGAGTTTTGCATGAATCCCAAGTACCAGAAAGTCCTCTCCGACATTGAGAAGGCTGAAAAGAAGAAGTCCGAAATCGAAGGTCAGCTCAAGGAGCTGTACGACAAGAAGACGGAGCTGGAGAACCTTGAAATCATCAACACCGTGCGCTCTATGGTGATGGACAAGGATCAGATCATGGCGTTCCTGTCTTCCATGAAGGACGGCACCAAGCCCGCTGAAAATACGGAGGTAATCGACAATGCGTAAGAAATTTCGTTTTCTGACCGTCCTTGCGGTCTGCGTCATGGTGATGTCCTGCTTCTCGGTGACGGCGTTTGCCTACGCCGATGATACCGAGCAGAACCTTCCCGTCACCGAGGCAACCCAGCCGGAACAGCAGCCCGCAGTCACTCCCGCACCGGAAAAGCCGAAGGGTGAGCCGATTGACGATGAGGGCAACGCCCACACCCGCGACTTGCTCTATGACAAGGCAACCAACAAACAGTTCATCACTGTTCAGACGAAAAACGGCAACACCTTCTTCATTGTCATCGACTACGATGCCCCCATCAACGAGGATGAGGAACAGTATCAGACGTATTTCCTCAACATGGTCGATGAGAGCGATCTGCTTGCGCTGCTGGATGAAGATACTGCGGCGGCTCTGACCACCTGTAACTGCAAAGAAAAGTGCGCTGCCGGTCAGGTCAACACAGACTGCCCGGTCTGCAAGACCAACATGAGCGAATGCACCGGCACAGCCCCCGTTACACCTGAGCCGGATAAGGACGCAGAAACCGATGCTCCCGCCCCTAAACCCGAAAAGAAATCCAACATCGGCATGATCCTCGTCATCTTCGTTCTTGCCGGTGCTGCGGGTGCAGCTTATTACTACATCAAGTTCGTCAAGGGCAGAAAGCCCAAGGATGAAGATATGGACTTCTTTGATGATGAAGGCTACGAGGAAGAGCCGTACATCAACGAGGATGATGAGCCGCAGATTGCGGAGGATGCTGAAACGGATGGTGATGAAGATTGATCTTAGTCATTGCTGAAAAGCCCAGCGTTGCCCAGTCCATCGCAAAGGTTCTGGGCGCAACGTCCCGAAAGGACGGCTATATGGAGGGCGGCAATTACATTGTTTCGTGGTGCTTCGGTCATCTGGTGGAGCTGGCAGACGCCAGCTCCTACGATGAGCGGTATGCCAAGTGGCGGTATGACGATCTGCCCATTGTTCCGAAGAACTGGATGTTCGAGGTCACAAAGGACAAAGCCCAGCAGTTCAAGGTGCTGTCCTCTCTCATGAAGGACAAGCGCGTCACCGAGCTGGTCTGCGCAACCGACGCAGGATAGTGCGGATAGGTGACTTAAGGAAAAGAAAAAAGAGACCTCATCTCGTTGAAAATCAAATTTCAAAGTCATTAAAGGAGCTATTCAAATGAAACGAAATCAGAATTTCGATCATAATCACTCTCAAAAAGTGCTTTCCTGCCACTATAACATGGACACCAACCGGGTGGAAGCCCGATTTGAAGATGGCACCACCCTTGCCATCGACTGTATCGCCGTTGAGGACGAATACGGCAATACCCCGGCACAGCGAGCTGAACTTGACTGGCTGCTGTACAACAATCCGCTGGAGTACGCACAGATGGTGCTGAGCGGGGAGATAGAGCACTACCTCACGCTCGGCTGTGATCATGGCAAACTGAAAGACTAACCTCTAAATAGACCAAACAGCCCTCTACCTGCAATCTTTGCAAATGGAGGGCTGTTTGCTTATTTTAAATTTTCCCTTTGCTCATGGTAGTGCAAAATCAACTGCCCAATGACCAAAGAAATCATAAACATCAGGCAAATCCACTGGTCACTTATAAATATCCTTCTAAAATTCAATGGATTTTGCTATTTCTAACACCTGTTCTTCCGACACAAAATTCGATTCGAGTTCAACCGCTACAAAGCATTCTTTCTCATTATTATATGAGAGAATGCCCCAGTTGTTCACCGGTTCAACGCTTGCACCATCCTGATAAACTACCGTTGTAAGTGCAGTCGTTCCATATTTGTTTGTTTTGACCACCTCATACCTGCTGTCTGTATCAAATCTGTACACTGATCCAAGCCGAAGTGCAGAATATACGACCTGCACAGAATCTTTATCTCCCTCGTATGGTTCATAATTGCTGTAACCAATTGCACCGATTAGTGTGCGATTACTGTCATAAATGTCATACACGGTGTACAGCGGATTCAATCCAGCAAGTATGAGCGGCTCAAGTTCGGTGCCCGACTTCTTTGTTTTCTCCTGAAATTCCCACCCTTGTGGGAGTGTAATCGAAATCGTACTGCCAGATTGTCCGGACCCTTGTGCAGCGAATTCAATTTCATGGCTTGGAATTTTTTCATCTTTCAAAAAAAGGAAAGCTCCCAAAAGTACTACAACGCCAGTGAACATCATCAAAAACGCTTTTTTGTTTTTCATATTCTAGCCTCGAAAACCTTTTGCTGTTTATCTATAAAAAACAACTAGCGATTAATTGATTTTGACAATGCCAACGGACGGATTATTGTAGGATGAATTATCATAGTAATAATGAAGAATCTCTGTATATGTATACGACTTTGTACTTGCAAGATAATTCGAGCCATTCTGACGCAGTCGCCCAGAATTTTTACCATCCGTATTAGAACTTCCTGCAAAGTAAGACGTAAAAAACAGTTGTCCACCAGAACTCACAAGCTTTTTGCCATCGACAGCATTGATTGCATTTGTGATTGCCGGTTTCGTTTGATAGCTGCTTTTATATGCAACATCGCCATACTTTATATCACAGCCCTCAGCAGAACGATACCCAGCGGCATGTGCCCACCAACCACACATCTTGATAGCCATAACATTGGCTTTGATTGCCTCATCGTAATACCCCATATTTCCGATTTCATTGTAGGTAACATTTTTCAGATAAGTTGAGAATGCAACATTTTTGACCGCTCCCTTCTCATCTTTTACCTTAATGTAATCCGGTTGACTTTGATAAGAAACAAATCCATAACTTTGTCTCGATACCGTAACACCGGCTGGAACGCTTCCGAGATCGCGTGGACATTTGCAAATGCCTCCGATTTTCCAACCACTTGCTTCTCGAATCATCAGTACAAGACTAAAGTTTGTGCCGTTCCCGAAATATTCGCCCGTTTCGGTTTCCATATCTGTAATAGTCTTGTAGCAGGCATAATTTGTGCCAGAATCATAGTACCGGTTAAATTCATAATATTTCGGAGCATAGACGTTGTTTACTTTTTCAGCATAAAGCAGTTCGGCTTTATCAATATCTAAAAGCCCCAATCTTTTAGCCTGGTTAAATGCATTCTGCGCAAATTCGCGATAGTATCCATATACCGAACTTGCGAAATAATTTACCCAAGACTCATGGTCTGTTGGAGAGAACGATTCAAAAAAATTTTTCAGAACATCTTTGGGATTCTCGGAAGCTGTTGTAGCAAAAAGCAGTATTGCCCAAATTCAGTGTTACACTTGCCGTCATAATACTTGCTACACTCAGCTTCATAAAAATCCCGGCGGTTAATCTCGTTATTCATAAAATATCCTCCATTACTTTTTGTCATCCGCACATCCATATCGAAATGCGATAATGTTTGCCGTTTCTTTCTCTTGATATTTTCTTCTCAGCAATAATCACCTCTGCACTGGAGCCACCCTTTCTATTTTAT
>ENA-OQMY01000270-OQMY01000270.1-human-gut-metagenome-genome-assembly--contig:-NODE-270-length-15666-cov-3.917240_pt1 | contig 15666 bp, 13 predicted proteins | sample MGYA00242623_ERZ504868 | MGnify/ENA primary metagenome ERZ504868 (study PRJEB26092, sample SAMD00036386) | human gut metagenome | host: Homo sapiens | study: EMG produced TPA metagenomics assembly of...
GACCCCGCCGGCCCCGGAGACCCTCCCGGAGGGACCGAAAAATTTTTTTCAAAAAAGTTGTTGCGCGCCGGACAGACTTCTGTGTATACTAATCCCCGCAGCGCACGCGAGCGGAAACAAACGCGAACGCCTGCCTGGGGAGTTAGCTCAGTTTGGTTAGAGCGCCGGCCTGTCACGTCGGAGGTCGCGGGTTCGAGCCCCGTACTTCCCGCCAACGCAATTAAAGCCACGTCTTCGGACGTGGCTTTTTGCGTTTGATACACTTTGTTTCGATAGAACGATCGCCCTGGCGCATCTTCGCCCAGAATCCCCGCGCCTTCGGGAACGCAAGTAAAATCCAATAAGTATATCTGTCTAAACAGCAGCTTTGTTGCGCAACACCTGTTCAACGAGACAGGGGGTTAGGTTATACTAAATTGCACTGTGCGCCGCATCTGATGCATTTCGCTCCAAGCGCGGCACTCAGTGGATATCCGATTTACCATTTGGATGTCCTGGCGGTCATTTAGCGTCTCGACACAAGCTCGGCCCCGGAGCTCGTTCGAGCTGTTCGTATTCCTTGAAAGGGGAAAAATGGACATATCGAGGAAGACTGATTACGCCCTTCGTATGCTGGCGATGCTTGCCGAGGATCCGGAGTGTTTGCTTTCTGTTCGCACCGCTGCCGAAGAGGTCAATGTCCCGTATTCTTTTGCCCGCTCGATTCAGCACGGTTTGGTCCAGGCCGGTATTGTGGAGAGCTTGCGTGGCGTCCACGGTGGCATGCGCCTTAAGGTCAGTCCGGACGACGTCACTATCCGCCAGGTCGTCGAGGCCGTTCAGGGTCCTATGGTTATGAACGATTGCACCGCGCCTGATGGTGACTGTGCGCGCATGGGCGCGTGCTGCTATCATCCCCTGTGGGCCGGAGCTCAGGCGTTGATGCGCGACTACCTCGATTCCGTTTCGCTCGGCGACATCGTCGCTCACCGCCAGTTCCCGGCCGTCGATCCCAAGTTCGCCGACCGCGAAGCGTTTCCCGAGTACGCCACCTGCGCGTGCGCTTACCGGGAGGAATAGCGCCGCATAAGGAGCATAGCCATGATTCAGGACCCCTTTCGTTCGATGATTCGTTCGGAAGGGGTCCTGCGTTATCGCGACCTTCCGTGGCGCCGCACACGCGATCCGTACATCATTTGGCTTTCTGAGGTCATGCTGCAGCAAACGCAGGTGCCGCGCGTGGAGGCGCGCATGCCGGTGTGGCTCGATCGTTTTCCGACTGTGCAGGCGCTTGCCCAGGCCGCGCCTTCCGATGTTTTGGACGCTTGGCAGGGGATGGGCTACAACCGACGCGCTCTGGCGCTCCACAAGGCCGCCCAGCGCGTTGTAGAGGACTGGGACGGGGAGTTTCCGCACGAGACACGTGACTTGGTCGCTCTTCCTGGTATTGGCCCGGCAACGGCGCAGGGTATCCGGTCGTTTGCGTTTGATCTTCCGGGCGTGTATCTGGAGACCAACGTGCGCACGGTCTTTCTGCATCACTTCTTTCCCGATGTGCCGGCCGTTCCCGATCGCGAGCTGGTGCCGCTGATCCAAGCCGCCTGTCCGGCGGCCCCCGGTGCGTCGGCGGACGAGATCGCGCCCTTTGCCATGCCGCTCGATGATGCCGACACGCCGCGCGCGTGGTATTACGCGTTGCTAGATTGCGGCGCGCATCTTAAAAAGACGCTGCCCAATCCGTCCAGGCGGTCGGCGGGCTATAGCCGTCAGTCCAAGTTTGAGGGCTCGCGTCGCCAAAAGCGCGCCCACATTGTGCGCATGCTGCTGGCGGCGCGCGATGGGCAGCCTGCGGGCATTACGGTTGATGAAGCTGTTACAGGCGTTAACGAGATGGAGACGGCAGCCGGTCGCGGGCCGGTCGAGTGCGACTTGATCGCGGGCATTCTAGCCGACTTGGAGCGCGAGGGCTTTTGCCGAGCCGAGGACGATCGTTGGTTGAGTGTGTAGCCCGCTCAAATCTGAAGAACGGGATTGTAAGGTTTAAATTCTCGGCTTGAGGGCATCCTAAAGGCGAGGCCGCTTGAAGCCTACGGGCGGCATGCGTTGAAGGGAAGTACACCTATGGATTTTGAGAACTCCCAAACCAAGAAGAACCTCGAGACCGCTTTTGCCGGTGAGTCTCAGGCACACACCAAGTATCGCTACTATGCATCCAAGGCCAAGAAGGACGGCTACGTTCAGATCTCGAACATCTTTGCCGAGACCGCAGGCAACGAGTCCGAGCACGCCAAACTGTGGTTTAAGTATCTGCACGACGGCGCCGTTCCGGGCACTCTGGACAACCTGCGCGACGCCGCCGCGGGCGAGAACTACGAGTGGACCACGATGTATGACGAGTTTGCCAAGACCGCCGAGGAGGAGGGTTTTGCCGAGATCGCCGAGAAGTTCCGTGGCGTCGCCGCCGTCGAGAAGGCCCACGAGGAGCGCTACAACAAACTCGTCGAGCGCATCGAGTCGGGCGAGGTGTTTGAGCGTGAGGGCGTGAAGGTGTGGAAGTGCCTGAACTGCGGGCACCTGCATGTTGGTGCCGAGGCGCCTGAGGTGTGCCCGGTGTGTAACCACCCCAAGGCGTACTTTGAGGAGCAAGTGGTGAACTACTAGCGCGTGGCGCTGGCTGCTGCGGAGCGCAGGGCGGGGGAAATACCTTTCCCTCTCGCTCACGGCTCCGCAGGGTCGCGCGAGGCAAAGGTATTTCCCCCGCCCTGCGCTCCGGCTTTGGGTCGTCGCGTGCTCGTTACTGAAAAGCTGATTAGAAGTTTGTGTGCCGCCCCTTTTGGGGCGGCACGTTTTTGTGTGGGGTCCCTGTCTCCACACTTTTCGTCAAGCTTTTGGTCAGCTTTTGGTTAGTTTGCGGGTTGGCGGAAGGGCAAAAGATCATTCGATAAAAAAGCTCAAAGAAAGTGCTGGTAGGGGAGTTGTTGAGGTTTTCGACAGCTTTTGTCAACAAGAAACTTTGCAGCTATTGCTACGGATTGCGTTGCCGTGGCCTTGGCGGTGCGGGATGCTGGGCGTAAGCGTCGAATGCTCCGATTGAGGAGGCCAACATGGATCTGTTTCTTGAGACCCCGCAGCAACAAGCCGAGCGCATGTTACGCCAGCAGCAACGGCTTATGGAGATGCAAATGCAAGGGGTGGCCGTCCAGCCTCGTGCGCAAAACGCTGCGCCCCCGGTTTCGCCTGCGGGCGGATCGGCGCCAGAGAACTATTCCGTACAACAAGATTCGTATGCGCAGGAGCTTGCGTTCGACAAGCGACGTTCGCGTCGCCGTCGCTGGGGCCAGCGCCTGCGTACGCTGGCGATGATCGTGCTGATCCCGTTGGGACTCGCGGCAATCTTCTTGGCCTCATATGCCCTTACGTGCATTCTCAACGGCGCCTCGCCCAGTGAGGTGCTTGAACACTTGGCGGCTCTCGGCCAGCGCTTAGGCGATGTCGCAGCAACCATCCACGCCAGCTGGGAGAGTTAGCGTTTGTCACATTAGGACTTCTAGGGTGTAGGGATTATCGCCACGAGTAAAATTCTTGCATCCTGCGGGTCCTGCCGTGCGATTGAATAGTATTATTGATGATGAATAAAAATAGGATTTTGCTATGTATAAGCAGGATTTAGAGCAGACTCTTTTGGGCATTGACGAAGAGGCGGAGCTGGAAATAGGTCCAAGAGACGATAGGCCGAGCGTTGTATTGGTGGGAGGAAGCGCCTTCATGCTAAACGATGTGACGAATCGGTCGGTTACACATGACATTGATGTGTTTGAGGCAGACAGGTGCCTCCGCGAGATCATAGCTCGATACCCCGAGGTGAATGGTATGGCGGTAGCATATTGTAATCAGATGCCATTCAATTACGAAGATCGTTTGATTCCCTTGGATATTGGGGCGCGTTTTATCAGGTACTTTACGCCATCCTTGGAGGACCTGGCGGTAATGAAGCTCTATGCCTACCGTCCGAACGACATCGTCGATCTTCATAGTCAGGCATTCGTCGACCGACTTGATTGGGGGCTGCTCGAACGGCTTATATTCGACGAGGGCGAGGCGCTGGCGTCGTCGCCTTCAGAGCGGAGTTATCAAGAGATGGTCTGCGCATACAGGCAATACAAAAAGGAGGTGCTCGGTTGAATCTGACTTTTGAGGGATTTTTGAAAGGCTATTGCCGAGAGCTGTCCGGACAGCAGTCGCTGAGTTTTAGGAAGCTTGTAAAGCAGGCAACAACGGTTGAGCCACGTGTGGCGGAGCCTCTGTTTTTGCTCGCTTTGGCGCAGGGTAAGGCCGAATACGTTCTGGGTTTATCTGAGGGCTCGTGGATGGAAGAGGATTACCGAGGCGTTTTGTCCTTGTACGATCAAGCGGGTAGCATGGCGTCTCTATGCGCCAAAAGTGAGCTCCCTAACCGTTATGCCAACGTCTGGCGCGCGTATAGAGCGGTGAAGGAAAAGCCAGTGGCGGACAGGAGGATCAACGCCCTGATGCGAAAAAGAACATTGGGAGCGCTAGGGAAGTCGGGCGTAACGCGCTACGGTCTCTGCCGCGATTTGAATCTGAATAAGGGAAACGTGTACGCATACTTAGCCGGTGATGACTCGAAGGTGAGCAGGAAGACAGCGCGCCGCATTATGGAATATGCGGAGGAGAGAAGCGCCCAAGAAGGGGCTGAGCGCCCAGTGCGTGTGGCGGGGTAAGATTGATCGCGGTTTTGATTGATAATCGATTGGGTTTGTTGGGCGGAGTCTATGTCTGCTATTGATATTGTGCTTGTTGTGATCGCCTTAGTGGCGGTGGGAGTTGCTGTGGTTTGCGCCCTGCAGCTTAAAGGCCTTCGTGCCGAGTTGCGAGAGCGTGGCGGCAACGAAGCGGAGACGCTCGCGGCGCTCGAGCAGGCCAACAGCGCGCTCGATGCCCTCAACGTCGCGCTGACAGAAACCCGCCGCACGGCAAACGCCATCGCGCAGCAGCAGACGACCGATGCGGCCGTGGAGCAGCAACGCTACCTGACCATCGCGCGTGAGTTCTCGCAGGCCGGCGACCGCATGGATGACCTGCGCCGTGAGACGGCTCAGCAGCTTGGCGCCAACCGCGAGGGCATCGAGCATCGCCTGGACAAGGTGCGCGAGACGGTCGATGCCCAGCTGGGCGCCATCCGCAAGGACAACAACGTTCAGCTCGATCAGATGCGCGCGACGGTGGACGAGAAACTCTCCCGTACGCTCAACGATCGCCTGTCCGCATCGTTTAAGCAGGTGAGCGACCAGCTCGAGGCCGTGTACAAGGGCCTGGGCGACATGCAGTCTATCGCTACCGGCGTGGGCGACCTTAAGCGCGTGCTGGGCAACGTCAAGGCGCGTGGCATTTTGGGCGAGGTGCAGCTGGGCGCAATCCTGGCGGACATCCTTACGCCCGACCAGTATCTGGAAAACGTCGCCACCAAGCCCGGCGCCTCGGAGCGCGTTGAGTTTGCCGTCAAGCTGCCGGTAGACGAGGGCGACCCCGTGCTGCTGCCGATTGACTCCAAATTCCCGGGCGACGCGTACGAGCATCTGCTCGATGCCCAGGAGTCGGGTGACGCTGAGGCCGTCGCCGCCGCGCGCAAGACGCTCGATGCGATGGTCAAACGCGAGGCCAAGGACATCTGCGAAAAGTACCTGAGCGTGCCGGCGACCACCAACTTTGGCATTATGTTCGTGCCGTTTGAGGGCCTGTACGCCGAGGTCGTCAGTCGCCCCGGGCTTATCGAGACCCTGGGTCGCGACTATCACGTCAACGTTGCCGGCCCCAGCACCATGGCGGCCATCCTCAACAGCCTGCAGATGAGCTACCAGACGTTTAGGCTGCAAAAGCGCACCGACGACGTGCTGCGCGTGCTTTCTGCCGTCAAGGCCGAGCTGCCGCGCTATCAGGCGGCGCTGCGCCGCGCCCAGCAGCAGATCGAGACCGCGGGCAAAACGGTCGAGGGTATCATCACCACGCGCACCAACGTTATGGAGCGCAAGCTCAAGGATATCGACGCGCTGGAAGACGCGCGGGAGGCCGACGAGATTTTGGGACTCACATCAGCGGAGCTGCTCGCAGACCAAAAAGACGAGGACTAGCTGCATCTGATGACGGGGCGCCGGCGTAAACGCGGGGCGCGGGCGCTTTTCGCATCGTGCTTGCCTGAAGTGCGCTTCAGTGTGCAACAATGGCGTTTCGCCCTATCAGACGCGAAAGGAAGTCCATGTCTCAGAGAAGCACCAGTCCGCTCAAACGTTCCACCGTGCGCCGCACGCTCCAGCGTTTTTGGGACGTCACGCGCACACAGCCGCTGATCGTCTTTCTCTCGGTGTTCTCGTCGGCCGGCTACATCTTTTTGCTCACGTTTGCCAACACCTACGTGATGGCCCTTATCGTCGACCGCGTCCAAGCCGGTCCCGTGGCCGGGCGACCAGGTGTTTGAGGTCTTTGGTCCCTACATTCTGGCGCTCGTGCTCGTTAACCTGGTAGGCCCAGATTCTCTCCAAGCTGCAGGATTACACCGTCTACAAGCTCCGAGATTGCGGGCAACTATCACCTGGCGCGCCTGTGCTTTGACACTACTCTCCAATCAATCCATGACATTCCACACCAGCCGCTTTGGCGGATCGCTTGTGAGCCAGACGAGCCGTTTTATGAGCGGCTACACGGGCCTGGTGGACGTGACGGTGTATTCGCTCATTCCCACCATCACCTCGGTTGTCTGCACGGTGGCGGCGCTCGCTCCGGTGGTGCCGACGTTTACCGTGATCCTGGTGGGCATTATGGTCGTCTACATCGCGTTTGTCTGGCTTATGTATAAGCGCATCATGCCGCTTTCGGCCGCGACGTCCGCCGCGCAGAACAAGCTGGCGGGCGTGCTGTCCGACGCGGTCACGAATATCCTGGCCGTCAAGACCTGTGGGCGCGAGGACTTTGAGCGCGACCTGTTCGATGCCGCCGACCGCGCCGCGCGTGACGCCGAGACGGTTTCGATGCACGCCATGATGCAGCGCAACTTTACGACCTCGGGCCTTATCGTCATCACCATGGCCGTGGTGAGCGTGTTCGTCGCGGGCGGCAACGCGTGGTTTGGCATCTCGGCCGGCGCGCTCGTCATGATCTTTACCTATACGTACAACCTCACCATGCGTCTGAACTACGTAAGCTCCATGATGCAGCGCATCAACCGCGCGCTGGGCGATGCGGCCGAGATGACGCGTGTACTGGACGAACCGCGCCTGGTAGCGGACGACGAGAACGCCCCCGAGCTCAAGGTGGGCGAGGGCGCGATTGATTTTGAGCACCTGAGCTTTGCATACCGTGACGCCGCAGCGGGCGAGAGCGTGTTCGACGACCTGACGCTTCATGTGGCAGCGGGCCAGCGCGTGGGCCTGGTAGGCAAATCGGGCTCGGGCAAGACGACGCTCACCAAGTTGTTGCTGCGCCTGGACGACGTACAGGGCGGCCGCGTGCTCGTGGACGGCCAGGACGTCTCGCGCTGTACGCAGCAGAGTCTGCGCCGTCAGGTTGCCTACGTGCCGCAGGAGGCGCTGCTGTTCCACCGCTCCATTCGCGAGAATATCGCCTATGGACGCCCCGACGCCACCGACGAGCAGATCCGCGAGGCGGCTCGCTTGGCTAATGCGACCGAGTTTATCGACCGCCTGCCCCGTGGCTTTGACACCATGGTGGGCGAGCGCGGCGTTAAGCTTTCGGGCGGCCAACGCCAACGCGTGGCCATCGCCCGCGCTATCCTGACTGACGCGCCGATTCTGGTGCTCGACGAGGCGACGTCTGCCTTGGACAGCGAGTCCGAGGCGCTGGTGCAGGAGGCGCTCGAGAACCTGATGCGCGGTCGCACCTCCATTGTGGTGGCACATCGCCTGTCCACCGTGGCGGCGCTCGACCGCATCGTGGTGCTGGCGGACGGCGAGATTGTCGAAGACGGTACGCATGCGCAGCTTGTCGAGGCGGGCGGCGAGTATGCGAGCCTGTGGGGCCGCCAGACCGGCGCATTTTTGGAGGCGTAAAGGCCCCATACGTGGGACAATCGTGCCTATAGGTTTGTTACGCCGCTGAAGCGAGGAGTCGTTATGCCACGCGAGACCAATGCCGCCAAACGCGAGCGCGCCGTTGAGGTGTGCGAGCGCCTCAACCGTCGCTATGGCCCGGTCGAGTGTTTTTTGGATCACGAGAATCCCTTTAGGCTGCTCATCGCGGTGCTGCTCTCGGCGCAGACGACCGACGCGCAGGTCAACAAGGTGACGCCGAAGCTGTTTGCCCAGTGGCCCACGCCCGAGGCCATGGCGGGGGCGAGCGTGGCCGATGTGGCCGATACCATTAAGTCGCTCGGCTTTTATAAGAGCAAGGCCAAGCACGCCGTGGAGGCCGCGCAGATGATCGTTGCCGATTACGGTGGCGAGGTGCCGGCCGACATGAAGGAGCTCGTCAAGCTGCCGGGTGTTGGCCGCAAAACGGCGAACATCGTGCTCAACGTGGGGTTTGGCATTGTCGAGGGCATCGCGGTCGATACGCACGTCAACCGCATTGCGCACCGCCTGATGCTGAGCCCCAAGACGCATGCCAAAGAGCCGCTCAAGACCGAGCAAGATCTGCTCAAGATTTTGCCGCACGAGTATTGGGAGTCGGTCAACCACCAGTGGATCACCTTTGGCCGCGAGATCTGCGACGCTCGCAAACCTAAGTGCGACGAGTGCCCGCTGGCAGATTTGTGCCCCAGCGTGCGCGTAGCGGGGTAGGGCGGAACGCATCTTCGTCTGGCGTTTTTTGCGGGGCTGGGTTTGCCCTTGAGCCGGAGTCCTCTCCATGCGCTACCATGACAGACAATGTATTTGACGTACGACCCGCCGAGCTTGCCCCGGCGGGCTTTTGGCGTTGCGATGCCGGAGGAACAGCATGCTCATTCACCGTATAGCCGCGCAGCTCTACACTGCCGAGGCGCTGCAGACCGTCGAGGCCGGACTCGATGCCGGCGAGGACGTGACGCTGGCCGTGTCGCAGTCGGGCCGCACGCTTATGGCGGCCGCCCAGTTTGCGCGCCGTCCGCGCCCGACGGTCTACATTGTGAGTGGCGAGGATGCGGCCGATCGCGCCGCGCGCAGCCTTGCCGCCTACGTGGGCCTGGCGCACGTGTGCCGTTTTTCCCGAGCGCAAGGACTATCCGTGGCGCGAGCAGGCGCCCGACGATGCCGTGGTGGCGCAGCGCTGCGAGGCTCTGGGGCGCATCGTGCGCGGGGACAACTGCATCATGGTTGCCTCGGCCCGCGCGCTGCTGCGCTGCGTGCCGCCGGTCGAGAGCCACTACTGGGAGTCCACGACCTTTGCGTGGGCGAGGAGATTCCTTTTGACGAGGTGCCGCATCGCCTGGTGGGCATGGGCTACACCTAATGCCGGCGCCGCTGATGCGCCCGGTCTGTTCCGCATTCACGGCGACACCGTCGAGGTGTTCCCCGCACAAGAGAAAGCGCCCGTGCGCATTGAGTTCTTTGGCGACGAGATTGACCGCATCCGCCGCATGGTGAGCTCCACGGGCCAAACCATCGGCAACGAGGACAGTATCGAGATCTTCCCCTGCCGTGAGCTGGCGCTTACCGACGATGCCGTTCACAACATGCATGCGGCGCTCTACCGCGCAAGCCAGGACGATAGCAAGTTGGCGGCGCTGCTCGAGATGGTGGATGCGCGCATCGTCACGCCCGAGCTCGACCGCTTTTTGCCGGTGATGTACGGCCAGACCGTGAGCCCGTTGGCACACGTGAGTGGCAAGGCGCTTGTGGTTTTGTCCGAGCCGCGCTCGCTGTTCGACGACTGCCTGCGTGCCTACGAGGATATCGAGGCCCGTGCCGGCGAGGCGGGGATTGACCGCCTGGACGGTCTGTACGTGCGCGCTCAACAGCTCGATTTTGGTGCCCAGCAGCGCCTGAACTACGTAAGCCTCATTCGTGCCGGCGGCGCGGTGACGGCCGAGCTCAAGATTGAGCAGCCTGCCATCGCAGGCTCGGACAACCGTTTTATGACGCGCATCCAGGAGGTCGTGGGCAAGCGCTATGCCTGCGTGTTTGCCATTCCCGACCGCGGCGCGCGTGAGTCGATGGAGCTCACCTTTGGCGACGAGGGCATTACCTTTGAGGAATCGCTGACCGCGGCGCCCGAAAATGCCGGCGCCATCGGCGAGCGCGTACGCGTGGCAACGGCGGATTCTGCCGATCGCGCTGCCCGCCAGGAAGCCCATGCTGCAATTCGCGAGCGTAAGGCCGACGCACTCAACGCCCGCTCGCTCGAGGCGGGCGCGGCCCAGGCTGCCGCCGGTGCCGCCGTGCCCACCATCTCGCGCGGACGCGTGACCTTTGTCGATGCCGCCCTGCCGCAGGGCGTGGTGGTGCCCGATGCCAACCTGGCCGTGTTCTCGATCGCCGACCTCAACGCCCGTATGGATGCCAACCGCGCGCGCAGCCGCCGCAAGGTGGACATTACGCAGATCACCTTCCCGTTTAAGCCGGGCGACTACGTGGTGCACGCCACTCACGGCATCGCACTCTTTAGCGAGATTGCGCGTCAGGAAGTGGGCGGCAAAGAGCGCGACTACTTTTTGCTGGAATATGCCGACGGCGACAAGCTCTACGTGCCGCTCGAGCAGGTCGACCGTATCACGCGCTATGTTGGCCCCGACGGCGACAAACCGCGCCTGACCAGGCTCAACACAGCCGACTGGACGCGCGCCACCAACAAGGCGCGCAAGAATGCCAAAAAGCTGGCGTTTGACCTGGTCGACCTGTATACGCGCCGCTCATCAATCGCGGGTATCGCCTGCCCGCCTGACACGCCCGAGCAGATCGAGATGGAGGAGAGCTTTCCTTACGACGAGACGCGCGACCAGCTGGAGGCCATCGCCGACATTAAGGCCGATATGGAGGCGCCCAAGCCCATGGACCGCCTGCTGTGCGGCGACGTGGGCTTTGGCAAAACCGAGGTCGCCCTGCGCGCGGCGTTTAAGTGCGTGGACTCCGGCCGCCAGGTCATGGTGCTCTGCCCCAGACCATTCTGGCCCAGCAGCACTACGAGACGTTCTTTGAGCGCTTTGCCCCGTTTGGCCTTGAAGTCGAGGTACTCAGCCGCTTCCGCACCCCGGCGCAGCAAAAGCGCGCGCTCAAGGCGTTTGCCGAGGGCACGATCGACGTGCTCATCGGCACGCATCGTCTGCTTTCGGCCGACGTGAACCCCAAGAACCTGGGCCTGGTGATCATCGACGAGGAGCAGCGCTTTGGCGTGCAGCACAAGGAGCAGCTCAAGAACCTGCGCGAGCAGATTGACGTGCTCACGCTTTCGGCAACGCCTATTCCGCGAACCATGCAGATGGCCACGAGCGGTGTGCGCGACATGAGCCTGATCACCACGCCGCCGACCGGGCGTCGTCCCGTGATCGTGCACGTGGGGGAGTACGACCCCGACGTGGTAAGCGCGGCGATTCGCCTGGAGGTGGGCCGCGGTGGCCAGGTGTACTACGTGTCCAACCGCGTCAAGACCATCGATGACGCCGTGGCGCGCGTGCACGAGGCCGCGCCCGAGGCGCGCGTGGGCGTGGCGCACGGCAAGATGAGTCCGCGCGAGGTCGAGGACGTGATGATCGAGTTCGCGACCAAAAAGATCGACGTGCTCATCGCCACGACCATCGTGGAGAGCGGTATCGACAACGCGACCGCCAACACGCTGATCATCGAGGATTCGCAGCGCCTGGGCCTGGCGCAGCTCTACCAGCTCAAGGGTCGTGTGGGTCGCTCTGCCACGCAGGCCTACGCGTACTTTATGTTCCCGGGCGAGCTGCCACTCACCGAGGAGGCGACGGCGCGCCTGACCGCACTTTCCGAGTTCCAGGACCTGGGCAGCGGCATGCGCATTGCCATGCGCGACCTGGAGATTCGCGGCGCCGGCTCGCTTATGGGCGCCGAGCAGCACGGCAACCTGTCGAGCGTGGGCTTTGACCTGTTTACGCAGATGCTGGGTCAGGCCGTGGCCGAGGCGCGCGGCGATGACGATGCCGGCGTGGAGGCGGCGAGCGTGGGTATTAACCTGCCGGCCGATTACTTCTTGTCCGAGGAGTACCTGCCGGCGGTGGATCAGCGCGTGCTCGTGTACCGCAGGCTCGCAGCGGCCGAGGACCTGGAGAGCATCGATGAGGTGCAGGAAGAGACCGAGGCCGCGCATGGCGAGCTGCCGTTGGCAGGACTCAACCTGTTCAATCGCGCACGAATCCGCATTCGCGGCGAGCGCCTGGGGCTCGAGAGCGTCACGCTCAGCGGCGGTCGCATCACGTTTTTGGGCGTCGACGTGCCCAAGAAGGTGGCCTTTGAGCTAAAGACCCGCTATGGCGCGGTGAACTTCCCCAAGAGCCGCAAGCTGTCGGTGCCCTACAAGGCGGGTGCCGGCGCGGGCAGCGGCCTGGGTCGCGGTCTCGACGCCAACGACGGTACCGGCCCCGTGGCCGCGGCACTCATGCTGTTGCAGCAGTTGGGTGCGAGCGACGACGACTAACGGGTCGACGCTGCAAACGCCCCATTTGGGCACTCTGGTTCCATCGAAAGGAAAGCATGTTCGGATACATCTATAAGAAAGATGTCGCCATGATCGCGGTTGTCCTGTGCCTTTGTCTGGGCGTAGGCAGTTTCTTCGATTATCAGATCTCGAGCGCGCTGTTCAACATCGGCAGCATGTACGGCCGCTTTATCGAGGCCGCCGGCGAGCTTCCGTTCGAGCTGACGGCAAGCGTCGCGGGCGTTATGCTCGTGCGCGCGGCGCGTCCCGACTCTAGGGGGAGCAAATGGTTCGCCGTGCTCGGCATCCTCGTCAACGTTGGCCTGGCCGGCTACGAGATCGTCTCGTCCCTGAAGGTTGGCGGCAAACTCATCGCTGTTCAGTTGGTGCTGACGTTTGTGCTGGTTATCGCCGCCAACCTTATCGTCTATCGCTTCACGCGCACGACCGAGTCCGACGAGCTCACGCGCTGGGCGTTGATGGTACTTGCCGTGTGGGTTGCTCAGGCCATTATCCTCAACGTGATCGTCAAGCCGCTGTGGTCGCGCCCGCGCATGCGCGTGATCGAGGTCACGCCGGGGCTCAATTTTCAGCCGTGGTGGGTGATCGGCAACCCCGACAAGTGGGCCTTTATTGCCGCCGGCGTGATCAAGGACGGCTTCAAGTCGTTTGCGAGCGGACACACGGCGCACGCGGCAATCGGTCTTATGCTCGCCGGGCTTCCCGCGGCGGCCTTTAAGGAAAAACCGTCGCGCCGCCGCATGGCCTTTTGGACGGCGGCTGCGGTCGCGGCGCTCGTCGCCTTTGGCCGTATCGTGATCGGAGCGCATTTTTTGAGTGACGTGAGCTGCGGCTTTGCCCTGGTGCTGGCACTTGAGTGCCTTGCCGCGCGCATTGCCTATCCTCACGGCGTACAATAGCCCCGTTTGAATCATCTGACCGATACCCGGTAAGAGAGGATTGCCATGCTCGCGTTTAACAACGATTATTCCCACGGCGCACATCCGGCAGTGCTGCAGGCGCTCGTCGACACCAACATGGAGCCGCAGCCCGGCTACGGTACCGATGCACACACCGAGCGTGCCAAGCAGCTTATCCGCGAGGCCTGTCAGGCCCCCGATGCCGACGTGTTTTTTCTGGTGGGCGGCACGCAGGCCAACGCGACGGTGATTGACATGCTGCTCGCGCCCTACGAGGGCGTTGTTGCTGCCGAGACTGGCCACGTCGCCTGTCACGAGGCAGGCGCTATCGAGTTTGGCGGCCACAAGGTGCTCACCATCCCCGGCTACGAGGGCAAGATGCACGCCGAGGACCTCGAGAACTATATCCAGGTGTTCTACGAAAACGAGAGCTACGAGCACACGGTGTTCCCGGGCGCTGTGTACGTGAGCCTATCGACCGAGTACGGCACGCTGTACTCCAAGGCCGAGCTCGCGGCGATTCATGCGGTGTGCCAGAAGCGTGAGATTCCGCTGTTTGTGGACGGCGCTCGCCTGGCCTATGCGCTGGCGGCCGATGAGTGCGACATTACCCTGCCCGAGCTGGCGCAGCTGTGTGACGTGTTCTACATTGGCGGCACCAAGTGCGGCGCGCTTTGCGGCGAGGCCGTGGTGTTTTGCGGCATGCGCGCTCCGGCGCATCCCATTCCGCGCATTAAGCAGCACGGTGCGTTGCTGGCCAAGGGTCGCCTGACGGGCGTGCAGTTTGAGGCGCTCTTTACCGATGGCCTGTATTTTGAGATTGGTCACCAGGCGATTGAGACCGCTCAGGCGCTTCGTCGCGTGCTGCACGAGCGCGGCTACCAGTTCTTCTTGGAGACGCCGACCAACCAGCAGTTCGTGATTCTGCCCAACGAGGACATGGCCCGCATTCGCGAGCATGCCTCGATCGAGTACTGGGAAAAGTACGACGATACTCACACGGTGGTGCGCTTTTGCACCAGCTGGGCCACGACGCAGGAGGATATCGACGCGTTGGCGGCTGTCCTGTAGCCTGATGTAATGACAAGGGGCCGCCCTGCGCCTGAGCTTGGCGCAGGGCGGCCTTTGCTTTTGGGGAGAAGGGTTGTATGACCGAGATGTCCGAGCCGACGATTCGCCTGGCGACGCCCGAAGACGCGCCGGCGTTGCTTGCCATCTATGAGCCGTATGTGCGCCAGACGGCGATTACCTGCGAATACGAGGTGCCGAGCGTTGAGGAGTTCGCCGGGCGCATCGAGCGTACGCTCAAGCGATATCCGTATTTGGTGATGGAATTGGACGGGCGTCCGGTAGGCTATGCCTATGTGAGTCCGCTTAACAGCCGCGAGGCATACGACTGGTCGGTCGAGACATCGATCTACCTGGCGCGCGATGTGCGCCACGGCGGGCTGGGCCGCAAGCTGCACGATGCGCTCAAGCAATGCCTGATCGCGATGGGCATCACCAACATGTGTGCCCTCATCGCCGTGCCGCACGACAAGGACGACGAGTATCTGACGCACAACAGCCAGGACTTCCATGCCCATATGGGATATCGCTTGGTGGGTGCTTTCGACCGCTGTGCCCAAAAGTTCGGCCGCTGGTACGACATGTGCTGGATGGAGCTGGTCCTGGCCGAGCGCACCCCCAACCAGCCCAAACCAACCTGGTTCCCCGACCTTCCTAAACCTACCATTTAGGGACAGGTTTATTTTGGCAGGTTTTTGGCTGTCTTGTGGTATCAAATCGCCGCAAGTAGCGTGGCGTTTGTACGCTATTTTGACCTGGATTGTCCCCTCGGGACGCCTTGCGGGCTAAGTGAGTAGGCTTTTTTGGCGCAGGCCGAGCACAAAGCGTATCTGCCTTAGTAAAACCGCAGGTCACGGAGGTGGCTGTTTTGAATGTGCTCGACAGGTCGCGAAAAGTCTACTCACTTAGATTTACGGTGCTGGATATTTTGGGCAGGAACAGTTGAGCTTGGGCGGCGAGTGTTGCCAGGCGATGTTGGCATTTGCGCCATGCCGGCTTGAGATTTAATAAAAACCGCAGGTAAAACGTTTATTAGGTACATTTTGCCTCGTTTGGTGCGCTAGCCGATGGGCTCGGTGTATTTGGCGCGGTCGGTGCG
>ENA-OQMY01000271-OQMY01000271.1-human-gut-metagenome-genome-assembly--contig:-NODE-271-length-15593-cov-2.469417_pt1 | contig 15593 bp, 16 predicted proteins | sample MGYA00242623_ERZ504868 | MGnify/ENA primary metagenome ERZ504868 (study PRJEB26092, sample SAMD00036386) | human gut metagenome | host: Homo sapiens | study: EMG produced TPA metagenomics assembly of...
CGTCGGCCTACCGCTACCAGATTACCCTGCTCGTCGACGACCATCTGGTGATGCGCCATCGCATCCCACGCGTCGCGTTCCGAACCTTTTGGTTGATGCAGGGGCTTACGCAACATTTCCCAGCGAAACTGATAGTAACGCTCTAATTCTTCTTCTGTTTGTGGAACCCGAAGGTGATACATAGCGATACTCTCTCTGTTTCCCGTGACAACCCTGGAAGCTGGCTCATACCTGCAACCAGAATGTCACGGGGCCATCATTGACCAGCGATACCTGCATATCCGCAGCGAAGCGTCCTGTTTGCGTGTTCATCTCTTGCTGACGGCAGCGTTCGACGAAATAGTCATATAACGCCTCTGCGCGATCCGGTGATGCGCCTTTGGAGAAACTTGGGCGCATCCCCCGTTCGGTATCTGCGGCAAGGGTAAACTGGGAAACCACCAGTACACTGCCGCCCGCCTGTTGCACGTTGAGATTCATCTTGCCTTCGGCATCGCTAAAGATGCGGTAGCCGAGCACACGCTCGCACAGACGGTTTGCTTTCTGTTCGTCGTCATCCTTTTCGACACCCAATAACACCAAAAGTCCCGCGCCAATTTCACCCGTCACTTCTCCCTCCACGGTGACGCTGGCACGGGTTACGCGTTGAATTAATGCAATCATGGTTCGTCGTCTTCTTCTTGTTCAGCAGCTGTTTAATTTGCGGTATTCCCCGAGAGTGACAGTAATTTCCGCGCCAAGCAAGACGATACACCATGTCCAGTAGACCCAAACAAAGAGAATGGGGATCACCGCCAGCACACCGTAAATGAGCTGATATGATGGGAACATGGTGATATAAAGCGCGAAACCTTTCTTTCCTGCTTCGAACAGGAGCGCGGCGACAAACGCGCCGACAATCGCGTCGCGGTTAGGTACACGGATGGTAGGAACGATGCTGTACAGCAGCCAGAAAGAGATCCACGACAACAGCAGCGGAAAAATACGCAGCACGTTGTCGATGACAGTATTGAGATCGCTCGCCCAGCGCAGAGACAGCAGATAGGAGCTGATCGCCAGACTGGCCCCTGCCAACAGCGGCCCCAGCGTTAAAATCATCCAGTACACGGCAAACGAGTAAATTTTGGGTCGCGCTCGTTTACTGCGCCAGATGGTATTCAACGCGCTATCGATGGAGTACATCAACAATAACGCCGTGACGATCAGCCCGCACGCCCCGACGGCGGTCATTTTGTTGGAATTGGCGACAAACTGTTCGATATATCGCTGGATAACATCGCCAGTAGCAGGCAGAAAGTTGGCAAAAATAAAGTGACGCAACTGAATGCTGACGTCGGAAAACATGGGAAAAGCGGCGAAAAGCGCAAAAACAACGGCAACCAGCGGCACTAATGAGAGCAACGACACATAGGCAAGGTTACCTGCCAGGGTTGTCATGTTGTCCTCATCAATGCGTTGCCAGAGTAGTTTTAGCCAGGCCCATAGTGGACGGGTACGATGCCTGGCTTTGTCCTGAATGGTTTTTAGCATAACACCTTCGCGAAATAGTCCGGGATGGTGGTTTTATCTTTCACCAGAATACTAGTAATGCCTAGCCGATTAGCTCCTTCTATATTATCGGCGTTATCGTCGAAAAAGACCGTATCGCTGGGTGAAAAACCTTCTGCCTGCAAAACATGCTGATAAATTCGTGCTTCAGGTTTGCGCATACCCAAGTCTTGCGACAGATAGATATGGTCAGCAGCATCACGGATTTCCGGATATTCCTCCGGCCAGAAGGTAGTATGCAGGCGGTTAGTATTGGAAAGCACCACCACGCGATGCCCCTGCTCACGCAGTTTATGCATGATGGCGATCACTTCCGGTCGTAGCGCAACAAATACCGCCTGCCAACCGTGGGAGAACTGCTCATAGCTTAGCGGCAGGGCCATCTCATGACACAGTGCCTCTGCAAACGCTTCGTCGCTAATTTCCCCACGCTCATGCTGATGAAACGCCTCGCCCATGTGGAAACTCTTCTTAAGCGTAGCCAGTGGAACACGCGTTAAATCGCTCCAGGCTCCCAGCACACGGTTAAAGTCGATATCGACAATCACATTACCTAAATCAAAGATATAGAGCATTTTTGCCTCCTTTCGCGCCACAAGAAATTAACTGTAGCGGGAAAGGATGGGTTTGGCTATGTGGCAATAAGGGTAATCTTGTGATGCTGATTGCGAAAAAGCAGAGTAATTTCACTGGCTTTTTCGCAATAGATGAATGGTTAAGATTCAGGTGTAAATTGCCAACGAGTTTCGATGACCAGCGGCTTATCTGGTGTCACAAATTCCGGCGTTAGATTTATTGCGTTAGGTGCCTGAGTCAGCGGGTTAATACAGGTGGCATCGGGCTGTTTATCAAATACCACCAGACTGTTTGCAGAAGAGGTCATGGTCATCGCGAGTTTACCAGGCCACAGTAACTTAACCTTCACCCCGTCATAAAAACCAAAACAGTCATCCCAGGGACCGACTTGAGGAGAGATACGATTTCCAGTTGGCAGTTCATCACTACCCGCTTCTTCTTGCCAGTCCGCATCAAAAAGCACCTGCAACGATTCTGTATTTTGCGGAGTCAGCTTTTTCGCAAACCACGGATGCCAGCCTGCGGAGGCCGGGAATGTATCGGCATATGAATGGACTTCCAGTTGCAAAACCAGCGCATCGTTCTCCAGCAAAAAAGTCTGAATCACTTCCCCTTGCCAGGGCCACGGTGAAGCCAGGGGCATACGTAAAGTCAGGGAATCTGCTGTTTTGTCGATGATTTCCCACGTTGAGTAACAAGCCATACCATGCAACGCATGTGGTGGTTTATTGGCGGGTAAAGAATAACATTGCCCACCAGCATTCAGCGTCGCATTCCCCAGTCGCCCTGCCCACGGCACCATTGGGAAACAGCCATACTGAAAAGCTCTGCGCTGCGGCTGCCATTGGCGTAATACTTCAGAACCAAATGCCTTTAACGAGGTTATCCTGGCACCATCATGCGGATAAATCTGCAGGTGAATATTGCCTTTTTCCAGCGTCACTAACTCTCCTACAGGCCCAGGCCATGGCGCGTCAAACGCCTGTTGTAGCGCCAGGTAATGCTCGTTTTTTCGTTCAGTTTTCATGAGATTGTTCCCTGATGTAGCGGTAAGAAGCGGTTTCTTGTTCATCGGTTGGCTCAATCAGCCAGACGCAAACAAAGGAAAGAACTGAGACAGCAAATAAAAACAGAGCGACATACCACGGTTTTCCTCCCCCTAGCGCCAGCAAACTTGAGGCGATAAGGGGGCTTAGTCCGCCAAGAATCGCGGAAAATTGATAAGCAAAAGAAAGGCCGGTATATCGTACTTTGGTACCGAACATGCGGGTGAAAAGTGTTGGCTGCACGGCAAACATCATCGTCGGACCTAAGTTGTAGCCAAGGATCATACTGCACCAGATGATGAGCGTACTTTTGCTATCCAGTAATAAGAAGAAAGGAAACGCGAACAGGACACAAAATCCTGCTCCCGACAAATACAGACTTTTTTGACCTATACGATCTGATAACCATCCAACCAATGGACAACTGAAAATACCGATCGCCGAGGCAATCAACATACCCGTCAGGGGAATATCTCGCGACAATGCTAATTGGCTGGAAATATAGACAATACCAAAGGCGTTAATAATATTAGAGGAGACACTTTCCGCCAGCCTCGCACCCAGTGCCAATAAAATATTTCGTGGATGTTTTTTGAATAATTCAATCAACGGAGGAACGGACTTTTCTTTATTATTCGTCGTTTTTTGCTTTTGAAAATCCAGCGTTTCTTCGGTATGCAGGCGGATAAACAGCCCAACGATCAACATCACCGCAGAAAGCCAAAACGGAATGCGCCATCCCCAGGAGAGAAACTGCTCCGAAGTAAGAAAATGGTTACAGAGAGCAAAAATACCGGTTGCCAGCATAATACCCCACAGACGCAGCCGTTTGCGGGAGTGAACCTAAAAATCCGCGTCGGGATTCGGGCGCTGATTCTATGGTCATCAATGCCGCTCCGCCGTACTCGCCACCAAGACCAAAGCCCTGAATCAAACGCAGCACCATTAATACAAGCGGTGCCCAAATGCCAATTTCCTGATACGTCGGAATAAAACCAATCAAAAATGTGGAGCAACCGACAATAGCCAGCGTCCAGATAAGTGTTATTTTTCGCCCGATTTTATCGCCAAAATGACCAAAGACGATGCCACCTAAAGGACGAGTCAGAAAACCAACACCAAAGGTCGCAAAGGAAGCTATAAGACCTATAAAAGGATCGCTGTCTGGATAAAACAGCGGTGCAAATACCAGTCCTGCTGCCGTGCCAAAAATAAAGAAGTCATACCATTCCATTAACGCGCCTGCGAAACTGCCCATAACGACACGTCTCATGGCTTTACCGGAAAGCCCTTCACGCGGTGCGGGTAACTTTTCAGACATAATTTTCCTCTCCTGGTAGGCGAGAAATCTGGGATACGAACCACTAAACGTGGGCAGTTTGAATTAATGCGCATCGGCTTAAACCGATGCGCATTAAATTATTTCTTCAATTCAGCCAGAACCTCTGCGTCCTCAGCATCAACATTTGCACCCAGTGGTTCCCAATTAATCAATACACAGGTCAGGAATCCCAGGAATGGCACGATTGCCAACCAGTAAAACGCTTCGGTTTTCAACGCACCCCACAGCATCGGCCAGAAAATGAGTCCTGCAATTGCCCCTGTGCGCATAATAGCGCGGGCAAATCCGACCCCAGTAGGGCGAATAGCGGGAGGATAAGAGAGTGTGGCAATGGTCATGCCCAGCCCACCAGGACCCGCTGAATGGAAGAAAATAATTGATCCCAATAACCCTAAAGACAGCCAGGGATTAGTCGTTGCCAGTGCGCCTAACGACAGCAATGCTAAGGTCACAACAGCAAATCCATACATCGACTGTCGGCGAGTACCCAGTCGTTGGAGAATAAACGAGCCGATCATCCCGCCTGTCACCCCACAAAGGGCATTCACGACGGCAGAACCGGTCAACGCGCCAGTAAGCCCGCCACTTATTATTCCCGCCAACGTAAGAGGAAGATAAACACCTACGGCGTTATATTGCCACGCCTGCATGGTTGCCACGACACAGCCTAACGTGTTCAGCAGGGTACTCTTTCCTGAGCCGGATGTCCCCATGATGGTGACAAATTCGCCTTCGTAGATCGTGAAGGAGACGCCACGCAAGGCATGGACCGTTTCGTCTCCGACCTTGAAGTCACGCTTGATGTTTTCTAATTTGATTATCTCTTTCATATTGTTGTACTCCTTGTTTGGAGGGCAGATATATAAAGCCTGCCCCTACTTGGCACTCTTCTTGTTCTTATTGCTTCCCGGAGGGCCTGGCATGAACGGGCTTCTTTCCGTTTCGGCTTCGGCTGCCGGAGTAATGGAGGAGGCTTCGAGATCGACAGCCAATTCTTCACCTTCGTTCAGGCCGTCGGTTATCTCGATCATGTTTCCGCTGGTGGAACCGACGGTAACGGCTTTCGGCTTCAGCTCCTGCCCGTTCTTGATCCATACGAGACGTTTCCCGGCAGGGGCTTCCTTGCCGGCTTCGGAGACGATGTAGCCCAGTTGCGTCAACATCCCGGCATCCGGTACGAAGCGGAGCGACTTGGTCGGGACTGTCAGCACGTTATCGCGTTCCAGCGTGAAGATCGTCACGTTGGCTGTCAGGCGCGGCTTCAATTTAAGGTCGGGATTATCGGCCGATATCACCACTTCGTAGGTAACGACCGTCGAGGTCGAGGTGGAAGAAGAGCTGCTGGTGCTTTCGCTGTCGCCGAGGCGGATTTGCATGACCGTACCTTCGAATACGTCGTTCGGGTAGGCGTCGACGGTGAAGGATACACGTTGCCCATTTTCTACATTACCTATGTCGGCTTCATCCACGTCGGCTATCACCTGCATCTTGGTCAGGTCTGCCGCGATGGTGAACAGGGTCGGAGTCTCGAAGCCGGCGGCCACGGTCTGTCCTTCTTCAACTGCGCGGTTGATCACGACACCGTCGATCGGGCTGGTGATCGTCGCATATTCGAGGTTGCGGTTCACTTTGACCATTGCCGCTTGGTTTTGTTCGTAGGCGGCTTTTGCTTTCTCATAGTTGTATGTGGACGTTTCATAGTCCGAGTCGCTGATCAGCTTTTTTTCGAAGAGGATCTTGTTGCGGGCGTAATTCTTCTGTTGGTACTCGAATTCGCTTTTGCTGCTTGCCAGCTGTGCCTCGGCGGATGCGAGTTCGGCTTTCAGGTTGACCTTGTCCATTTCGGCGATCAACTGCCCTGCTTTGACCACGTCGTTATAGTCTGCATACAACTTGTCGATGATACCGGACACCTGCGTGCCGACTTCGACTTCCGTTACCGGCTCGACTGTTCCGGTTGCTGTTACCGTGTTCGAAATGGAACTGCGGCCCACTTTGGCGGTTTCGAGCCGGATACCGCCTTTCGACGTTTTGCCTGTGAAGAACCAGATGCCTCCGGCCACGACCAATACGCCTACTATACCGATAATTAGTTTCTTCTTGTTCATATCTTTATCTGTTTTTATTTCTTTCCGGATGTCGATTCCTTTTGCAAGGGAGGTGTGCCAAAAGTGCCTTGTTCCTGCGTCAGGCGCGGAGATAAGGAGATTTTGACACATCCTCCGAAACAAAAAGAGAGTGAATATATTCATTAGCGGTTCACCCCTAATGTCATGTCTCAGAATAAATTGATTTCTTCTCCTTGGTAGAAGCGCAACAAGCCTGCGTTCAGTATGGCCGTGTATTTGGCCTGGAGCGTTTCCTGTTGTGCGCTTAACAGGTTATTTTTTTCCGTTGAGCAATTCTACTGTATTTTTCATGCCGACGTTGAATTGTTCGCTGACGAGAGAGTAGCTGGTTTCCGTGCTCTTCAACTTCTGTGAAGCTGCCACGTATTGCTGTTGTGCGCTGTTGGCGGCTAGCCAGAGGTTTTCGATGGTCTTGTAGAGTGTCTTCTTGTTGTCCAGCAGGTCCAGCTGGCTAGTCTGCTTTTGCAGCTTGGCCTTGTTGATGGAACTTTTCGTCTGCCGCTTGTCGAAGATGGGGATGCTGAGGGTCAGTCCCAGCGAGTTGTTCCAGTTCTGCTTGACCTGTTCGCTGAAGCTGAAGTCGCTGCCGTTGGCATTCGTGCTTCCGATGCCTGCGCTGAGGTTTAAGGTCGGGAGATATCCTGCACGTGCCATCTTGATGCTCAGGTCCGAGCTCTCCACGTTCAGCTTTCCTGCTTCTATTTCGGGACGCAGGCTGAGGGCGGTGTTGTAGACATCGTCTTTTTCGGGAAGCGGGATCAGGACGTTGCTGTCGCTCAGTTGCGGCAGGTAGAGGTCCATTTCGATGTCCCCGTCCAGTTCGAGAAGCTGTTTCAATTGCAACTTATAATCCTGCAGGGTAGCCTGGGATGTCACCAACTGGTAGTTGTCGCTGCTTACCTGCGCTTCCAGTTGGGCGAGGTCGCTTGAGGCGATACTGCCGACGTTGAACAATTCCTGTCCCCGTTCAAACTCTTTCCGGCTTACTTCAAGTGTCGATTCGTTTACTTTGACGGCTTCGGCCGAGTAGAGGATCTGTACATACAGTTGGGTGATACTTTCCTCGATCGAGTTTTCGCTTTCGTCCACATTCAGTTCGGCGATGCGGTTGTTCAGCTTCTGTTGTTTGACGGTGTTCACCCGTTTGCTGCCGTTATACACGGTCCAGTTGGCGTCGATGCCGTAGCTGCCGTTGTACGAGGTTTTGCTTTCGCTTGTCGTGATGTTATCGCCGCTGATGATGGTGCCTCTTGCACTGTTCGGGCGGTTGACGACGCGCTGGCTGATGTTCCCGCTCAAGGAAGGCAGGAAATCCGCCTTGGCTGTCTTTACGTCTTCTTGGGCACTCTCGGCGCTGATGCGATTCCGCTGGATGGTGATGTTATTCTCCAGTGCATAATCGATGCAATCGCGAAGCGTCCATTGTTTGGGTGCGTCTTCCTCCGCATTCATCCCGGCGGGCAGGAGAAGCAGGCAGGAGAGAAGTATGGAAGAAATCTGTTTCATGATGCTTTCGTTTTGTAACCTGACAATCTTTTTACCTTTTTTTCGAAAGCAAAACTACAACAGGATGAAAGCCTACACAATCAGATTAGAAAAAGAGGAGCGTTTCCTCGACAAAGAAGGACTTTCTATCGATGAAAGCCTGACTTGAAATAAGGGTGTTTTTTGAGAGAAAGCCCTGAATATTGATTGTGGAAGTCCAGGTTTTTTACTCTGAAGGTCCTGACTTCTTGTTACGAAAGTCTTGACTTTTGCGGTAAAATTTACCAATAGAGAACTATCCCGGCGATTCCTGCCAGGATAATCATCAGGATCGGGTTGATCTTGAACTTCCAGGTGAGGATGAACGCAGCCCCGAAGATCAGGAAACTTTTATAGTCGATGAAGTTCTCGCTATTCATCAATAGCAAAGCCGCTGCCGCAATCAGGCCGACTGTAGCCGGACGAAGGCCGTAGAACGCGGCTGCTACATATTTGTTGTTCCTGAATTTTGCAAAGGCGTATGAGATGGCCAGCACTAGCAGGAAAGAGGGCAGGCAGACGGCAAATGTCGTTAGGCAGGAGCCTAATACGGCCATCGCGGGCGAATAGCCGGCATTGTGGATGGCTGTATATCCGATATAGGTGGCGCTGTTGATCCCGATCGGCCCGGGGGTCATCTGCGAGATGGCGACGATATCCGTAAATTCCTGTGACGAAATCCATCCGTAGCGGTCCACCACGTCTGCCTGTATCAGGGAGAGCATCGCATAGCCGCCACCGAAACCGAATATCCCGATTTTCAGATATACATAGAATAATTGCAACCAGATCATATCAGTCTTTCTTTATTTTCAGTCCGTAAACAAGTCCTCCTATGATAGCTGCCAGAATAATCCACACAGGAGACAACCCTCCCTGCCAGATCAGCAGTGCGGCAGCGATAGGGATAACCAGCTCTTTGTAACTCATCTTGATCGAACGTGCCGTTGTCAGGCAAGGCACGGCAATCAGGGCGACGACCGCCGGACGCAATCCTTTGAACGCCTTCTCTACCCATACGTTGTCCTGCACGTGTGTAAAGAACAGCGCGATAGCCAGAATGATGAAGAAGGAGGGAAGGATGCTTCCCAAAGCGCAAACAATACCACCTGGCACGTTTTTTCAGTTTATATCCTACAAAAATAGAGATGTTCACGGCGAAAATGCCGGGCAAGGACTGGGCTACGGAGAAGAGGTCGATAAAATCTTCCTTCGAAAGCCATCCTTTATCTACCACTTCCCGCTGTATCAGGGGCAGCATCGCATATCCTCCCCCGATAGTGAAAGTCCCTATTTTGACGAATGTCAGAAAAAGTGTCCAGTACATAATCCTTTAGAATAAATCTGAATGTGTTCCGGTTGAGGTTAATATCAAAATGAGTTCATCATCGTTTTGCTCCCATATTAATAACCAATCGCCTTTAATATGGCATTCCCAATAGTTAGCATAATTACCACTTAGTTTGTGGGCACGATATTGTTTTGGTAATGTCCCGTTCAATTTGAGTTGCTCTATTACAGTATAGAGGAGGCTAAGTTTTAGTCCCCTTTTCTTACATATTTCCAAGTCCTTTTCAAATCGTTTAGTGATTAGGATCGTGTATGAACTCATAATCCCATCATTTGTTTTAATTCATCCGTAGAAACTTCGCGAACACGCCCGGCTTTGATATCGGCAATGCCTTCATCAAGACTTTTCTGAGTTTTTGTGTGTTTGGTTGTCAGAGTCCATCCGAATTTCTTCGCTATTGTCTTAATGAAAGACAATTCCGAATCCGGCAAAGTAAGTTCTATCGTTTTCATCGTTGTGTCCATCTTTTGTGTTCCTTTCTTTTCGTTGATGAATACAAATATAGGAAGTATTATCGATAATAGGTTTACCGTCCCAATTCTTTTTGTACCGCTGTTCGTCGTTGATGAGGCGCAAGGCTTCCTGGAAGCTTTCGTTGTCGTCGTTGATGACCTGGAAGTATTCGGCCATATCATACAGGTCGCGTGCGATAAGCGCCTTGATTTGGAGCATGATGAGCGGCTTGGAACGGTTGTATTGCTCTTCGTTGAACTCGATCTTGTCGTCTTTAGCCAGTGTGACCAGTTCTTGCATTATGTCGTCTGTCACGTTGAAGTTCTGCTTGTATTGGGCGAACTTCGGATATTTCTTGTTCAGTTCGGCACGATGACGGTCCAAATAATTCATGGCGATGCGGTTCACCAGGCCGGCAGCCACGACGCTGCGGTGATAATCCGTGTAGCGCGAGGTGTCGACCGGGATAAAGACATCCGGCATGATACCGCCGCCGCCATAGACGATGCGTTTCGTCTCCAGTGTATTGTACTTCATCGAATCGGGGAAATGGATGCTGTCCGCACTCATCAGTTCGCCCCGGTTGTAGCGGTCGATCAAGTCATGGTTGTATTGCTCCTGGTTGCCGTTGACATACGGTTTCTGGATAGAACGGCCTGTAGGCGTATAATAGCGGCAACCGTCAGGCGGATCATTGAGCCGTCAGGCATCGGGATCGGTTTCTGTACCAGCCCTTTTCCGAACGTACGGCGGCCTACGACCACGCCACGGTCCCAATCCTGCACCGCACCGGAAAGGATTTCACTGGCGGATGCGGATGTTTCGTCTACCAGCACAACCAAACGTCCTTCTTCAAACCCTCCGCGGGCCGAAGACTTGGCTTCCTCGCGCGGTTGTTTGTTTCCTTCGGTATAAACGATCAGCTTGTCCTTGCCTAAGAACTCGTCGGCCAGGTCGATCGCGATATTCAGATATCCCCCGCCGTTCCCCTGCAAGTCGAGGATCAGGTTCTTCATTCCCTGTTTCTTCAGTTTCTCCAGTGCTTCCCGGAATTCGTCGGCCGACGAAGCGGCAAAGCGGTTCAGCTTGATGTATCCGGTAGTCTTATCCGCCATGTAAGCAGCATCCAGGCTGTATACCGGAATCTTTCCACGTGTGATCTTGAACTCGATCAGGTCGGGCACTCCGCCGCGCAGGACCTTTACCCGCACTTCCGTATTCTTCGGACCGCGCAGGCGTTTCATCACATCCGTATTCTTCATCTTGACGCCGGCAATCAGCGTGTCGTCCACCATGATGATGCGGTCGCCAGCCATCAGGCCGACCTTTTCCGAAGGCCCGCCGGGAATTACCTGGATCACGTATAAAGTATCCGTCAGCATATTGAACTGGATGCCGATCCCGTCGAAGTTACCTTGCAACGGTTCCGTCATCTCTTTCGTCTCTTCCGGGTCCGTATAGGTAGAGTGAGGGTCCAGCTTTTCCAGCATGCCGACGATGGCGTCCTCCACCAACTTCGTTTCGCTTGTAGAGTCTACATATAGGTTGGAGATGGCATACAGGGCCAACTGGAGCTTGCGGGCATCTATGTTGTTACCGCGCTGTGCCGACATCGAGGCGGCAAATACACTCAATATAAGGAGTGGAAGTAAAATTCGTTTCATTGTTTTTATTTTTTAATAAAGGTTTGTCCCTTTCGGCACAAACTGGGAAATATCTTTGCCGTAACGCAGCAACTCCCGCACGATGCTGGAGCTGATATGCGTATGTTCCGGTTCCGTAAAAAGAATAAATGTCTCGATCCCGCTCAGCTTGCGGTTCACATCGGCTATACTCTTTTCATATTCGAAATCGTTCACCGTACGAATACCGCGCAGGATAAACCCGGCATTCATCTGTTGGGCGAAATCGACTGTCAGGGAGTCATACGACATGACCCGTACGCGCGGTTCGTCCTTGTAGAGCTCTTGGATCGCCTTCAGCCGTTTCTCCAGTGAGAAATAGGTTCGCTTCGTGTCGTTGATACCGATCGAAATGATGATCTCGTCCACCAGTTCGAGTCCTCGGCTTACCAACGATTCGTGCCCGATCGTGAAAGGATCGAACGTTCCAGGGAAAAGAGCGATTCGTTTTTAATGGACAACTGGCAATTGACAATTGATAATTATCGGTCGATTCCTGTCCCTCCCCTGTTTTTATCGTATTATCCATATTCTCAATTTATTGTCAATTATCAATTGATAACGTCTTCTTCTACAACTAAGTTATCTATGATAAAGTTCTGTCGTTCCATCGTATTCTTGCCCATATAGAACTCTAGCATATCTTTCACAAGGTCCTCTTTCTTCATGGTTACCGGGTCCAGGCGGATATCCTTTCCGATAAAATGCTTGAACTCATCCGGTGAGATCTCTCCCAAACCTTTGAACCGGGTGATCTCGGCGTTTTTTCCGGCGGCAGCGATTGCGTTCACACGCTCTTCTTCGCTGTAGCAATACCAGGTCTTCTGCTTGTTGCGTACACGGAACAGTGGTGTTTGCAGGATATAGACATGGTTCCGCTTGATCAGGTCCGGGAAAAACTGGAGGAAGAAGGTGATCAGCAGTAGGCGGATATGCATACCGTCCACATCGGCATCGGTCGCAATGATCACCTTATTGTAACGTAAGCCTTCCAATCCATCCTCTATGTTCAATGCAGCCTGTAGCAAATTGAATTCTTCGTTTTCGTACACGATCTTCTTCGTCAGTCCGAAACTGTTTAACGGTTTGCCGCGAAGGCTGAAAACCGCTTGCAGGTTCGGATCGCGGCTTTTCGTAATAGAACCGCTTGCCGAGTCTCCCTCGGTAATGAAGATGCAGCTGTCTTCCAGATTGTCGCCTTTCGTGTCGTTTAGGTGGATACGGCAGTCGCGCAGTTTCTTGTTGTGCAGGTTGGCCTTCTTTGCCCGTTCGCGGGCCAGCTTGGTCACACCGGCGATCGCCTTGCGTTCTTTTTCCGATTCCTGGATCTTACGCAGCAGGGCGTCCGATGTCTCTGCGTTCTTGTGCAGGTAGTTGTCCAATTCCTTCTTGATGAAGTCCCCGACAAACTTGCCGACCGAAGGTCCGTCCGGTCCCATGTCTTTCGAGCCTAACTTGGTCTTTGTCTGGCTTTCGAACACCGGTTCTTCCACCTTGATGCTGATGGCTGCTACTACGCCGGCGCGAATGTCCGAGTATTCGAAGTTCTTGTTGTAATATTCCTTTATGACACGTCCCAACGCTTCGCGGAAGGCGGAAAGGTGCGTACCTCCCTGTGTTGTATGTTGGCCGTTGACGAACGAGTAATATTCTTCTCCGTACTGGTTACTGTGGGTAATGACCACTTCTATGTCTTCTCCCTTCAGGTGGACGATCGGATATAAAGGCTCTGTCGTCATGTTCTCGTTCAGCAGGTCCACAAGTCCGTTGCGTGAATGGAACTTCTTGCCGTTGAAGACAATCGTCAGTCCGGAGTTGAGGAACACGTAATTCTTCAGCAGACTCTCGATATATTCGTCTTTATACTGATAATCCTTGAATATCTCTTTGTCCGGGATGAAATAGGTGAGCGTCCCGTTTGCCTCCTCCGTCGGGCAGATCGGGGCTTCCTCCGTGATGACTGCCTTGTTGTATTCTACCCGCTTGCATTCGCCGTCCCGGTAACTGGTGATCAGGAAATAGCTGCTCAACGCATTTACGGCTTTGATTCCGACTCCGTTCAATCCGACCGACTTTTTGAAAGCCTTGCTATCGTACTTTGCTCCGGTATTCATCTTGCTGGAGACATCGACTACCTTGCCCAGCGGAACGCCGCGGCCATAGTCGCGTACGGAGACGGTGCCTTCTTCGACGGTCACTTCTATGGTTTTACCGTAACCCATCATATATTCGTCGATGGAGTTATCCAGCACCTCTTTCAGCAATACATAAATACCGTCATCGGCATAACTACCGTCTCCTAATTTCCCGATATACATACCGGGACGGCGACGGATATGTTCCATCCAGTCAAGCGTCTTGATATCGTCATCGTTGTACGCTGTCGGCTGTTGCATTGTTGAATTTAGTTCGTCCATTTTGAAAATTGAAAATTGAAAGTTGAAAATTGAAAGACTGGGAATAAAAGAATAAAGAATCACTTTCCCCTTTCAACTCTTCCCTTTCAACTGTTTAATGTATGCTCTTCTTGTCTTGTGATGCTCGCGTTTGAAGTAATCCCACTGTGCCTGTACGGCATTGTTCGTTTCCAGTTCCGGATTGCTTTCCGCATAAATAGCTCCGACACTCTTGTAAACAGGTATCAGGTCGTTGAACAGCAATGCGTTCACGCCTTTGCTCTGATATTCCGGCAAGACCCCCGTCAGGTAGAGGTCGATCACTTTCGGCTTGCTCTTCAAAGCCTTCAGCAGATAAATCCAACCGAACGGGAAAAGATGCCCTTTCGCTTTCTGCATAGCCTTGGACAGGTTGGGAAGCGAGATTCCGAAACCGACCACTTCGTCGTCTTCCTCACGGACGATAAGCGTCACCAGGTCGTAGCGAAGCATCGGAATGTACATATTGATGTAGTAGTCGATCTGCTTTTGAGTCAGACGTGCGAAGCCGTATAACGGCGCGTACGACTCGTTTAATGTCCGGAACACCTTCTGCGCGTACGGCATGATCGATTTCGCGTTCTTAAACTTCATAACCTTCAGTCCGTATTTCTTCTTTACGATCTCGCCGATACGCAGATGTTTTTCCGGTACTCCGTCCGGTATATAGATCTTGAACTCATGCCAGTCCTGGTCTTTTGTATATCCCATACGTTCCATTTGTTTCGGATAGTAAGGATAATTATAGATGGTCGCCATCGTCCCGATCTGGTCGAATCCCTCTATCAGCATTCCTTCGTGATCCATATCGGTAAATCCCATCGGCCCTTGCAGTGCCTCCATGCCTTGTCCTACCGCCCATTTTTCTACAGCACCGAACAGGGCATCCACCACTTCGGCATCGTCAATGAAGTCTACGAACCCGAAACGTGCATATTTCTGGTTCCATGTCTCGTTGCTCCGGCGGTTGATCATTCCTGCGATGCGTCCCACAACCTTTCCGTCTTTGTATGCTAAAAAGTAGATCGCATCACACACTTCGAACGCCGGATTCTTCTTTTTATCCAACGTCACCATCTCTTCTTCGATCAGGCCGGGCACATGATACGGGTTGCCTTTATATAATTCGATATTGAACTTTACGAACTTTTTGAGTTCCTTCTTACTGGTAACTTCTTTAATTACTACGCTCATCGGTCATTTAGTTTGAACGGCAAATTTACACAATTAATTCATTTTTAGTGCCGGTTGGCAAGAAGAAAATGTTTTCTCTCCTTGAGCCCATAAAATCTTTGGCGTTCTATTTTTGCATCGGAATTGAAACGGATCGTAATGGTTTGTCGATGGAATGAAAGGGATTGTGCTTTTATCTCTGTATTGTCCTTTTGTACAATAACTCGATTTTAAGGTGTGTAATGATTCCAATTTCTTATCTTTGTGTCGTTTTCGTTGTTCCTTGTGTGGTGTGACGGTACCTTTGTGTATCCGTAAACTTTATTTGGAAACT
>ENA-OQMY01000272-OQMY01000272.1-human-gut-metagenome-genome-assembly--contig:-NODE-272-length-15579-cov-2.112866_pt1 | contig 15579 bp, 18 predicted proteins | sample MGYA00242623_ERZ504868 | MGnify/ENA primary metagenome ERZ504868 (study PRJEB26092, sample SAMD00036386) | human gut metagenome | host: Homo sapiens | study: EMG produced TPA metagenomics assembly of...
GTGGACGTATTTGGTCGAATTCCTTCTCCCAGAAGCGCAGGGTAGACTCGTTGACGTCGAACATCTGCGCCACCTCGCTGATGGAGAAATAGAGCTTTAGATTTTTATCTTTATTTAATGCCATCGTATTAAACAATGTTTAATCCATTACCTGGCCGTGATTTTCGGCAATCTGTATCATACGGTCGTATTCTTCCGGAGTCAGGTCCATGTAGTAGTACTTGGAGGGGTTGTCGTATTTGCCGCGGACGATCACCTCGTAGTGAAGGTGCGGGCCGGTGGATTTCCCTGTATTTCCCACTTCTCCGATCACTTCTCCGCGCTTTACTTTCTGTCCGACACGCGCCCGGAACTTGCTCAGGTGGCCGTAAAGCGTCTGGAATCCGTGCCCGTGATTGATCATCAGGCAGTTTCCATATCCCTGTTTCCAGGCAGCAAAGGTAACGACTCCGTCGCCGGTTGCATAGACTTCCGTGCCCACTTTGGCGGAAAAGTCCATGCCTGAGTGGAAGCGGGGAGTACGGTAGATCGGGTCGATACGCACACCGTAGCCGGATGCCGTACGTTTCAGGTCCTTATTGGCAATCGGCTGTATGGCGGGAATACATTTGCTTCGTTCTTCCTGGTTCTTGCCCAATGTGATCAGCTCCTCCAGCGAGTTGGATTGGACATAGAGCTGTTTGCTCAGCATGTCCATCTTCCGGGTGGTCGAGACGACCAGTTCGGGGTTGGACAGGTTCATCAGGTGTTCATACCGGTTGGTCCCGCCGAAACCGGACTTGTCGGACGGATTCGGGGATCGATTCCGCCTGGAAGATCGCCCGGTATAAGTTCTCGTCGCGTTGCTGTATGTCATCCAAGACTTCCAGCGCATTGTTCAGGCGCAACGAAAGCACTTCGTATTGTGTCTGCAACAGCTTGTTCTCCTTCTTTAAAAGCGATTCGACCGGCGAGTCGAACGTGCGCGAAAAGATAAAGAAAATGCCTACGCCGATCACGATACCGATGCTCAGGTGGCGGAGCACACCGAAAAACGGTCTTTGGCGGAGGGGTAAACGCGCTCGTAACTGAGCGTGTTGGGGTTATATAAGTAATATGTTTTTCTGCTTTTAAATAGTTTCATCAAATATTTTCTTGCTTGGATACGTGCAAAAATAATAATTTGCTGTACTTTTGCAAATTGTTTTTCAGAATATTAACGAGACTATATAGAATAGATTATGTTGACAGCAAAAGAAATCCGTGAATCATTTAAAGACTTCTTCGCTTCCAAGCAGCACCAGATTGTGCCTTCTGCTCCGATGGTGGTGAAGGGCGACCCTACATTGATGTTTACCAATGCAGGTATGAACCAGTTCAAAGATATAATCCTCGGGGAACGTACCCCGTAAATATCCACGTGTCGCGGATTCACAAAAGTGTCTTCGTGTGAGTGGAAAGCATAACGACCTGGAAGAGGTCGGACACGATACGTATCACCACACCATGTTCGAAATGTTGGGAAACTGGTCGTTCGGCGACTATTTCAAACAGGAGGCGATCAACTGGGCATGGGAATACCTGGTCGAAGTGTTGAAACTGAATCCCGACCGTTTGTATGCCACCGTGTTCGAAGGAAGTCCTGCCGAAGGCCTTTCGCGCGACGACGAGGCTGCCGGCTATTGGGAGAAGTTCCTGCCGAAAGCTCATATCATTAATGGCAACAAACACGATAACTTTTGGGAAATGGGTGATACAGGCCCTTGCGGTCCGTGTTCGGAGATCCACATCGACCTCCGTCCTGCAGAAGAGCGTGCCAAGATTTCAGGACGCGACTTGGTGAACCACGATCATCCCCAGGTTATCGAAATCTGGAATCTTGTATTCATGCAATACAACCGCAAAGCCGACAGCACTCTTGAGCCGCTTCCGGCGAAAGTGATCGATACCGGTATGGGATTCGAACGCCTGTGCATGGCTTTGCAGGGTAAAACATCCAATTACGACACGGACGTATTCCAGCCGTTGATTAAAGCAATCGCCCAAATGGCCGGAACGGAATATGGCAAAAATGAACAGAACGACATTGCCATGCGTGTTATTGCCGACCACATCCGTACCATTGCGTTCTCAATTACTGACGGACAATTGCCTTCGAATGCCAAGGCCGGTTACGTGATTCGTCGTATCCTGCGTCGTGCCGTTCGTTACGGATATACATTCCTTGGACAGAAACAGGCATTTATGTACAAATTACTTCCGGTTCTGATTGACAGCATGGGAGATGCCTATCCGGAACTGATTGCTCAAAAAGAGTTGATCGAAAAGGTTATCAAAGAAGAAGAAGAATCATTCCTCCGTACTTTGGAAACCGGTATCCGCCTGCTTGATAAAACAATGGCTGACACCAAAGCTAACGGAAAGACTGAAATCAGCGGTAAAGACGCTTTCACATTATATGATACATTCGGTTTCCCACTCGACCTGACAGAGTTGATTCTGCGTGAAAATGGTATGACAGTCAATGTCGAAGAGTTCGATGCCGAAATGCAACAGCAGAAACAACGTGCCCGCAATGCAGCTGCCATAGAGACAGGTGACTGGATCATACTGAAAGAAGGAACTACTGAGTTTGTAGGTTACGATTACACGGAATACGAAACTTCCATCCTGCGTTATCGCCAGGTGAAACAGAAAAACCAGACTCTGTATCAGATCGTACTGGACTACACTCCGTTCTATGCAGAGAGCGGTGGCCAGGTAGGCGACACCGGTGTATTGGTAAACGAATTCGAGACTATCGAAGTAATCGACACCAAGAAAGAAAATAATCTTCCGATACATATTACAAAGAAACTGCCCGAACATCCGGAAGCTCCGATGATGGCATGTGTAGACACAGACAAACGTGCCGCTTGTGCAGCCAATCACTCGGCTACCCACTTGCTGGACGAAGCGCTCCGTGAAGTTTTAGGCGAACATGTAGAGCAGAAAGGATCATTGGTTACACCGGACTCTCTGCGTTTTGACTTCTCCCACTTCCAGAAAGTGACGGACGAAGAAATCCGTAAGGTGGAAAAGCTGGTGAGCGAAAAGATCCGTGCCAACTATCCGCTGGAAGAGCATCGCAATATGCCGATTGCCGAAGCGAAAGCATTGGGCGCTATGGCTCTGTTCGGTGAAAAGTATGGCGATGAAGTCCGTGTGGTCAAATATGGCAACTCTATCGAATTGTGCGGTGGTACGCATATCCCTGCGACCGGCATGATCGGTTCCCTGCGTGTGGTCGGCGAAAGCTCCATCGCGGCAGGTGTGCGCCGTATCGAAGCGGTAACGGCCGAAGCGGCTGAAAACTACACCTTCATGTTGCAGGATTCCCTGCGTGAACTGCGTGCGATGTTCAACAATGTGCCGAACCTGTCTCAAACCATCAAGAAGGCCATCGAAGAGAATGCCGAACTGAAGAAGCAGGTAAGCGACTACGTGAAAGAGAAAGTGCAGTTGCTCAAGAAAGAACTGATCGCAAAAGCCGTTGAGCGCAATGGTGTCAAAGTGATCGCTTTCCGTGGTGAGGCCAGCGTGGATGCCATCAAAGACCTGGCTTTCCAGATCAAGGGGGAAAGCAATACGGAGGAAAAGGTTTTCTTCGTGGCTGGAATCAAAGACGGTGAGAAATGCGCGTTGATGGTTATGCTGAGCGAGCCGTTGGTGGCTGAAGGCTTGAATGCCGGCAAACTGGTGAAAGAAGCGGCAAAACTGATACAAGGCGGCGGAGGCGGTCAGCCTCATTTTGCAACAGCCGGAGGTAAGAATGTGGCCGGACTGGGTGAAGCCATCGAACATATCTTGGACGCAGCCGGTCTGAAATAAGAAGAAAGAGACGTTTCCCCTGCAGGAAATGATAGTTTCATGCAGGGAAAACTTTTGTTCCATGCCTATGAAGCTTTTGTTCCATAGGCATGGAATTTTCTTTCCCTGTTTTGATAATCGGATAACATATAATACCTTTGTCGCAACGATTATAATAAAAAAGGACATTATGGCCGCTCAAAAAGTAGTAATCAGCAAGGATCTCAAAGCCGATTTGCAGGCATTCTTTGCTTCCATGAGTTATGATAAACTCTTTATCCTGACCGATACGAACACGCAAGAAAAGTGTTATCCGCTGATAAAAGATATCCCAGCTTTGCAGGATACCCCGGTCATTACCGTGCAGGCGGGTGATACTCATAAAGACATCGAACAGGTCGCCTATATCTGGTCGCGTCTCTCGAACGAAGGAGCTTCCCGAAATTCGCTTTTGGTCAATCTGGGCGGCGGTATGATTACCGATATGGGAGGCTTCGCCGGTGCGACTTTCAAACGCGGACTGCGGACCGTCAATATCCCGACTACCCTGATGGCTTCTGTCGATGCGGCCGTGGGGGGAAAGACCGGGATTAACTTCAACGGCCTGAAGAACGAGGTCGGCTCTTTTTATCCACCCGAATGTGTCTTTATCGATTGCGAGTTCCTGCGTACGCTCGACCGCGACAATCTGCTTTCCGGCTATGCCGAAATGATCAAGCATGCGCTTATCAGTTCGATGGATATTTACGCTTCCGTCCTGCTGTTCGACCTCGACGCGAAGATCGATTATGCTTTTCTGAACAGGATGGTCGCCCAATCCGTAGCCGTAAAGGAACGTATCGTGGAGGAAGACCCGAAGGAGCACGGCATCCGTAAGGCACTGAACTTCGGCCATACGATCGGTCATGCCTACGAAAGTTTGTCCTTTAAGAAGGACCGTCCTTTGCTGCACGGCCATGCTGTTGCCGCCGGTATTGTCAGCGAATTGTACCTGTCTCATAAAGTATGTGGTTTCCCGATGGAGAAACTGAGTCAGGTCGTCTATTATTTGAAGGAGTATTATCCGGCTTTCGTGTTCGATTGCAAGGATTATGATACCTTATACGAGCTGATGACGCACGATAAGAAGAATGAAGCGGGAATCATCAACTTCACCTTGCTTTCTCAAGTCGGTGATGTTCAGATAAATCAGCAGGTGAGTAAGGAGAAAATACTCGAATCCCTGGATTTTTATCGTGAAAGCTTTGGAGTATAACGAAAAATAGTTACCTTTGCAGCCGTAAAACAAAAACGGGGTGTAGCTCAGCCCGGTTAGAGTACGCGTCTGGGGGGCGTGTGGTCGGAAGTTCGAATCTTCTCACCCCGACTGAGTAAAGGAGTTAAATGTAAGTCAGTTATGATTTTAGTTTAGCTCCTTTTCTATTGTAAAGGCATGAAATCAGCTTAAAAAAAACGGGTGTTTTGCACATTTTGGATGAAATTTCCTGCAAAATACCTGCAAAAAATTTTAAGCAGATATGGTAACAACAAAATTCTATCTCGATCTCCGGGCTGTATATCCGGGCAAGGAAGCCCCGCTGAAGCTGGCGTTGACAAAAAAAGGGCGTACCGCGTTAATATTTCTTCGTATTCGTATTTTACCGACGCAATGGGATAGGGAGGCGTGTAAAATCATTGCCCATCCCGACAAACTTTTCTTGAATAATTACATAAGAGCCCGTAAACAGGAAATAGACGACTTGCTGTTCAGACTGGAAAGGAGTGGCTTTCTGCAATACAGGAGTATAACGGAGATCCGAAAGCGTGTCCTTTTCGAACTGGAAACCCTCGAAGAAGAAAAAACGCGTCTGGAATGGCTTCTCAGATCGTTTCTTACGTTTTGCATCGGTCAAGAAGGAGAGCACCAAGCGTATTTACATGCAGACTTATAAACGCATGGCGGCTTTCGACAAGGGACTTAGGGAGCGTGCGTTTAGAGGAAATCAACAAGGAGTGGCTGGCGCGTTTCGACTTGTTCCTGCAACAGACTTCGCCCTCGCAGAACGCTCGTAACATCCATTTCCGGAACATACGGGCGGTGTTTAATGATGCCATCGACGATGATATTACAGGCTTCTACCCGTTTCGTAGATTCAAGATACGCGCGGTTGCTACCCCGAAACGCTCGCTGTCGGTAGAACGGCTACGGCTGCTGTTTGATACCCCGGTAGAAGAACATTTGGAGAAATACCGGGATATGTTCAAACTGACATTCCTGCTTATCGGGATTAACGTGATCGACCTGTGCCACCTGAAAGTGATAATTGACGGGCGGGTGGAATACTACCGGGCTAAGACCAACCGCCTCTATTCTGTCAAGGTGGAGCCGGAAGCTATGGAGATCATCAACCGCTATCCGGGCAAGGACTACCTGCTCGATATCATGGACCGCTACGGCAATTACAAGGATTACGCCAAACGGCTTAACGACAATCTGCAACGTATTGGCGATATGAGGCGCGTTGGGAGAGGGGGAAAGAAGATATTCACGCCGCTTTTCCCCGGTATCACCACCTACTGGGCGCGCCACAGCTGGGCGACCGTTGCCGCTTCGCTCGACATACCCAAGGAGACTATTGCTGCCGCCTTGGGGCATGGAGGAAATACGGTGACCGACATCTACATTGATTTCGATCGGCAAAAGGTAGACGATGCCAACCGCCGCGTAATCGATTGGGTATTCTATGGAAAACGATGAAAAGTAGCAGCCCGGTTCTCCGCCGGGCTGCATGCTGTTTGGCAAATTATTTCTTTAGCTTGTAGACCATCCGGCCAACAATGATCAGTATTATGACAATGACAGCCGCCATTGCCCAGCCTCCGACTTCGATTTTCGTTCGTTGCCATACAGTCAATTTCTTTTCGATTTCGACCGGGTATGGCACTCGGATAGAATCCGTCCGGTTTATATACAGCGTGTCTACCCTGTCCTTGTACTTATAGATGTACCTGTACCGATATTCGGTAACGGTATCGCCTCTTTGGATTACATAGGTCGAATCATGTATAAGTACACTATCGATCCGGACAGAGTTGAAGAACACGCTGTCAGTCTTAATTGCTTCAACAGGAACATACTTGATTTGTGTACGGCAAGATGTAAGCAATAACAACAATGCCAATAACAGCAATCCTATCAAGCTCCCTATCAGTTCATCTTTTGTCTCTTTGTTCATCATAGCATCCCCCATCCCGTAATAATATCACTCATCTCCGCATCTCGGCCATTCTCCACCCGGCTCATCCCGGCCACAATACGGATCATCTGTTCTCGGTTGTTAATATTAATCGGATCGTCAGCCGGGATTCCGGCGTAGCCTGAAACGGTTTTGATATAGGCTTCCGTGTGATTGTTGTCCTCCGGCGGGGCCCAACGGGTAATCATCTTACGGATCGTATCCAGCTTATAGTTTCGGTAATAGTTAAAGAGGATCTTAAAGATTGCCCTATACCCGTATGCCATCGATTTAAATTGTTTAAACTCTCTGTCTGAGCTTGTCTTCTCACCTTGGAAGACATCGCTGTTCCTTCTGATGTTCCCTGGGTTGTTGTTGCGCAATCCCCGGGGTAAATTGTTATTTCTCATTCCTTATCCTCCTATTATTAATACCCATTCTGCGGTTCACGATCACCGCATTTCTTTCTCTCACACCTTTTCATAGCAAGTTCAAGCTTGACATCCGAATAGCTCTCTTTCAAAGTAAAAAGCTCATCCTGTACCTGTCGAAGCCTTCCGGTTTGTTCTACAAAACGTTCTTCTTTTTCTGATAGCTGTTTCTGCAGGAACTCGTTATACTCACGTAAAGCCTTGAACTCCTCCACATCGGCATGGGCGTCCTCAATACGGGCGTTTGTCTTCCGGTTCGTATAGAAGCTAATCCCCCATTTTATCGCCTCGAATCCTCCCAATGTTCCGATGATTGTCAGGATGTCAGTTAATTCTACATTCACTTTACACCTCCTTCCGTTTTTATTTGATCATCTTTGTTACGAGTTTTTTCATTGCCATAAGGCAGTGTTTGTTATTTCTCCGCCTCCGGTCTGTGATAGATGGGAGGCGGATTTTATATTATTCAGCCTGTTGCTCCTCTTTTAGCGGTTCATCCAAAATTTTGACATACGTCGGCATCGTGAACTCAGAGAACATGCCGTTGCGATCTATGAAGTCAACACGTTGTTTGAGGTATTGAAGTTCTTCATCAGTCAAAGCTATATCTGTTGTTTCTGTTATGGCCGCTGCATCAGTAAATCCGATATTGATTTGACCACTCCCCATATCCTTGATAACGATACGCTTCTGATCAACCTCCGAGATCGCTATCTTACTGTCTATCGATACTTTCAGTTCCATGTTTTTTCTCGTGTCAAACTGTGGTAACACGGTGTTGAGTATTAATACTCTGTCTTTTAATGTCAGTTCCATATTGTATGTTTTTATGATTGTTTGCATTGTAATTAATAATGTCTATTGAATAGATACCATCCCTGGTTAAAATAAGCGAACGTTGCACAGTCACCCTTATTCATGTCAAGTGTCATGCTGTTGCCGTTATTGTCCAACAATGGTGTATCAGAGTTTTCTGGTTCTATTCTGATACCTTCGGAAGAGAACTTCGCCACGATCACATGCACAAAAATCACGGAATTGAAACCGACTTCGCTCCACGAATCTCCGTATTCCGGTGGACTTCTCCCATTTTCTTGTGATCGTCGACCGGGAAGGGAGATAGACGCTAAGATACGTACTGGTACTGAAGACGAACGTGTCCCGATAACCGATGTTCAGGACGATTGTATCACTCTTGTCCGACGAGGGTGCATAACGGGCAGTCGAGATCGATCCGTTGACCTTTAAACCTCCAATGCAGTATAACGCATAGTTGCGCCGTCCACCATGAACATCTATCACAGCCCCATAATTTATATCGTTGTGATTAGTTGTATACTCAAGGCGCATCAAAGCACTTGTTCCCCCAAGCGTAGACGGCAAGGTATTTAGACCTAGGCCGGCCCATTTACCGGAAGATGAAAATCCCAAAAACGCATTACTTCCTGATGAATAAAGGAAAAATTTAGAAGACGATTCACCGGAATAGCGGTTATCCGAGAATAGTCCTCCAGACTCCATCCTAAGTCCTCCGATGTAGGCATCCCCATTTTGATAAACTTTAAACGGAGCATTTGCAGGTGTTGCATTTCCAGCCCAGATTCGAACAGAGTTTCCGGCAGTTCCACCTCCCGATAACCCGGCAAGTTTTTCTCCATTTGAATTTGCTATATAGATACTTCCTCTACTTTCCACGTTTCCATTGCTTTCTACCCGGAATGTCGGATCAGTGGGTGGTTGCCCTTTCGCCCCGGCTGTTCCTCCGACCAAATACGGATTGTACCAGACGCCGACATTCCACCTGTGCTTCCAAAAGCGATCGCACCCGTAGTTATGAGTCCGCCATTGATCTTCGTTATTGTATTGTCATATTTTGAGGCAAGAACCCATTTAGAACCGCTATATCTATAGATATTCTCCCCATCCACCCATAAGTCATTTGTCCGCATACCCGATGTTGGATCCGTCGTTTGATAAAATACCCTTGCCTTGTTATTTGCAGTCAATTGGGCGTTGTTGGCTGCATTCGACGCATTCTCTGCATCCGTCAGGGCATCATTTACCCCATCATACAACGGTTGAAGGTTAGGACGGTCGGAAATGTTATTATAACCGGATGTTCCGGATTTGAATATCACAGGTCCGGTTATAGTCCCATTCACCAGATCAATCACCAATCGGGCTAACTTGTCCTTTATCAATCCTGTCGTGATCGTCTGGCCGGCAATCTCAGTGTATCCATAATTCGGAAGCCAAGAGCGTACGCCATCCTCCGGAGTATTGAGCACCCCTACCCAGAAATGATAGAACCCTGTTTCATCCTCTAACTTTATCTGCCGTTCACTGACATATATTGAGCCATTTGTTCCTTCTTTTGGACATTTGGCATAAACATAATAGGCAAGCGAATTATTCAGCCGGAAAGAAGCCGCCGGAATAGCCCATTCACGGATTTCCTCGCTAACGGTAAAGTGTACTAACTTTCCTGTCGTATTCTTGAAATAGTTGGCATCATTGTCCGCATTCGGAATAAACTTCATCCCTATAAGCTCCATCTGCTGGGAATTGGTGCCGACGATAAGTTGAGCCGTATGCACGGCCAACGGCTTGATAAGTTCAGTGAAATAATCCCCTTCCGGGTCAAACATCATGCCCAAAGTTTCCATCACGTCCCGCCATGAGCGTTTCGTATGCTCCCGGACCGGCTTAACCGCATCCTCAATCTCTTCCGGCACTTTATTCACATCATCCACCAGATCCTTAAAACCATTCGATTCAAGGAAATCGGACAAGGTAAGTTCATACCGGTATGAAGGTGTACCGTCTTTCTCGATATACCTTTTTATTTTGGTAACACGAATCTCTCGATCGATATCTAACTGTTCGGAATATACGCCAACCATCTGGCCACAGGCGATAAAGATGTTTTGCAAACGAAAAACAATTTCATCACATTTTCCTCGTAACTGGATGCGTTTCTCACACTTGCCATCCAACCATGCTTGCGCCTCTTCCTGTAGCTGTAATGAAGCGTTATCCCTATAGCTTTGCGGCATTTTCAGGCCGGTAAGGATAAACTTGTCACCGACAGAAAAATTAATGTCACCGGGAACTTTCAAGGCGTTTTCCTGGTCATTCTGCTTTAGTTTGAACTGTTTCAAGTCATTGTCCCAACTGTCTTCAACGATTGCAAGGTCATAGCCAGCCAAGCCGCCATCCTGGAATGTAACGATCACTTCCACCCCGTCCAACAGGCAATCGGTAAGATTGAAATCCATATCGGCAGCTCTCAGAGTGTAATCGTCGATCTTTTCTGTTACGGCAAACTCTCCTTTCGGAAAGATATGGTCGAATTGCATGGACTTTTCTATCCGGCCGTACTTCTCTACATTCTTTTCGATAGAAAGCAGACCATCAGGCAGAAGAAGATAATCAGTGCCATAATCAGGACCGAGATTCTTGTCTGAACCGTATGGATAAAAAACCGTTACTGGTGGCGTATCATCAACAGCAGACACTTCCAGTTCGGTAAAACCCATTCCTTCGCCCTGTGCCAAGACAAGGCCGTTGCTTGAATACTCCCTCCTGCCGATATTTATTGTCTGGCCGGATATCCAGTATTCCGTATTCAATTCTTTAATGAGTTCGTCAAGTACCGTCCCGACTTTCTTATCTTTGAAAGAAAGGGTAACCATCCGGGATTCGATACAGGATCCGGCCACCCAACCAGATCCTGTACGGTTCATGTTTTTGACAAATAGGGTTAGCCAGTCACGGGCGGTACCGGTGTAATAGTCGAAGTTCTTTTTCCGCTCCGGTGTACCATGAAGGAAAAACTCTGCATCCAAAAGGTCGTACCGACTTGAATAGAACTGAACGGTATATTCCCAACCAAGAGATGTCTCCTTTTTCGTCACCTTCTCATTATGCCGGATCTTGTATTTTGTCCCTTCAAAGTCTATATAGTCGTTGATTTGAAGGTTTTACCACATTTCGGGAAAGAAAATTCAGGGTAAGAGTGTCCTCACCCATAATCTCTTCGACCGTATAACTATTATCCTTCAGATAAACGTCACAAACTACCGTATTTCCGCGCTTTATTTCCATACTGCTAAATAACCTACTTATTTTTAGGCAATAAAAACACGGCAACCGGATATATGACATTTTACCGGTTGTCGTGTTTTAATATATAAGGTAGATGTTCTGTTTATGGTAGATTTCTAAAGCGCAAGTCCACACGCGCCAAAAGTCGTAGACAACGCTGCAATCTCACACCAGAACATCGGCTTCGTTGATACAAAGTCCTGCCATATATTACCACTCAACCGTTTACTCATGCCTATTACCGTGTAAACGATAAAAGCCAGCCACACCGGAATAAGAACCCACCAGAAAGACGTGCAGCCAACCCATAGCTGAGAAGAAAGCAACGTCAATGCCGCCGATCCACAATGAATGCGGTTTATCCAAGTGTCTTTGAAATCAGGAGCCAAACCGACACCAATCAAACCGATACAGGCTGCGATCGCCAGCAACCGCATAGTAAAGGTTGTACTCATTTCCCAAATGACCGGGAATAGGAACATAGCCGTCAGTGCCATGCTTGCTCCAAAGATCAATTTATGATCAAGAGTATAATACGTCGCACTAATTGAGTACGGTACACCTTTTGCCTTTATACAAACTGCTGCTGTATAAACTGCAATAACCCAAAAAGAAATAATTAATAATAACATGATTTTCAAACTTTATTGTTTAACTTTGTTTCCGGAGACCCTCGGTCCCCTAATTTTCTTTTTTTACAGCCTCCAATCTGTGATAGCCTGGAGGCTGTTTTATTATTCTTTCGCCACCGAACATTTTATATCTCCATTTGTTTTAAAAGAAAATACCCAACCTGGGGTTGGCGATTATCAATAATTTTTTCTGAATATACATTTGCTGTCTTTCTGCTGTGACAGCCCAAAGACAGTGTCACTAATTTATTAATACGGCCTTGCAGGCGGAGTGAAGTTTGATGTCCAACGGGCAATATTACTGATGCGAAACTCGTCAATCATACCGTTCAGATACAATCCATAATCCCGATATTTTCCGATCATTAAAGAACTATAGTACCCTGAAACCATCGTTGATGTGAAACCAGACGCATACACTCCATTTACATACACTTTCCAATATCGAGATTGTGACCTGACGATCGCAAGATGAACCCACTGATCCCGTGGCATCGTAAAATAGCATATTGCATCCCCTCGGGTTCCACCATACTGCAATCCAAAGAAAATGCGTCCGTCAGATTCCTCCATTATATCAAAGCTGTAACTTCCACCACCATTGCCTTTTGACATTATACCGTTTCTCACACCACTTTTCAGTTTAATCCAAAAATCGACGGTATAGTTTGGATATAGGGACTCGTTTATGGCATTCGTTCCACTTATCTTTACATACCCGTTTCCTGAAAACGAAACGCAATTCTTGAATTTTCCCACTACATAGGACATATTACTACCAACATAAGGCTTGCCTGAGGCTTCATCTTTCAATGATCCATCAAAATGTAGCAACAGCAAAGTATTCCTGTCTACTTTCTTCCGTCCCATCATCGATCTTATCATACCAACCTCCTTTCCGCCGAAAGTCGGTCAGATACTTGAGTTAAGAGGTGTTTACCCCCCCCCCGTTAACCATTTGTAAACAATTATTTCTCATGATTTTATCTCCTATTTTTTAGTCGTTAATATCTTGTTTCATCTTTTTCAACGGCAGATCATTCTTCGTAAGCCCAATAGCGGATCAGGACAGTGCCATCACCGCCGTTACCGTAAGTACCACAACCGCCACCACCGTAACCGCCACTTTTTCTATTGCCATTTCCAGTTCCGCATCCTTTGTCGTAATCGGATTCTCCACCCATGCCCCCATTTATATTTCTGTCTGAACCACCACCTCCGGCATTTCGTTTCCCAGTAGGTTCGCCAAAATCGCGGGTTGTATGCCTTTGACCCTTTCCTCCGCCATATAGGGAACCAGCTGGATAGAGAGAGCCATTTTCATTGCGGCTGCCTATTCCGTTAGATCCATCAGAACCCGCTTTAGCCGTATCTGAATCATCTCCTGCTCCGCCACTTCCGCCGTTGCCACCAGTATATGCTCCGGCATTACTTCCGCCTGGATAACCATTACCCGCACCATTTCCGCCATTAGCTCTATAACTTAAATTTAAGAATTGAGAGTATCCACCGTTGGGGGCAACTTCAGAATACCCTCCAATTCCTCCTTTCCCAACTGTTATCGGAATTGACTGACCCGGTGCAACAGAGATAGCATCACCGTCTCTCCATCCGGATGTATCTTTTTTGAAGGTTTTAGTATAGCCGCCACCTCCACCGCTTCCATTATGTCCTGCACCCCCTCCTCCGACAAGAAACACATCAACCTCCCTACATCCTTTAGGTACGATCCAGGTATAATTCCCGGCAGGATAGAACCTCTTGGTGAACAACTGCAACTTCTTCCGTCCCATCATCGACCGTCTCATCTACGCCCTCCTTTCTTACGATAAGAGGTCGTAACTTCTTTATTTATAGAGCATTTACCCCCCCCCGGTTTAACTTTTAATAACATAACCTGTTTCATTGCTTTACCTCCTGTACAATTGTGGGCAAGTCTTTCAAGTCGTTCGGATAACCTGTAACGGTTGTCAGAATGCAGAGATAGATCACACCGTATTGTTCATAATATTTGTCTTTCTCGAATGCCATACCCTGCACGTATGGAATAGGATCATCAAGCGTGCCTGCGTGCTCAGCTTCAACGATCTTATACAGTGAAGCAGTTTCTATGCCCGGTTTCCAATCGGCTTGCAGCTTGTGCTTTTGTATCACTTCAAACAAAGTGTCGCTTTCTCCTTCCACTACTCGAAGCCGGAAGCCTATTTCAACTTCCTTGCCAAACTCCGCATCTTTCTCACCCCAAATGGGGAATAAGACCTGCATCTCCAACGCTTGGCTGGCTGTGAGAGACACGCTGTTCATCATCGCACGGGCAAAGGTCACTGCCTGCGCTTCCGGGGATTTAGCGATTGCCTTATCTGCTTTAGTTTGCAAGGCTGCCGTTGTTGTATGGATCATTTCAGGATAGCCTTTTACTATGATAGCTTCGACCTCCTCGGCTGTTTGGGCGGCATCGATACGGGATAGCAAGCCGTCTGTCACCTTGGCGCACTGCTCCGAATAGTCCGCTATTTCGTCAAGAGCAACCGTTAAGATATTCGAGGCGTACAGATGACCGCCTACTTCGACTTCTTCCTGCCGGCCACACTTGTCTTTCAGACGAAGCGTATCACCGGCATAGGCATCCTGTTCGTCGATGTAGTAATGATGGATGTCTTTGTCGTAGATTTCCTGCCGTTTGGCATCACGGGCACGCCAGAGCAGTTCTTCCGGTGTCGGCTGTGGTTCCGGTGTCAGTGCCATGTACCAGCATTCCAACGGTGAAGCTTCCGGATAGTCGTTATGATACTTCTCCTGTTCTTCGTTAAGCAAGAGATAAGCGCCATCTTCAAACTCTTCAAGAGTTGTGCCTGTCTTATAGGAAGCAGGTAAGACTTCTTCTATAGGCCAAAAGTTTATTTGTTTTTGAATGTATAGCATGATATTGTTCGTTTTTAAATTACACATACGGTTTAGTAGGAGGAGTGAAGTTTGATGTCCAACGGGCGATATCACTTACTCTGAATTCATCTATTTTTGATTTTATAGAATATAGAGGATCACCATCTCTCCTGTTTTGTCCTCCTAATCTTAAACTATAACTCGGAAGAATAGAACTTTTCAAAAGACCTTCCCCTTTCAAATATCCATCGATAAAGATCATAACATTCCAATTATGACATACCACTGCTATATGTGACCAGTTTTTTTAAAGTTGGATATGTGTACGTGGAAATAAAGGATTCAGATGTATTATCGGCATGAAAGGTTATACCCAAACCATTATAAATATATAAAAATAGTGCTCCACATTGTCTTATACTGTCTCCTGCTTGGGTGCAACCGAATAATAATGATTCATTTCTTTCATTAGGATATATCCAA
>ENA-OQMY01000273-OQMY01000273.1-human-gut-metagenome-genome-assembly--contig:-NODE-273-length-15562-cov-2.636022_pt1 | contig 15562 bp, 16 predicted proteins | sample MGYA00242623_ERZ504868 | MGnify/ENA primary metagenome ERZ504868 (study PRJEB26092, sample SAMD00036386) | human gut metagenome | host: Homo sapiens | study: EMG produced TPA metagenomics assembly of...
GTATCTTTGTTGCTATGTACTGTTATATTCTATGAGCCGGCCCCTCTCCTATCACCAAAACTGCACTGCCGCGCACGCAAAAAGGCACGCCGCCCTTTTTCGGACGCACAGTGCCTTTTTTCTGTCACTTTCTTATCTTCAGCCTATGATCAGCTGGTTTTTCTCATGGCAGCCTCTACCACATGGCCGACCAGAACAGATGTGGTAACGGATCCTACGCCGCCTGGAACCGGTGTGATTGCCTCAACGATCGGCTCAGCTTTTGCGTATGCAACGTCTCCGCAGAGTTTTCCTTCTTCGTTTACGTTGATTCCGACATCAATAACGGTCTGGCCTGCACACAGGTAAGTATCATCTACAACACCTGCACGGCCTGCTGCTACGATCACGATATCTGCCTCTTTAACTACAGACGGCATGTCTTTCGTTCTGGTATGGCAGATGGTTACGGTTGCGTTTTTCTTTAACAGCATCATGGCTGCCGGTTTTTCCTACAACGAGGCTGCGGCCTACGACAACGGCTTTTTTACCGGTGCAGTCGATGCCGTAGTGGTCGAGGATCTCCATGCAGGCCTGCGGAGTACATGGCGGGAAGCCCTGTTTTGTTCCGGCGAATACGCCTACCATGGAACCGTCTGTGATACCGTCTACGTCCTTCTCCGGGGAGAGTGCTTTGATGACTGCTGCCTCATCGAGATGTTTCGGAAGCGGACGGAAAATCAGAACGCCGTGGATGGAATCGTCTTTGTTTACTTTATCGATGGTAGCCATCAGCTCTTCCTGGGTAACGTCTGCCGGGAGAAGGAATTTCTCGTATGCAACGCCTAAGGTCTCACAGCGTTTGGTTGCTCCTCTTTCGTAGGAAAGGTCATCCTCTCTCTCTCCGACACGGATGATTCCGAGAGTCGGTTTTACTCCTTTTGCTTCCAGCTCTGCTACATTTGCTTTGATCTTCTCATTTAATGCTGCTGTTACTTCTTTTCCTAATAACTGTTTTGCCATTTTTTTATCCTCCGCTTTTCTTTCGGTCAAAGAGAACTCCTTTTGCAACCCGCTTGCTGCCGGGAAGTTTCTCTGGCCGTTTGTTTTCAGGCTTTCAGTCTTCCCAGTACGTTCCGGAAAATCTCGTCTGCTTTTACGGTATAGACCGCAAGCATTTCATCACATTTTCGATTTAGTTCTTCTGCATATTCCCGGTTTTTCATAGATTTCGTGTTGATATATACATTCAGGGAAGCACCCTCTAAGGCTGCTTTGCAGAATGCTGCGCCAACACCTGCGTCACTGATCGCAAGTGCAGAACCTTTTGCTGCAAATTCTACGATCAGGTCGATTGCTTCGCAGCATTTTTCCATAATTTCCATTGGAACAGAGCAGGCATCCTTCAGCACAATCTCCATGACTCTTGCTTTTTCTGCCTTCTCCTCCTCTGTCTCGCGCGGCATGCCGTATGCTTTGGAGAGCGGTTCGAACACTTCTGCATCGCGCTCGATCAGGTGAAGCAGTTCGTCCTGAAGCGTGGTTGCTTTCGCCATCAGCTCTTTCATTTCCTCTTCGACATCCGCATATTTCTTTTTACCTACTGTCAGCGCACCAACCATGTTGCCAAGCGCTGTGCCGACAGCGCCAACCAGTGCAGAAGCTCCGCCGCCGCCCGGAACCGGTGCTTTGGAACCGAGCACGTCTACAAACTCATTGCAAGGTACTGTTGAAAATCCCATGTTATTTCCTCCGCTTATTTTTTCGATCCAGAAGCCATCCTGATGGCCTCAAACCATAACTATTTTGCAGCCAGAGCCTTCAGCATATCAATTGTGACATCTCCCACAACCGCCATATCCTCTCCCTGCGTAAAATGCAGCCGGGAAATTGTCCGAAAAGAGGATCTGCGCGGACGGCGGAAACTCATCATCTCCTGCCCATAAAACTCAGTCGTACAAAAAGCCCTTTCATAAACTCCAGCTCATATCCGACATCACCGGATGAAATCGCCTGAGCGCCGACACGTTCCATGATCTCACGGAATGCATCCAGCTTTCCGCCAAAGCCAAAACGCAAGACGGAACAGGCATCTTCCCTGGAACTGTTTAAAATAAACTTCTCCCACGGAATCTCCCGGTACGTCAAAAATTTTCCGGTAGACGGAGCAGCTCCGCCCTCTGTCAGATAACGCAATACCAAAATTTTTGCATTCGGTTTTTTCTCGAGTGGATACCAGCCAATTATCGGCGAAACGCTTCCATCATCTCCAATATGAAATACGTTGTACTCCGGCCACGAAATCCGGTAGGAAACACCCATCAGGGAAACGGTAAACTCCTGTTTTTCCGCATCATACGGAACGTCGCACCGGCTGGAAATCTCTCTTGGATCTGCATTCTGATACACTTCCAGATAATGCTCATACGGAATACGCTCTTTGCTGTCTTTTTCGTAATTTAAGTCTACTGCCATGTAAATCCAATTCCTCTCAAAAAGGTTCGCCACAATTCAAAGCAAAACCACATGTGTTTCACCTTGAATCGTAACAGAAAGTTCTGCTTCCGTTTTATGCTTCCACAGACGGGAACATCGTCGTGTCTGTGTGCGGCAGGAAGCACGCCGCTACAAATTCATCCATATAGGTTGGTACCGTAGAGAGTTCCAGATATGTCATGTTCCGGGCAACCTCATACGTTTTCTTCTCTGCTGCTGTCGATAAAAGCATTGAATACGCACCGGTCAGGGAAGAGTTACCAATGTAATGGAATTTTTCCAGCGGAATATCCGGGAACATACCGATGGTAACGGCATTTTTCATGTTGATGCCGCTTCCGATACCGCCCGCTACGTAAACCTCCTCGATCATGGAAACATCCATATCCAGATAGTTCAGCATCGTACGGATCGCTGAGAAAATCGCGCCCTTGGCGCGGATAAAGTTGTCGATATCGACCTCGGTAATCTCAACATCGCGGACACTTCCAGCCTCCTCCTCGAACGCAATGACATAGCTTCCCATGCCATATTTGTCGTGGCGGATCCGTTTTCCCTCACGGATAAATTTACCCTTCGGATTGACCATCTTCGCGCGGAACAGCGCCGCAATCACATCGATGATACCGGAACCGCAAAGGCCGATCGGTTTCGTACCCTCATCTCCGATAACATGGTACGAAGGTTCCATCGTCTCCGGATCAATCGTACATTTTTCAATCGCACCGTCGGTCGCACGCATGCCACAGCTGATATCGCCGCCCTCAAAGGCCGGTCCGGCCGAGCAGGCACAGCTTACCATAAAGTCAGAGTTTCCAAATGCAAGCTCGCCATTGGTACCAAGGTCAATAAAAACGACTCATCTCCGGCCGGTTCCAGATCATGCTGACCAACGCGCCGGCAGTAATATCTCCGCCCACATAGCTTCCGATGTTCGGTGCCAGAATGATATGGGCGTCCGGATGAATCGCAAGATTGACATCCGATGCAAACAGTGAGTTTGTCTTAAAGAAGGCCGGAATATACGGCTCCATCCGAAGCGGATCTGCATTGATGCCCATCATCAGATGCTCCATGGTAGTGTTTCCGGCAATCGCCGCACGGTAAATCTGCTGACTGCTGATTTTCGCTGCACGGCACATGTTGGAGATCGATCGGGTTTTAAGGTTTCTTTGATGATTGCATTCTGCAGTCTTTCATGGCCTCCCGGTTTCTGGGATTCAATGATACGGTTGATAACATCCGCACCATACCGGATCTGTCCGTTTCCGGAAGAGGCTTTTGCCAGGATTTCTCCGCTCAGCATATCCACGATCAGTGCAGAAACTGTCGTTGTTCCAATGTCGACAACGAGACCGCCGACAACTGCTTTTGCTTCCATTGGAAGCATATCGTATAAAAAGACGTCATTTGGCGTAACCCGGACGACACACTGTGCCTGAAAATGGGATTCCCGAAGGACATCCGGCATTTTTTTCAGTACAGAGTACGGAATCCGTACCCGGTCAAGCCCCGTCGCTGCCTGTACAGCCCAGGTTACTCTCTCGTTATCCGGCATCGTATCATCCAGAGTAGGCTCTTCCATTGAGATTGTAATCACCTGCATGCTGTTTTTCAGCTCCAGACCGGCGTCTGTAATTTTCTTTTTCGTATCTTCAAAAATTGCAATTTCACTCGGTGAACTAAGGTCTGCCACTTTCATGCGGCTCCGGTAAGCGGATGCAATGTCCGGCACTTCCACTTCAACATCGCCTTTGACGGTGCTGACGCACGCCAGTCTCCAGCCATTCTGATATTCTTCCTCAGAAATATGGCGGGTTATTTTGGAATCCAGCTCACCGCTCACAAGACGAACGCGGCATTTACCGCACGATGCGTTTCCGGAACACGGTGCATCGATCGGCACATTGCTCTTCTGCGCTACTTCAAGAAGGCGCTCACCCTCGGTTGCGTAGGTGACTACCGGTTCTCCCTCTTCAAATCGAAAGGTTACTTTTGCCATAATCTGTAAATCCCCCAGTCGTATATATTCTCCGCTGTTTTTTTATTTTTCCGCTTTTAGATAGAAAAACCCCTGATGGTGCCTCAGGTTTTCGCAAACGCTACGGCACCATCAGGGGAAAACCTGCGAGATTTAAAGATTAAAGCTCCAGATAAGAATCTGCGTACAGAGTGTTGCCTTTGAATACGTCACAGGATTTAATGGTCTCCATCAGTCTCAGGTCATTCGGGTTAACGATGGCGCTGGTCAGACCCTGCATCATAGCCATAGCTACAAGTGCGGAATCCATGATCGGACGGATGTTTTTCGGCATACCGTTGGAGTTGTTGGAAAGTCCGCCGGTAGAATTCAGTCCCATATCACTGAACATCTTGATGCACTCAAGAACTTCCATCTGTTTGTCCTGCATTCCTTTTACAACCAGAAACAGCGGGTCAAACCACAGATCGGTCGGCTCCATACCATGCTCCATACCTCTTTCCAGAAGGGTCTGGCAGTACATCATACGCTCGTCGTTGTCTTTTGCAATTCCTTCGCCGTTGCAAAGTGCAATAACGATTGCATCGTTTGCAGCCGCAAGGTCAACGTACTCGATTCTTCCTGCAGCATCTGCAGAGTTTACGATCGGTTTTCCTTTGGAACGGTTGTATACAGAGATACCAGCCTCAATTGCTTTTTTGTTGGATGTATCCAGAGCCAGCGGAACATTGTCAAAATTGCTCTGCAGCAGCTCAACAGCCCATTTCATGATGTCTTCTCCATCATTCTCAGCCGGTCCGATGTTTACATCAAGGTAAACGGCACCAGCATCCAGCTGCTGTTTTGCTCTCTTTAAAATTGGCTCTTCATCTCTTGCTGCGAATGCTTTGTTTACAGTAGGAGCTGTAACGGAAAGTCTTTCGCCGATGGTTACAAATTTTGCCATATCTCTTCTCCTTTTCTTTTGGGAATCCCCCATAATTATTTTTTTCACGGAAGGAACTCCGCTTGTCTGGAGTTCCTCCCGGAATTTTTATGTATTACAGTTCTCCGTTTGCCTGCAGATCTTTCATGAATTTCACAAGCTGAACTGCCTCAAGCGGAGCAACGATTACTTCCCATCCAGGAAGTTTGGACTCAATGTCGCCCTTTAATACGGCTACTTTACCAGGAATGATAACTTTTCTGGATTTTACTTTATCTTCTACATTCTCTTTGAAGAATTTGGAGATAGAGTTACCGGAGAATTTACCTGCTGCCCAGGATGTCAGTACAGAAAGTCCGCCGGCGTCGTTGATTACAAGGTTTACCGGAACTCCGGATCTCTCGAGCTCTCCGGATACCAGGAAATAGGTCAGAGCAAAGTCTACTGTGGTCAGGCAGATCGAATTTTCATCTGCGCCGTTCAGCGGGTAGATGCCCGGCTCTACTTTCATCGGTTTCTGCGGATCGGTAAATACGTTCTGGCGAAGTCCGAATACCGGAAGTGCCTCTGCGTATCCCATTTCCTCAAGAACAATAATGGAACCGTATTTCATGGTGAACAGGGAAAGCAGTGCCTGCTGCATATATCTGTCGCCCTGTGCAATTTTTGCCAGATTTACAATAGACGGATAACCAAAGGTACGGTCTGTATCCTTTAAGGATGCACGTCTTACCTGTACGGTAGTAGCAAAGGTCTCTTTGATGGTCGCTTCTGTGGTATCAAGAACAAGGTTCTTGTTGCCGAGTTTCTCGATTGCTTCTACGGTGTCGTGAAGCTCATCAATGTTTGCGCCACTTACGCCGAGAACAACGCCTGCCTCTGTGGCAAGTTTGCTCATCTCTTCATAATTGGATGCATTTGCACCATTCAGGATCGGTTTGCCTGCTTTGCATACTTCCAGAGCAGCTTTTGCAGCTTCTGCGTCCTCACAGCCAAGTACCAGAACTTTTCCGGTTGCTGCTGCTTTCGTTACAAGAGATACGTATTTGTCTACGCCATTTCCGGCATAGTTTACATACAGCATCTCTGCGCACATACGCTCACCGATACGGTCGTAATCAACTTTTTTGTCTTCTTCCAGTTTTGCGTCGATCTCTTCGTCAGACATGCAGCTGCAGAGAGATACTGCATAACGGGTTTTGCTTACAAATGTTTTCTCATGACGATAGAGAACCGTCTCTCCGCCAAGGGTGTACTCACTGTCGCCGGTTCCGACTTTGATGGTCTTCATTGGCGGTGCGGTAGCTTCGGAAAGCTGTGCCATAGCGTCGTCAGACATATATGGGCACGCTGAAATATCCATAGCGCCCTGTGCAACCTTCATGGAGAATGCCATACAGGTCGGACATCCGCACTCTTTACAGTTTTTCTTTGGGGTCATTTTAAAAATCTGAATACCTGATAATGCCATAATTCTTTATCCTCCTAATCTCTTCCTTACGTACTGATTACATCAGTTCCTGAATCATTTTGGAAATGGTTGCAACAGACTGTGGATGTTTGAGGATAACTGCATCAGAACCAGAAGCCAGAGATGCGGCTGCTGTCTGAATCTCCATAGAGATTCCTCGTACTTCCTGATTTCCCCATTCCGGAGATTCCTCTTCTGTTGCCATTGCCTCTTTTACATTCCATGTCTCAGAAGCGATTGGAGTAATAATTGGCATCTGCAGCATTTTATCGTCCTGGGATAATGCTGCTGCTTTGATACGGTCCAGTGTAGATACTACGTACTCATATCCGTATCCGACTGCTGCAGAACCTACGTTCATAACAATGCTGTCCGCGCTGACACCAAGCTGGGTCATAACAACATTCAGCTGTTTTGCAAGGTTGATATCTACAGCGGACTCAGCGCCGACTTTCTGGCTGTATGCCAGACCTGCGGCTGCACCAACTGCCTTGTAATCTTCTTCTCTTGCGGACATAACAAGAACGTTTCTTCCCTGAAGGACCTCTGCTACTTTTGTGAGCAGTTCGGAATCCTTCTCAACGTTTTTACATCCTTCTACAACAAGCGGCACGTCAACGGCATCAGCAACCTCTTTGACTGTCTCAATGAGTTCTTCTACCGATTTGTTCAGACCGTTCGGGTCTCCGCCTGCCAGACGAAGGCAGAGGAAATCTGCACCTTCCATAGCTGCTGCTTTTTTTGCAATCTCGCCCATGGTAGCTGCACCTTCATAGTATGCTTTTACGCTTTCCGGTTCTCCTTCCATACCAAGGTCTGTGATTTCAACGCCGACCTTCGGTCCGTTTTTGATTTCACCGTCGAAAGCATAGAATGGTAATACGTTTTCTCCGCCAAGAGTTACGGTTTTGTCTCCGCTGCCGATTACAACGGATTTAATTGCTGCATTAAACTTTTGTGGTTTGCGATTAAACGGCATTAAAAAAACCTCCTTAAAAATAAATTCCATACAGGCATATCTCCATGATTCCGCTTCATGGACACACCTGTTATTATTTTAACGTTTTTTCCCGGAGAATGCAAGATTTACCAGGATATTTTCCAAGATTTTCTGACAAAAAGTATCCGTTTTCTCTTCGTCAGCCGTTTTTTTCCAGAAAATCACTTTACAGCTGCCGGCATGTGCCGGAAAGGGCTTCCTCCTCCGCTTTGGAATCCCCTCCCAAGCCATGCCGGTCTGCTTATTCTTTCACAGGATAAGCCTGTAAAATACGAATTACATCATTGGATCCATGCCAAGTGCCGGATGACCTTTCTCGGTCAGGAATGCAACCAGTGTCTCCGGATCTTCTGCGATGGTCTCGTCACCGATCATATCGGTAAAGTTGTCGATACCGTACAGCTCTTTTGCTGTTTCATTCAGTTTCTCTGCAACCTGCTCTTTCAGCTCTTTCGGCATCCATACGATACGGGCAACGCCGCCTTCTGCTTTCATAAATTTCTTGGAAGCGATAAAGTGTTTGCCGTGTCCCATGAATCCAGGAGTCTGAACACCGCCGCCTGTCATGGAAGCCAGCTCGGAGAAGGTCATTCCCAGAGGAGTCATGCCTGCGTACTCACGGTTTGCGATGCAGACACCGTTGGAGAACGGCTCGATACCACAGATACACTCGAAGCATCCGCAGGATGTCATTGGTTTTTCCATGATGGAGTACAAAGATACATCATCAAGAGCGCCCTGGGAAAGTTTACGAACAGCCTCGTTAACATCCTCGTACTCACCGATTCTCTCATCAATTACTTTTTCTTTTGTGATAACCTGGCAAGGTCCGTTCGGATCCAGCTCGTTGGTAGCTTTTGCATCCAGCCATGAAACAGCACCGCAAAGTCCGAGACGCTCTGGTGTAACAACACATACATGGCTCGGGGAGAATGCCTGGCACATGATACAGCTGTAGTATACCGGTACGGATTCATCTGTCATGGTAGACAGACGCTCATCACGTTTGTCGAATACCGGAATTGCAATTTCGTGACGGATCTTGGTACAGTCTTCCGGATTGGTGTAGATCTTAACCTGACATTTGTCAACAACAGCCTCGAACTCGTTCTTCACCTGTGCGTACAGAACTTCTCCGAAGTGTTTTGCACGGAAGCCTGCGTTGAAAGCTTCTTTGCTGACACGGATACGGATCATATCACGCTGTCCGGTATGCATCACACCTTCGATGCAGTTCAGGTAGCTGTGGAATTTACGCTCAAATACAGGCTCGAAATCCGGCTGCATGCTCTTTCCGGCAACCTCAACAACGTATGCAATGCTGTGCTTGGAACCTACCTCGAACTCGTCGATGTCCGGTCCGATCAGCTCGATCTTGTGATCTTCTACTTCGGAAGCATCTTTTGTCTGAACCAGCTCGCAGCAGTCTACACGGGAACCGTCAAACTCAACCTGCATATCACCGCGGCGGATGATTTCGCCCTCAAATGCAGATGCGAATGCAACCGGGATATCGATGTTTGTAATTTTAATCTTGATGTCGCGGGCTTCCAGAGAAGTTGCGTTGAATTTGGAAACGTCCTTCTGGATAATGAGACTCTTCGGAATAGCCGGAACGTCTTTGTCATCGTTTGTGATAACCGGGAAACCAAGTGCAATCGCACCAGCGCCGCATGCAACGATCACATCATCCAGAGGAGCAAAAGCATTTACGAATGCCGGTACACGGTCTTTGGTGTAGGTCATCAGTGCGCCTGCATCGCCTGCAGTTACGTTACCGAAGATCAGGGCTGCACGGATTGCTACGGATACAACGTGGATTACAGATGTTACGTCTTTTCCAAGCGGGATGACACGTACGTTTGCGCCGGTCTTGTATCCTAATTCCTGACACTGATCAATGATTCCGCCAACCAGTGTTACAAGAATACCCTGTGCCTGATAGCTCTTAACCAGATCCACGCCTTCCTGTGCGGTCGGAGCGCTTCCAAGGATAACAGCTACGCCCGGGATATCGCCTGTTACAAGCGGCACACCAAGCTCACGGATGATGGCATCGCTTAAATGGCCGTAGCACGGCTCATCATATGGTTTTGCACCGTCGATGTATTTAATTGCCTCGATGAACTCTGCGCAGAGTGCAGTTGCAACACCGGACATAAATACATCATTCAGCTGATTTTCTCTTGTCATCAGAGATTTTACCACGCCAAGAGCCTCTTTCATCTCTTTTAAGTTGGTAACCTTTACTCCTGTTACAGCATAGTAACACGGAAGTGCGTAAGCAGTGTCCGGGAAGCTGACTGCTTTTTCCTCTCCGTTTGCTGCGATTGCGGCATCAATGGCAGCTTCGGTAAGACCGTATACTGCATCATTTCCGCCAAATACTCTCTCGAATAATGTCATGTGTTTTTCCTCCTATCACACTTTTTCCATGCCAGGCATGTTTGACTTATCGATTTTTGTTTTATTTTCCGTATCTCTTCTACTGCAGCCGCGCTGTAATCATATGGAGACGAACCTTCCCTGTCCGCTTCCATAATTTCCGGGTTGTAGTGGACCATGCCCAGAAGATCCTCCGGGGGGATACGGTCCTGTATGAATGCCTCATCTTTTTCGTCGCGTACTTTGTTTGCCACGACATGAACCTGATGAACGCCAAGCTCTTCGGCCAGACGTTTGACATTCTTATAGGTCTGAATACTTCTTGCACCCGGCTCGATGACTACGATGAACATATCCATGCCCTCCGTCGTTCCTCTTCCCAGATGCTCAAGGCCTGCTTCCATGTCGAGGATGACAACATCCCCTCTGTGAAGGACCAGGCTGTTGATGATTCTCCGCAGCATCACATGCTCCGGGCAGACACAGCCGCTTCCGGCCGTCTCCACGGTGCCAAGCGTCAGGAGTTTGACTCCATTGTACTCTTTGCTGTATTTATCGGGGATATCACTTACTCTCGGATTTATCTTGTAAAACCGGTTGTCTGCACTTGCCTCGGTGCGCTCTTCGATCAGTTTTCTCATTTTGGTAATCGGAATGATCGAATCGAGGATTTCTTCCGGAAATCCAAGCGCAAGGCCCAGATTGGCATCCGGATCGACATCTGCAGCCAGAACCGGATGGCCTTCTTCTGCATAAAGTCTTGCAAGGGTCGCTGCGATGGTTGTTTTTCCTACGCCACCCTTTCCAGTTACTGCTATTTTCATTTTACACCTTTTCACTTCAAAAAGGGCGGTCTCTTTTACGTCAGGGACCGCCCTGTCCTTTTTATACGCCGAGTGCGGCACGTTTCTCTTCGATTCGTGCGAGCATTGCATCGCCCAGCTTGTCGATGTCTTTTTCTACTGTGTAAGCTGCCTCAACCCAGTCGCGGACACCGTTGGTCAGGAGTCCTGTTACCTCAGTGGATCCGGATACGTACGGCTCTACGCCAAGGTAAGTATCGATACCGGTTGCTACAACATAGTTTCCGATGGAAACTGCTTTCTCAGACATCCACTCCGGAGCACATCCGACAACCGGAAGCTGGGAAATATTGACATTACCGATTTTAGCAAGTTCTGCTACAAGAACCATCATACGGGAGATATCAACGCAGGATCCCATGTGGAGTACCGGCGGGATATCAGCCAGCTCGCAGACACGTTTCAGACCTGCACCGCAGAGATCTTTAGCACGTTTGTCCATCAGACCTGCTCTTGCTGCTGCCTGTGCAGAGCATCCGGAAGCAACGATGATAACGTCGTGCGCGATCAGCTTCTTCATCAGCTCGATGTGAGCGGTGTCCGGACGGACTTTCGGGTTGTTGCATCCTACCATGGCAACTGCACCGCGGATAACGCCGGATGCCACACACTGCCACAGCGGCATCAGAGTTCCGGTCTGGTCAACCTGGGAATTGGTTACTTTATCCAGAGTCTTGATGATGGACTCAAAAGAGTATCCAACGGTTGCTTTCTGCTTCATATGCGGGATATGTACCAGCTCCGGTTTCCGGTTTTTAAAGTTTTCAATTGCCATTTTTACGATGGCTTTTGCATTCTCACCTGCTGTTTTTGCGTTGAAACGAATGTATTCTGCATCCGGCATCTGCGCAATCGGGCTGGTGGTAACGAATTTAGTATGGAAACATTTGCTTAAAGGTCCAAGGGCCGGGAAAATACACTGTACGTCAACAACGATGGCCTCGCAGGCACCGGTCAGTACCACGTTTTCCTGCTGCAGGAAGTTACCTGCCATCGGCACGCCGCGGCGCATTGCTACTTCATTGGAAGTACAGCAGACACCTGCCACGTTGATTCCCTTTGCTCCCATTTCTTTTGCATATGCGATCATCTCCGGATCGTCTGCGTATTCGCAGATCATCTCGGAAAGTGACGGATCATGGCCATGAACGATGATATTTACTTCATCTTCTTTCATAACACCAAGGTTTGCCTCGGTTTCGATCGGCTTTGGAGTTCCGAACAGTACGTCAGAGAACTCGGTACCCATCATGGAGCCGCCCCATCCATCGGAAAGTCCGGAACGAAGGGACTGGCGAACGAGTGCTTCCGGAAGGGAAGAACATCCCATATGAGTCATATGAAGAGAACATGCAACCTCACGGTCAATCGCACGCGGTGCGATTTCTTCTCTCTCCCAGATTTCCTGTGTGTGCTGCGGAGCACGTTTCAGGAATCTCTGTGTTCCAAACGGTTTACCATACTCCATCAGAGCCAGCTCGGACATCTCATGTGCCAGATCGTAAATATCTTTTCCTTCTGTCTCTACGCCCCACTCTTTTGCGATACGGATCAGTTTCTCCGGATCTTTTACTTTGTAGTTTCCGTTTGGATCAGCCTCATGCAGTGTGTGGCAGATCTCACGGCCATGATCGGAATGTGTTGCGGAACCGCCTGCTGTAAAGCGCAGGAAGTTACGTCCTACAATACCGTGTACATCGCATCCGCAGATTCCTCTCGGTGCCTTTGGTGTAATACGGTCAAGGTCCCATCGTACAGATACGGCAGCAGGTTCCCTGCTCACCGAATTTACAGTGCGGAGTCTGGTTCTTTGCACGGATCTGCCATGCGTCAGCGCAACCTTTGCACCATTTTCCAGGAGCTCATTCGTGGCCTGTTCGAATTCTTCTACGCTTGTTAATTTGAATTCGCTCATCTTGTCCTCCTCAAGATTGTATTTTAATATTTTTATGGTAAAAACATCCTCCCATGGGGGATATTTTACTTTTGAAATATCCCTCCGTCTGCAGCGTGTACAAAGCGGAGGGCAGATTCTCTGTTTTTATAAATCAAGGTTTTCTACGATTTTCTTTAATGCCGCGCGTACCGGAGAGTCTTCCGGCAGACGTACGGTTGGTTTTCCGTCACAGTCATATTCATAAACCTGATCATCGTGCGGAACAACGCCAAGGAGAGTTAATCCCTGTTTTTCAATCTCCTCACGGGTTCCCTCATTTAACACGCCATTCGGCGCACGGTTTACGATCAGTCCTACCTGCTTCGGCTTCATATCGCATTCTTTGATCAGCTCCGCGATTCTCGCAGCGGCCTGTACTCCTCTTCTTGAGCAGTCACTGACCAAAATAGCTGTATCCATTCCCGGAAGTATACCACGGCTGATATGCTCCATGCCTGCCTCGTTATCCACAACCATGAAGGGGTAATTCGGATACAGCTTTGCAAGCTGATTCTGCAGAAGTCCATTGACGAAGCAGTAGCAGCCTTTTCCCTGTGTTCTTCCCATCACAAGCAGGTCAAAATCATCTTCCTCAGTCAGAGCGCCTGCAAATTTAAATTCCGCATAATCTGCCTTGCTCATACCTGCCGGAATCGGGTTTTTGGATGCCATCTCTGCACGGGCAATCTCCTCCCGGATATCTCCAAGGGTAGCTTCTACTTCTACACCGAGTACCTCATTCAGGTTTGAGTTTGCGTCCGCATCAACCGCAAGAACAGGACCTTTTCCTGACTCGCAGAGATACTGGATCAGCAAGCCGCATAATGTTGTTTTTCCAACGCCGCCTTTTCCGGCGACAGCTATTACGTGTGCCATAAAAATCGGATGCCTCCCAAATTCAAGTAATTAATTCATTAAACCAGTGTGCAAAGGCCGGATCTGTCGATGATTTCAGATACGTCTTTCCATTTATTCAGTGCATACAGATGAATTCCATTGACACCGAGTGCACGGTATGCATCAATCTGTTTTACGGTATATTCGATACCCTCTTCTTTGAACTCTGCAACTTTCTTGTCGTAGAATACGTCGAACGGTTTGCCCTCTGCATCTTTTGCTGCAAATGGGTTCGGGAACAGCCAGTGTCTGGAGATCATTCTGGAAAGCTCTCTGTCCATCACACAGCCGTTTCTGGAAAGTGCCATGTTGATGGTAGCTGCCTGATCCAGGATCGGCATAACTCCAACGTCTACCGGCATGGTGATTCCTGCTTTACGGATTGCATCGAGCCAGTATTTGAACTGCTCCATATCCCAGCAGAGCTGTGTCATGATGTAGTCAGCTCCGTTGTCCTGTTTCTGTTTCAGAACTGCGATATCAGACTCCAGACTTCTGCAGGAGATGTGGCCTTCCGGTGAACCTGCAACAGCGATTTCAAATTTGTCGCCGTAGGTATCACGTACGAATTTTACAAGATCCGTAGCGTAGTCAAAGTCACCGCAGGTTGTGGTCTCGCCAAGCGGAATATCACCGCGCAGTGCCAGCATGTGGTCTACGCCGTCAGCCAGATACTGATCCAGCTGTTCTTTAATTCCTTCTTTTGTGTTTTTGATAACGGTGAAATGAGTAACCGGTGTGGTTCCGGCATTTTTGATCATCTGACATACTTCACGGTTTGCTCCGACGTTTCCGCCGCCTGCTCCGTATGTACAGGAAATGTAAGACGGGTTATATTTCATCAGGTGGTCGATGGTACCCGGCAGATTCTGCAGTCCCTTCTCTGTCTTTGGTGGGAACAGCTCAAAAGACAGAAGGGTCTTGTTTTTCATCTCTTCTGAAAGTTTCATAATTCAATTTACCTCCGCTTTAATATAATATATTCCTATTCTAAGTCCCGGTTCGCCTGTTCTGTTTGTTCCGATTCGCAGACCCCGGGGTCTTAAAACCACTTTTATAGAATAACTGGTTCCGTCAACCAATTATCATTCACAGTCCAGCTCTACGATGCTGTTTGCAAGATCTACCATTTTGATCTTACCCTGCAGTCTGATCTCTTCGCCCAGGATGTCGCGGATGAGAACGTATTCTCCATCGACATCGATGCGGCTTACATTTTTACAGACAACTGTGTTCTCCGGATTTTTGTATACCGTTGCAAGGCACATAGCTTACGCCTCCTCTACTTAACTTCTTTCAAATGCTCTTTTACAAGCGTCAGTGCAAGGGACAGGCGCATATTGCCTTTCTGGAAATCGGATACTCCCTCCCTGATCTGTTTTGCGGCGTCCGCCATTCCGGCTTTTTCCAGTTTGTCGGCCATCTCGTCGAGTTCTGCTGCGTGATGTTCATTGTGCTGCAGCATATAGGTTAAAAGGGCAAGATTCTCGTCCTTGCATTTTTCTTCGGAACCGCATGCATTGCAGGCATGTCCGCAGTCTTCTCCCTCGTGATGATGGTCATGGTGATGATGGTGCTCGTCGTGAGCTCCGTGCGGAATGGGATTTCCATTCTCGTCATATAATAAAT
>ENA-OQMY01000277-OQMY01000277.1-human-gut-metagenome-genome-assembly--contig:-NODE-277-length-15341-cov-11.678388_pt1 | contig 15341 bp, 13 predicted proteins | sample MGYA00242623_ERZ504868 | MGnify/ENA primary metagenome ERZ504868 (study PRJEB26092, sample SAMD00036386) | human gut metagenome | host: Homo sapiens | study: EMG produced TPA metagenomics assembly of...
AATCAATTCCGTAAAAGGAAGTTTGAAGTTGTGTCTCTTTTTTGCATATAGTTTTTATTTTGATTTTGGAAATTCCAGATTAAAAAAGGCAGATTGAGCATAAGAAATTTGAAGGTGACACCTGTATAAGAATAGCGCTTACCATATATGCAATTAAAATAATAAAGGATATATATGAAATGCATAAAAACAAATATTAGCAAATTGGTGAATATAAATAACAGGATAATGTCTATATAATGGTACCTGACACCGGCAATTTTTTGTAGCGAAAATTGTGATACTGAGAGAACAGAATGTAAAGACAGTGAGAATAATATGACACCTGAAGTAATAGCCGTGATGAAAATGACGATGCTTAAGGCTGGTCTTTCCATGGTATTTATGAGCTCGCTTGTCAATATAGGCTCGCTGACCCTGCAGACCGCCATAAACCGACTGGGACAGGATATTATAGTAGCTCACACGGCTGCCAGAAAGATATCGGAGATATTCATGGTCATGTTTACCGTGTTTGGACAGACAAATCATAAAATACATTGATTTTCCTAATGACAAAAGAATATCCCTATGTTACAATTTACTCAAAGCATTATATTTCTGTAAGCGGCACCACATGACAGTTTTTTATAGGTGCACACCACTTTGAAGAGGGCAGACCACTTCGCATTATTCTACAAAGGACATGGAAGTTTTCGATGCTTTAATTACCAATCAACAGCAGGAAAATTGAAATGCCGTATGTAGACAGAATGCAGAAAATGTAGTAAGAAATAGATAAATGCAGTCAAAACAGGCAGATGAAATGTATACAGAGTGTAAACATAAAGAAGGACAGCACATGTATACTTCATAAATGGTACCATTGTACGCTCATTGGCACCAAATTTTCCTGCTCACACAAGAGAACAGGAGGAGAAGGATTGAGCGCAAAGGACTCAATGGCAAAGGAATACTTTGCAGACAATGCCAGGTTTGCGGATCTGTGCAACAATATACTGTATGGAGGAAGAGAGGTCATTCGGCCGGAAAACCTTAAGGAAAGGGACACCACGGAGGTACTGACCGCGCTAGGGCTTGATAAAAAGACCATAGCGATGCAGAAGCTGAGGGATATCTTCAAAAATGCCAGCATCAAATATACCGGCAAATCATATGTCGTACTGATAGGAGTAGAAAATCAGTCGGATATACACTATGCCATACCTATAAAAAACATGTTTTATGATGTGATGGCATACGGCAATCAGGTAAAGGAAACAGCAAAAAAGCACCGAAAGGATAAGGATACTACAACATCAGATGAATTTCTCTCGGGATTTACGAAAGAGGATAAGCTGATTCCTGTAATTACGATTACAGTGTATCTCGGAACAAAAGAATGGGATGGCCCAAGGAAGCTGTCAGATATGTTTGGTGATGTGGACGAGGAGCTTCGGCCATTCATACCGGATTACAGGATTAATCTGCTGGCACCGAGGGAGATAACAGATTTTACAGGATTCAGGACATCCATCAGGCAGCTTTTCGAGGTACTGAAGAATGCGTATGATAAGGAAAAAATGCAGGAAGTGCTGCAAAATGACGAGAAGTTTAGCAGGGTGGACAGAGAGACAGTCGAGGCAATCAACCTGTTTGCAGGAACGGATATAGACATAGATGAGAAAGAAGAGGTGATTGATATGTGTAAGGCGTGGGAAGAACAGAAAAATGAAGGCAGAGAGTTAGGCAGAGAAGAAGGTCGAAAAGAAGGTCGAGAAGAAGGTCGAGAAGAAGGCAGAATTCGTCAGGCAAAAGTAACTGCGTTTAAAAACTTCAGTAAAAAAAGGTCACTCAATAGAAGATATAGCTGAATGTGTGGATTTTGATGAGGAAACTGTAAAAAAATGGCTTGTGAGCTAATATTGTAGTGAAATGTAAATTATAGGAAGCAATCTTTTGGCGAAAACTCGGAGGCTGCTTCCTCTTTTATTGAGATAATTGCAGGCATTGGCAGTAGGACGGGGCTTTAGCCCATGAGCTTGTATGGTCTCTGTTTTTTTACTGTTTCTTTATATTTTTTTTATTGAATTATCCTCGCTTATTGATAAAATAAATAGTATGCGCACGATTGCGGATATTTTTGCATTCGTGCAGGGGGATAAATTAACCGGAAAGAAAGGAAACGTTTATGAGTAAAATTTTCAAAAATCTGATTCCATACTGGCGATGGATCATATTAATATTTGTTTTTCTCATTGCTCAGGCATACTGTGACCTGGCTTTGCCTGCGTACACATCTGATATCATCGATGTGGGTATCCAGGATCATGGCATTGAGCATATCCTGCCAAAGGAGATTACCTCGGAGGATTATCAGATGGCACAGACATTTATGCTGTCCGATGAGAAAGAAAAGTTTACGGAATGCTACGATACAACAGATACCGAGAACACAAGTGACGGCGATAGTGTGACAAAATACAAGCTGACCGCTGATTCTGACACACTTGATGAGCTGGATGAGGAGCTTTTGGTTCCTCTTGTCATGGCATATCAGGCTTTTTTGTCGGGGGAGCAGATGGATGTGGATGCATCGGCTATCCCTCAGGGAGTAGCACTTGATGATAACATGATAAAGCAGATAAGAAGCAAGGTGCAGGACAAAATCGATGCGGTGGGTTCATCTACACTAAAGTCCATGGGTGTAGCTTTTGCGACAAAGTGTGATGAGAATGCCGGAATTGATGTGGATGCCAACCAGATTGCTTATCTGTGGAAGGCAGGAGTAAAGATGGCAGGCTTTGCAGCAATTATGCTTATAGCAGCATGTGTTGTAGGCTTTGCGGCTTCTAAGGTCGGTGCCGCTGTCGGCAGGGATTTGAGAGAGAAGACCTTTTCAAAGGTTGTGGGCTTTTCAAATGCCGAGATTAACAAATTCTCTACGGCATCACTGATTACGAGAAGCACGAACGATATACAGCAGATTCAGATGGTTACTACCATGATGCTTCGTATGGTGCTTTATGCGCCAATTGTTGGTATCGGTGGTATCATCAAGGTGGCACAGACCAAATCCGGCATGGAGTGGGTGATTGCGATTGCGGTTGTTGCCATCATGGTTTTTATTTTCACGCTGGTCGGCATTGCTATGCCAAAGTTCAAGATTATGCAGACTCTTGTAGACAAGGTAAATCTTGTTTCTCGTGAGATTCTTACAGGTCTTTCTGTTATCAGGGCGTTTGGCCGTGAAAAAGAGGAAGAAAAGAGGTTTGATGAGGCTAACCGCGAGCTTACACGCACACAGCTTTTTACAAACCGCGTCATGACCTTTATGATGCCCGGTATGTCCATGATCATGTACTGCATCACACTCGGTATCGTGTGGGTTGCAGCAGGCAGAATAGACAAGGGCTCTATGCAGGTAGGTACGATGACTGCGTTTATTACATATGCCATGTTGATTGTCATGTCATTTCTCATGCTCTCAGCCATGTCCATCATGCTTCCGAGAGCCGGTGTTGCGGCAGAGCGTATTGACGAGGTCATAAGGACAAGCAGCACTGTAAATGATCCAAAGGCGCCTGTTACTGAGGCAGACCACAGGGGTGTTATCCGCTTCAATCATGTGGATTTCAGATATCCGGGAGCAAAGGAGGATGTGCTTTCAGATATTGATTTCGTGGCAGAGCCGGGAAAGGTTACAGCTATTATAGGAAGCACGGGCTGTGGAAAGTCGACACTTGTAAACCTGATTCCGCGTTTCTATGATGTGACGGGAGGCTCAATAGAGCTTGACGGACACGATATCAGAGACTACACACTAAGCGAGCTTCGCGAGTCGATAGGCTTTGTTCCGCAGAAGGGTATTCTTTTCTCAGGAACCATCGCCTCAAACCTGCGCTTTGGTAAAGCGGATGCGAGTGATGAGCAGATAAAAAAGGCAGCAGATATTGCACAGGCTTCTGAGTTTATCGAGACAAAGAATGACGGATATGAAAGCTCAATCGCACAGGGCGGCTCCAATGTGTCGGGAGGTCAGAAGCAGAGGCTTGCCATAGCAAGAGCTATCGCAAAGGATCCTCATATCTATGTGTTTGATGACAGCTTTTCAGCACTCGATATGAAGACTGACGCGCGTCTGCGTGCAGCCTTAGCTGAGGTTACAGAGAATGCTTCCGTCATTATCGTGGCACAGCGTATCAGCACGATTATTCATGCTGACCAGATTCTCGTGCTCGATGACGGTAAAATCGTAGGAAAAGGCACCCACGAGGAGCTTCTTAAAAATTGCGATGTATATATGCAGATTGCACAGTCACAGCTTTCAGCCAAGGAACTTGGACTTGATGATAACAAAAAGGAGGGCATGTAAGATGAATGAGAATAACAACGAACAGTTCAAGATGCCTCCTAAGAGGCCAAGAGGGCCAATGGGACATGGCCCCGGAATGGTCACAGAAAAGGCCAAGGATTTCAGGGGCTCTACAAAGAAGCTCATAAAGTATCTCGGCAGATACTGGGCTGCCATCATTGCAGTTATGATATTTGCAGCAGTTTCGACTGTCTTCTCCGTTGCAGGACCGAAGATCATGGGTAAAGCCACCACTGCGCTTGCCGAGGGACTCATGAACAAGATTGCAGGAACAGGCGGCATAGATTTTGATTATATTGCAAAGGTTCTTTTGTTTACGCTGGCTTTATATGTGGTGAGTGCCATCTTTATGTTCGCCCAGGGACTTATCATGACAGGCATCACGCAGAAGACCTGCTACAGGATGCGTAAGGACATCACGAGCAAAATCAACCGTATGCCGATGAAGTATTTCGAGTCAAGGACATATGGTGAAGTACTTTCGCGTATCACAAACGATGTAGACACACTCGGACAGAGCTTGAACCAGAGTATCACACAGATTATTACATCTGTTGCCACTTTGGTCGGTACACTGGTCATGATGCTGTCTATTTCACCGCTCATGACGCTGATTTCACTCGTTATCCTGCCTGTTTCGATGATACTTATTTCGTTTGTCATAAAGCATTCGCAGAAATACTTCAGACAGCAGCAGGAGTATCTGGGACATATCAACGGACAGGTCGAGGAGGTGTACGGAGGTCACCTCGTCATAAAGGCATATAATAAAGAGGCTGAGACTGTAAAGACCTTTAAGGAGGCCAACAATGTGCTCTACAAATCCGCATGGAAATCACAGTTCCTTTCAGGACTTATGATGCCTATCATGCAGTTTGTAGGAAACTTAGGATATGCGGGAGTAGCCATCTCAGGTGGTATACTTGCCATAAAGAATGTCATCACAATCGGTGATATCCAGGCATTTATACAGTATGTGAAGAATTTCACACAGCCAATCCAGCAGATAGCGCAGGTGGCAAACCAGCTTCAGTCGATGGCGGCTGCATCTGAGCGTGTATTTGAGTTCCTCGATGAGGAGGAAGAGGATATAACAGTGGAAAATCCTGTAAAGCCAGACCATATCGAGGGAAGTGTAGAGTTTTCGCATGTACACTTTGGTTATAATCCTGACCAGATCATCATCAATGATTTTTCTGCAAAGGTAAAGCCGGGACAGCAGGTTGCTATCGTTGGACCGACAGGAGCGGGAAAGACTACCATGGTCAAGCTTCTTATGAGATTTTATGATGTAAGCTCAGGTGCCATTCTTGTAGACGGACATGATATCAGGGATTACAACAGAGCCGATCTGCGAGATGCATTCGGCATGGTATTGCAGGACACATGGCTCTTTAAGGGCACCATTATGGAAAATATCCGCTACGGCCGTCTGGATGCCACAGATGAGGAGGTCATCGCGGCAGCAAAGGCAGCACATGCGCATCACTTTATCCAGACATTGCCGGGTGGCTACGATATGGAGCTCAACGAGGATGCATCCAATGTGTCACAGGGACAAAAGCAGCTTTTGACAATAGCAAGAGCCATTCTTGCAGACAATCCAATCCTTATCCTTGATGAGGCCACATCCTCTGTCGATACACGTACAGAAATCCGTATCCAGAAGGCACTCGACAATCTGATGAAGGGCAGAACAAGCTTTGTCATCGCCCACAGGCTGTCTACTATCAAGAATGCCGATATGATTCTTGTCATGAAGGACGGAGACATTATCGAGCAGGGTACACACGATGAGCTTCTTGCAAAGAACGGATTTTATGCAGAGCTGTATAACTCTCAGTTTGAAGAACAAGGATAACTATTCAGAACCACTGAGAAGAAGAAAAGCTGATGCGTCATGCTTGCATGTAAGCAGCAGGTTTTCTTCTTCTCAAGGTGGCTCGAATAGAGCCACCCCCACACACATGAGCAAAATTAGCTGCGTAGCAGCGAGAAAGCACGAGTATCGTGCGATATTGCGAATGTTTGTGGGGGTTTTGAATATGCGTGGGGCTGAATGGTTACATAAAATTTAAAAAAAATACGCTCTCGACAAAATTCGACAAAATGTGTTATCATAAAAGCATACAATTTGTTTTGACATGACAGTAATTGGCGGCATAGGAGAGTTTGATGAGCACTTTAAATGTCGCAGTAGCAGACGAAAAGAAAAACATGCAGAGTTTATTAAAGGGCATGGAGTTTTTAGGAACAGCAAGAAGTAGTGATGAAGCATACAACATGATAAACGGTAATGCCGGTTCTGATGTGGTACTTGTGTATGTAAAGAGAGCATCCGGTGACACTGAGCCACTTGATGATACATATATGGAGAAAAAATCCCTTGAGACACAGGTGACGGATATCATTCATGAGATAGGTGTTCCGGCTCATATAAAGGGATATCAGTATCTTAGGACTGCGATAGTGATGTGTGTTGAGGATATGGAGATGCTTAGCTCTATCACAAAGCTTTTGTATCCCACTATTGCAAAGAAGTACAAGACTACCTCAAGCAGGGTGGAGAGAGCCATAAGGCATGCTATCGAGGTGGCATGGAGCAGAGGCAGGATGGATACGATAGACGCCATGTTTGGATACACTGTAAACTATGGTAAGGGCAAGCCTACCAATTCGGAGTTTATTGCCCTGATTACAGACAAAATACGTCTTGGGATGTAAAAATCGTCATTATAGACAAATAAAACCACATTTTGATAAATTTACTAGGCAAAATGTACTCCCGCGTGATATAATATAGTATACATTCTATTGGTTTCAGGATGTATACTATATTTTTTATCAGATTAATCGTTGTTTAAATAACTGTAATCTGGGGGAGGTTTCAGCATGGACAAAATGAAAATATTAATGGCCGCATCAGAGGCAATACCTTATATGAAGACAGGTGGACTAGCTGACGTAGTGGGATCTTTACCGAAATATTTTGACAAGGACAGATATGACGTGAGAGTTATACTTCCGAAGTACAAATGTATGGATGATAAATTACTGCCACAGCTTAAGTTCGTCTGTCATTTTTATGTCAATCTCAACTGGCGCAGGCAGTATGTGGGGATTTTTACATCGCAGTATGATGGTGTGACATATTATTTTGTGGACAATGAGTTTTACTTTGCAGGAGATAAGCCATACAACAATATATACGAGGATGTGGAGAAGTTTGCTTTCTTTTCAAAGGCGGTGCTTGAGGCTTTGCCGGTTATAGATTTTGCCCCGGATGTGATACATTGTAATGACTGGCAGACAGGACTCTTGCCGGTTTTTCTAAAGACAGTGTACGGCTCAGACAATTTCTATGCCGGTATCAAGACAGTCTTTACCATTCACAATATGAAGTTTCAAGGGCGTTGGAAGATTAAAGAGGTGGCTGATGTTACAGGACTTCCGGAGCACATTTTTAATTCAGGGGAGCTGGAGTTCTATGGTGAGGCTAATTATTTAAAGGGCGGCATAGTATATGCAGATGAGATTACGACTGTCAGCCCGACATATGCAGATGAAATCTGTACACCTGAGGGCGGAGAAGGCCTGGATGGCCTGATGCTTGAGCGGCGCAGGCATTTGAGAGGCATTGTAAACGGTATAGATTATGATGTCTTTAATCCTATGAAGGATACATATCTGGATAAGCATTTTTCTGTAAGGGAATTGAGTGGAAAGGTCGTTAATAAGCGTCAGCTGCAGGAGAAATATGGTCTGGCTGTGGATAAGGATGTCATGCTGATAGGAATAGTTTCGCGTCTGACAAATCAGAAGGGCTTTGATCTGGTGGCATATGTGATGGATGAGATGCTTTCCACCATGAATGTACAGTTTATAGTGCAGGGTACAGGAGAGCAGCAGTACGAGGAGATGTTTAATTATTTCCATGGCAGGTATCCGCAGAAGCTTGGAGTATATATCGGCTACTCAGAGGAAAATGCACATGAGATATATGCAGGCTGTGACGCATTTCTCATGCCGTCTCTTTTTGAGCCGTGCGGCTTGAGCCAGCTCATGTCTATGCGATATGGTACGCTGCCTATAGTCAGGGAGACAGGTGGTCTTAAGGACACTGTAGTGCCGTACAATGAGTACGAGAATACGGGCGATGGCTTTTCCTTTGCCAATTATAATGCGCATGATATGCTGCATGTCATCAAATATGCTCTTGATGTGTTTGAAAACCATAAGGACAGATGGCAGGAGATGATGCAGCGCGCCATGAGGCATGACTTCTCATGGAAGGCATCTGCGAAAGAGTATGAGAAGCTTTACGACATGCTGCTTGGCAACTAGTACATTATTCTGCAAATAACAGGCCAAATAATTTTCATGAATTTCCAACTATGTTCTTAGAAAGTAAAATACCGGATACATATCTATGATATGATATCCGGTATTTTGTGTTATCGGGTTATATGATTATCAGTAGACAGTGTCTGTCTTACTATCGTATATGTAGTACCTCTCGCCGAGTACTTCCTCGTCGCGTACTTCTGTAGAGTTTACCTCACAGATGAATTCGCTTAGGTTGCAGACATCTATATCGCTATCCAGTGGCATTACCAGAAACTCATGGATACTGCTTGGTATGAGCAGCATATTGCCGCCGAGCTTTTTTGCCAGCGAGCTTAGCACACCCGGGTAGAGTATGGCGGATGCACCATTTGTCTGCCTGCTGTTTGTAAGGATATACATAGGCAGGCTGTCAAAATCACAGACTGCGCGCATCTGATTGGCATAGCCCGGACATTTTTTGGCAAGAAACTCTGCCATGTTGATTATTGAGCATGGAAGTATCCTTGGGGTATTTTGCATTGAGGCGCGGATTAGTGTTTCTGTATCTATGCCCCAGCGTGACAGAAGCGCATCTGTGACTGTAATGGTGCCAAATTCAGGCAGCTGCGCTCCTACATATACTTCAAATATGATGGCAAAATCCAGATATTTGATATAGGGCATGTCCTTTAGCTGCTTTTGGTTTTTGTCGTAGCTTATGAGCTGGAAAATTATTTTCTCCTTTACCTTGGAAAAATCATTACAGAAGCTTATGTCAAAATCTTCAGTTGGTTTGAAATCATTGTAGGTGGATAAAATTGCATCGAGAATAGAATCAATGGATACACCATCAAGGTACCAATGGTAGTAAGGATTGAGATAAATAGTCGGTGCTATATTGAATTTGGGATTGATAATCACCAATCCGTCGTAGATCATCCCGTTGTTCTTTTTGACAGGATGGATGGTAAGCTTGAAATCATTGTCAAGTCTTGCGGTTATTTCTGTTTCTATAGTATGTAAAAACTCCGTGTATTTCATGAATCTCCTTGCGGAGCATAAAAATATCGGATCTCGTGGAAAAGTAAAACCCACGAAGCAGGGCGCTTCGTGGGTTTTACTCTATCATTGTTTGTTGAAGTTTGCAATATGTATTTTTGTACAATTTTTAGACTTCATTTTTGTGACATCATACAAAATATAGCTGCGTAATCTATTTTTAATCCGATTTGAGCCTCTGCCACAGTGTGTTGTACAAGGTGGCATCCTCGTCATTCAATGCTCTGTATACTTCACAGTTTTTGAGCATATCGGAAGGAGGATTAATCGCCTCATTTTCCTTCGTTTCTGCATCCTGGTTGTCGATGACAGACTGGATAGGTGATGCATAGTATACATATTCAAAGTTGAGCTGTGCAGGCTCATCACCGCAGATATAGTTCAAAAATTCCTGTGCGCCCTCTTTATTCTTGCATGTCTTTGGAATAAACCATGAGTCAATCCAGAGGTTTGAGCCCTCTTTTGGTACGATATAGTCCAGGTTGTCATTTTCAGCCATGGCGGCAGCTGCCTCACCGGAATAGCACACTGCGATTGCCGCATTTTCAGCAACCATCTCATCACAGGTTTCATCCACGTAGTAGGCGAGCACATCACTGCTTTGTTTGTTCAGTATATCAAATGCTTCATCGAGCTTTGCTGTGTCTGTCTCGTTTATCGAGTAGCCAAGTGTGCGAAGGGCGGGAGTAAAGGCATCACGGACAGAATTAATCATAATCATGTTGTCCTTGTATTTGCCGTTCCACAGGCAGTCCCAGGTATTTAGGTCTGATGCATCAGCCATCTTTTTATTGTATAGTATGCCGAGTGTGCCGTAGAAATAAGGCACAGTATACTCATGTGTCGGGTCAAAGGATGCGGACATATCGATTATATCCTGATTTACATTTTGATAGTTTGGCATTGAGCTGTAGTCTATCTTGTTGACCTCACCCTCACTTATGAGCTTCTCGATGATGTAGTCAGAGGTGCAGATGACATCGTAATCGATGGCACCGGACTTGTACTTTGTGTACATCTCCTCAGGCTCCTCGTATTCCTCGTATTTAATGGTGATTCCGGTTTCCTGCTCGAAGCTGTCGATTACTGATTCATCGATGTATTTACCGTAGTTTAGCACTGTTATGGCATTGTCATTGTTCGTGCTTCCGGCGCTTATGGTAAATACCGAAAAGCAGCCGATTACGAGTACTGCAACAATTGCGATGCTCACACTACGCTTTACGATGCGCAGCTTTTTAGCCCTTGCAGGCTTCTTTGATGCGCTGACAGGTATTTGGTTTGAGTTGATGTTTACCACAACCAAAAGCAGCAGCACTGTGAAGAAAAGTATGGTTGACAGAGCATACAGCTCCGGCTTTACACCCTTTTTTAGCTCTGTGTAGAGCATGGTTGAGAGTGTGTTTACTCCGGCACCCTTTGTAAAGTAGGTGATGGAGAAGTCATCGAGTGACATTGTGACCGCCATCATAAAGCCTGAGAACACTCCGGGGCTTATTTCAGGCCAGGTGACCTTGAAAAATGCATATAGAGGTGATGCGCCCAGGTCAAGTGCGGCCTCATAGGTGTATTTGTTGGTCTGCTTGAGCTTTGGAAGCACATTGAGTATCACATAAGGGATATTGAACGTGATGTGTGCGATAAGCACTGTCACAAAGCCCAGATTCATGAATTTTACAAACAAAAGCATCATTGAGATACCGGTCACGATATCTGCATTGAGCATCGGGATGTTTGTAGCGCCCAGATAGATTGTCTGGTTACGTTTCTTCATGGCGCTTATACCCATGGCTGCGAGAGTTCCTATTATTGTAGAAATCACAGCTGCAAGCAGCGTAATCTGCAGTGTTGTAGAAAATGCCGACATAATCCGCTCACTCTGAAAGCACTTTATGTACCAGTCGAGCGTGAAGCCTCCCCATTTAACCTTGGATTTGGAGTTGTTGAAGGAGAGTACTATTAATACAACGATAGGTAGATACAGAAACAAAAAAATCAGTCCCATATATACCCTTGATGCTATTTTTTTTACCATAATGCGCTCTGGTCTCCTTCCTTATCAAACAGATTGACGAGTGCCATGCTGATTAATACGAATACCATGAGCACGAGTGAGAGACCGCTTCCTGCGCCCCACTGCGAGCCATGGACGAAATCCTGTTCTATGATATTTCCGATGAGCAGGACCTTGCCGCCACCGAGTATCTGTGAGATGGCAAAGGATGTGAGTGATGGCACGAAAACCATTACGATTCCGCTTATGACACCGGAAACTGTAAGTGGCAGTATAATCTTGAAAAATATTGTGACTTTGTTTGCACCGAGGTCAAGAGCCGCCTCAATCCAGTCGTTTTTGATTCTGGTCATGGAGTTGTATATAGGCAACAGCATGAATGGCAGAAAGTCATAGACCATGCCAAGCACGACTGCTCCGGAGGTATTCATGATGTTGAAGCCCGGCAGTCCGAGAGTGGTGAGTATCGAGTTGATGACACCGTTTTTGGACAAAAGCTGCTTCCATGCGAGTATTCGAAGCATAAAGTTCATCCACATAGGAAGCATGAAAACAAATACTACAAAGCTTTGGTTTTTAATCTTTAAGCCGTTTAAAATCATCGCAAGCGGATAGGATAGCACCAGGCATATTATGGTGCATATGATTCCAAGCCGTAGGGATAAAAGCAGTGCCTTGATATTGGTGTGCTGTGCTATTGCAGCCACATATTCAAATGTGAAGCCTCCGTCAGAGCCTTTAAATGCATAGTACACAATCATGAAAAGCGGAAGTATGATAAATCCGATAATCCATATGAGGTACGGCCCTGCGAGCAGCTGTTTCTTTATTTTAGACATCTATCTCCACCGCCTTTTCATCTGAGGACTCAGGCTTGTGCATTACCTGGATATTAAATGGAATCACCTTGATACCCACATGACTGCCGACCTCTACATATTTGGTGGTGTGCACCATCCAGTCGTAGCCGTTAGCCTTTACCTCAAGCTCATAGTGCACTCCCTTGAAGATATTTGATACGACATCGCCCTGCATGTAGCCGTCCTCCGCAGGCACCAGCTCCACATCCTCCGGGCGGATGACTATATCGACAGGCGTGTTCTCACCAAAGCCCTCGTCCACACAAGGCATCTTTACACCGAGTATCTCGACAAGCTTATCCTTTATCATAACACCGTCGATGATATTACTGTGCCCGATAAAGTCAGCGACAAAGGCATTTTCAGGCTCATTGTAAATGTCCTCTGGTGTGCCAATCTGCTGGATATAGCCCTGATTCATGACTACGATGGTGTCAGACATTGTAAGCGCTTCCTCCTGGTCGTGTGTGACGTAGACGAAGGTGATACCGAGCTCATTTTTGAAGCGGATAAGCTCATACTGCATGCTCTGGCGCAGCTTTAAGTCGAGAGCGCCAAGCGGCTCGTCTAACAGCAGTACCTTAGGTTCGTTTACAATAGCTCTTGCAATAGCGATACGCTGCTGCTGGCCTCCGCTAAGAGAATCCACAGAGCGGTTTTCAAAGCCGTCGAGATTGACGAGCTTTAATGCATACTTTATTTTGTCATCAATGTAAGCCTTGCTTTTTTTCTTTATTTTAAGACCAAACGCGATGTTTTCAGCTATTGTCATATGAGGGAAAAGAGAGTATTTCTGGAAAACAGTGTTCAGATTTCTCTCGTTTGCAGGCACATTTGTGATGTCCTTTGAATTAAACATGATTTTTCCCTTGTCCGGTGTCTCAAAGCCACCGAGCATGCGAAGTGTGGTGGTCTTTCCGCAGCCTGATGGTCCAAGCAGCGTCAGAAACTCATTCTCCCTGATGTATAGATTTAAATCGTCGAGTACAACATTGCCGTTGTATGACTTTGTGATATCGATAAAATCAATTAATTTCTTTCCCATGGTGTAAACCTTTCTCATGTAATTATAGTACTGGTAGGACCTGTATGTTTATAATTTGCTGCTGTACACACTAAAAATGTGGCCGGCAGTAATTACAGACCTATAAAAGAGCTTCTGCAGGGTAAGCGTCAGAAGCTTGGAGGATTGCTGACCCATATGAGCATGGCATCCTTTGAAGACTTATTTTCAATAAAATGCTTCTTACCGGCTTTAAAATAAAAGGACTCACCGGCCTTTACGGTGTGCACTTTGCCACCATAGCAAAGCTTCACGGTGCCCTTTATCACATATCCAAACTCCTCACACTCCTGAGGCAGATATATTTCAGAACTGCCACCCGGATGAAGAGTGAGCCTGACAGGCTCCATGGAGCGGGTCTGTGCGTTTGGAATGATCCATTCCACCTTGCTGTTTTTTTCCTCGTCAATTTTCTCGAAATAGTCGTTTGCCTTGTATACAATCTGCTCAGGTTCCGAATCTGTAAAAAACTCAGCCGGTGTCATACCCAGGCACTGGATGATATCAAGCAGGGTGCCGACTGACGGTGAATTCTGATTTCGCTCAAGCTGGGAGATAAATCCCTTCGTCAGCTCAGCTCTGTCAGCAAGCTCCTGCTGGGTAAGTCCGTACTGGATACGAAGCTCCTTCATACGATGTCCGATATCCATGTTTACTTCCTTTTCTAATACATTTTATGTTATATTTACTGTAGGTTTAATAATAGATTTTTGTTTACTAAAAATAAACCAACGAGATAATTTTAATATATTTTTTATAAATGTCAAGGGGAATTTTTGTTGCTTCTTTTATATGGTACGGTTATAATAAATGTATAAATTATATTTTACGTATGGGGTGTTATGAAAATGGGGTTTAAAGAGAATATTAGATTTGCATTTATTGATGAATTTGCCAATGAAATAGGAAAAGAAAAAGCATATCGAATGATGAGTAATTTTAAATGTGAACGTGTGCCGGCTTTAGAATATTTTTTGACAAGAGATTATAATGGACGGATAAAGCCTTATATAGTTTGGGATGATAGTAAAAATATTATTGTCGCATATTTTACATTGATTACTACATGTATGATACTTAAGCCATATGAAAAAACTGATCCTGAGCATACTAAAGAAAAAGACGTTGAAAAAATCATTTCGTGTATTGAATTGGAACATTTTGCATTGAATGATGTGTACTTGAAGTTGGTAAAGGAGGATGGATATAGTAACAGCGGAATAGGAAATTACGTATTTAAAGAATATATCAGCACTGTAATTGCAGTTCTTGTATCAGAAGTTAATTTTTTCTATTTAATTCTTCATGCATATAATAATGATAAAGTAATTAATGCATATAGAAATATGGGGTTTGAAACTATGGAGGATGATGCAGAAGCGGTAATTCCTACATTATCTGATGTAAGGGCATTACATTCTGATTATGCCGGAGATTGTAAGTTTATGTTTAGAGATGTAGAATCAATATTGACTGATTTGGATTAGGAGGAAAAACTATGTACAATAATTCACAAAGTCCTATTATGGTTATATCAGGAAAAAAAGCGGAGAAAATGTTAAGCAAATCAAGAGAAACCTATTGCGGATCATACAAAGACAATAGATAGAGCAAAAGATAAATTAGAGAAAAAATAGGGAAAAAAATAAAATACTAATAAAAAAC
>ENA-OQMY01000279-OQMY01000279.1-human-gut-metagenome-genome-assembly--contig:-NODE-279-length-15269-cov-2.817858_pt1 | contig 15269 bp, 17 predicted proteins | sample MGYA00242623_ERZ504868 | MGnify/ENA primary metagenome ERZ504868 (study PRJEB26092, sample SAMD00036386) | human gut metagenome | host: Homo sapiens | study: EMG produced TPA metagenomics assembly of...
GAAATATGAGTCAGCAGTCTATTCATCGATAACAAAATATGAGAAAGCAATGGAGAAAAAAGATACCAGGCTGCCGGAAATGGTGATTGTGAATTCGGAAAATATAGACTGGACAACCGTAAAGGATACCGTGGAACTGCAAAAATGTACAGAACAGGGGATTCATCTTGTATTTGCAAATCTGCCTGATGTTTCTGTGATAAAAAGAATCAGAAATTCATGGAATTGCTTGGCATCAAAAAAATTACAGCAGATCAGGTAACGGTGAAGGGAATGGATTTGTATGCGAATCTGATGCTTGGCGGAGAAAACATTTATGAGGCGAAGAAACAGGAAGAGAAAAAGATGCAGGATCTTGAACTGACTTTTCCGTGGTTTAAACTGGCAGGTGGTACGAAAGCTTATATGAAAGGTATTCCGGAAGACAGTACCTTAAAAGTGCAGGAACATCCCGTTGCAATCTGGCGAAAAAGTACGGGAAATGCCTATGTTTTTGCAGTAAACGGAGATTATATGGAGGATGAAACGGGACTTGGAATCCTGACCGGAATGCTTTACGAGACAAGAGATTATCTGATTTACCCGGTCGTAAATGCACAGAATCTGATTGCTGCTAATTTTCCGGTTCTGACAGAGGAAAATACAGCACAGATGCAGGAGATTTACGGCAACACAGCAACAGCTGTTAACCGTGATATCATCTGGCCCTCTTTTGCTTCTGTTTATGAAAAGAATCATCTCGGACTGACCTGTATGCTGGCGCCGAAGCTTGATTACAGCAGTACAACAAAACCAGATGGCAGTATGCTGAACTATTATGTGAAACTGATTAATGAGCAAAAAGGGGAAACAGGGCTTTCCGGTACTTGTGAGTCAGAAACGGATGTGATACAGAAACTGCAGGAAGATCAGGAGTTCATGCTAAAAAAAATTGAATACGTTTGCGTTTTTCTTCGTTTTTACGCTGGAGAACAGACGGATGAAGAAATGGAAAAAGCATTGCAGCAGCCTGTTCTTGAACAGATTCGTACGGTTGTAAAAGCCAAGGATACCGAGGGGGATATTGTAAGATATCAGAACGATCAGGTTACAAGCCAGAAAGTGATATCGGAAGAAGAGGAGCAATTTACATACCGTTCCTGGATGAAAGTAAAGAGTGTGGAATCTGCACTTGGATATACCAGTGTTCTGCTGGATTTGGATGCTATTCTTTATCCGAAAACAGAAGAGGATCGCTGGGAAAATATCGGCAAGGAATTTGCGGCGAATCTTTCTACGTACTGGAAGCTATTCTCCGGTTTTGACGGCACGACCGTATCGGAATGTGACACCAGAATCCGGACATTTCTGAATTCCCGTTATGAAGATGACAGAGAAGACAATGCCATCACATTAAGGACAACAGGAACCGATGAAACAGCGTATTATGTTCTTCGCACGCACAATGAAGATGTCAGAAAAGTTACAGGCGGAACAGCAGAAAAACTTGAAGATTCCGCGTGGCTGATTCGCGCAGAGCAAAGTGAGGTAAGGATTACGCTTGGAGCATCGGATCAACGGTATTACTATGAGAAAGGGGCGAAAAACGAATGAGAGTCTGCATTGTTGCGGAAGGATGCTACCCTTTCGTCGTAGGAGGTGTTTCAAGCTGGGTACACAGCCTGATCCAGCTGTTTCCGGAAACGGAATTTGTGATTCTTGCAATTGCGGCAAATCGTTCCCAGCGGGGAAAATATGCCTATGAATTGCCGAAAAATGTGTCTGCGGTCTATGAACTTTATCTTGACGATGTGGACTGGAGCGGCAGCAAGAAACTGCACAGAAAACGGCTGAAAAAAGAACAGTATCAGGCACTGCGCAGTCTGATTCTGGATCAGGACATCGAGTGGGATGTTTTGTTTGACCTTTTCCAGAAAGAAAATGTTTCCCTGAATGCGCTGCTGATGGGGGAGGATTTTCTGAATGCGGTCAGAGACTGCTATAATCTGAAATACAGTCAGATTGTCTTTTCTGATTTCCTGTGGACGATGCGTTCGATTTATCTGCCGCTGTTTCTCACCATGCAGACGGAAATACCGCGTGCCGATTTGTACCACTGTGTTGCAACCGGTTATGCGGGGGTTCTTGGTGCCATGGCAAAACACTTCTACGGCAGCCGTCTCCTGATTTCTGAGCACGGAATTTACACCAGAGAGCGGGAAGAAGAACTGATCAAAGCCAAATGGGTAGAAGGAATCTATAAAAATATCTGGATCGATCAGTTTCGAAAAATGTCAAAGCTGGCGTACAACGAAGGGACGCTCATTACATCACTGTTTGAACATGCACGGGAACTGCAGATCGAACTTGGCTGCCCGATCGAAAAAACCATGGTCACGCCAAACGGAATCCGTGTGGAAAATCTGCAGAATATTCCGGGGAAAACGGAAGAAGATGAAGGAAAAATCAACATCGGTGCGGTACTGCGTGTGACCCCGATTAAAGATGTCAAAACGATGATTCAGGCATTTGGTTTTGCGAAAGAAAAAGATGACCGTCTGAAACTCTGGATTATGGGACCATGGGAAGAAGACCGGGAATATGCCGAGGAGTGTTTCCAGCTTGTCTCGGATATGGAAATCCCGGATGTTGTTTTTACCGGAAGAATCAATATCCGCGATTATCTTGGAAGAATGGATGTGACCATTCTGACCAGCATAAGTGAGGGACAGCCGCTGACCATTCTGGAAAGCTATGCGGCGCATAAGCCGGTGATTGCAACGGATGTCGGAAACTGCTATGGACTGATTTACGGGGAAAGTGATGATTTCGGTGCGGCCGGAATTGTCACGCATATCATGAATATTGAAGAAATCGCGCAGGCGATGCTGGATATGGCGGCAAATGAAAAAATGCGCCTGGAAATGGGAGAGACCGGCTATCGCCGTGTGATGGAGAAATATAGAGTAGAATATATGCAGAAAACATACTGGGAGATTTACCGGGATTTCGCAGAACAGATGGGGCTGGAGTGGAAGGAAGAATCGGTAAAACTGCCGGATAAGGAAAGTAAAACCGGAGCAGGCACAAAAAGGAGGAAGAGGATATGGCAGGAATCGGAGTTCGGCTGAATCGGATTTTTGAAAAAAATACACTTACGACAAATCTGGTTGGATTTTTCTACAGCACCGTAGTGACGGTTGCGCCCATGTTTGTCATCATTATCAATCTGATTTTAATGGAATATCTGCTGGATTTTGCCAGTGTGGGATATGTGACAAGAGAGCTGTTTTCCTGCACGATTCTTTATACCTTTATCTTTTCTCTTCTGACGGCGTCCCGTTTAATGCGGTGCTGTCCGCTATATGTCTGATGTGATCTACGAAGAGCGGTATCAGGATATTTTACCCTGCTATCATATTGGTATGCTTCTGAACATTGGTCTCAGCTGTCTGTTGGGGATTCCGTTCTGTCTCTGGGAACATTTTGTGGGAAAGGTACCAACCGCATATGTATTCTGTGGCTTTTGCGGTTATATCAGTCTGGTGCTTGTTTTTTACTCGATGATTTATCTTTCTATTTGCAAAGATTATCAACGGATTTCACAGTATTTTTTCTTCGGCATGCTGGTGGCATTTGTCCTTGCCCTGATTTTACACTTTATTCTGAAGTGGGAGACAACATGGAGTATGCTGTTTTCTCTGACGATCGGATTTTTTGTGACGGCAACGCTGGAAAATGCGCTGATCCGCCGGTATTTTGTGCGAAATAGCAATCATTACCGGCCGGTACTGCAGTATTTTAGGAAATATTGGAAATTGATTTTTACAAACTTTTTGTATATCCTTGGGTTATACATTCACAATTTTGTGTTCTGGACAACGGATATGCGGATGGAGATTGCAAAAAGTTTCGTATGTAACCAGCCATACGATATGGCATCCTGTCTCGCCATGTTTACCAACATTTCCGCAACGATCATCTTTATTGCGCGTGTGGAGATGAACTTTCACGAAAAATATAAACTGTACTCGGAGGCAGTCATCGGCGGAAAAGGCGCCGATATTGACAATGCGAAGAAACGGATGTTCCGTCAGCTTTCCAGTGAACTGATGACACTGGCGCGGTTACAGTTTATCATTTCTGTTGTGGTTTATCTGATCTGTGTTATTCTGCTACCAGGGGAGGGATTTTCCGGTATGACACTGAAAATTTATCCGTCACTTGCGGTTGGATATTTTATTCTGTTTCTGATGTATGCGGAAATTATCTTCCTGTATTATTTTGACGATCTGACAGGGGCAATCTGGACAGCGATCGTGTTTTGCCTGGTGACATGGATTGGCAGTCTGATTGCAACACATTTACCGGTGATCTGGTATGGCGCCGGGGTCATAGCAGGAGCATTTGCAGGATGGAGTGTGGCATATGCGAGACTGCGATGGGTAGTAAAAAAACATGGACAGACATGTCTTTTGCCGTGGAAATCTGATTCCTCAGGGAAAGGGGAAACGGCCATCCGGTATGGTTTATGAAAGAAAAGCAGAGCAAGAGCAGAAGGAGGAAGCGTAAATGAGCACAGCAGCAATTGTAAAAGCTTGCGTTATTTTGATGGGAATTGGAATTATGATCGTTACCTTCGTGCTTCATGCGAAAAAGAAGCTGACCGTAAACCTGGCAGTTACCTGGGAACTGCTTGGAATTGCAGCAATCTTAAGCGGAGCGGTTCCGAGATTTTCCGGATGGAGCAGCCGGATCGGGCTTGGGAGCCTCGTTGTTCTTCTGATCACAGCGCTTCTGGTTCTGTGGGGCGTTTACCAGATGACAATTCAGATCTCTTCCCTGTTAATGAAAAACCAGGAACTGGCGATTCTGGTTTCTCTTTTGAACCAGGAGAATGAAAGAATTCTGAGAGAACTGGAAAAACTGACGGGCAAAAATGCAAGAGAGTTATAAGGGAATAGAAGAAGGAAGAACGAATGAAGAAAATTTTGTTTGTGATCAACACCCTTGGCCGGGCGGGAGCGGAAACAGCGCTGCTGGAACTTTTGCGCCGCCTGGATGCGGAGGAATATGAAATTTCACTTTACGTACTTTTGGGGCAGGGTGAAATGATTTCCCAGGTACCGCAGAGGGTACATGTGAAAAATAAGAAAATCTGTACCGCTTCTGTGCTGTCCGGTGCGGGGCGGAGAAAACTGATACAGACATCTTTTCTGGCGTTTTTCCGCCATGGTCGCACCATAAAGAAAATGCAATATGTGATACAAAAGTTTTTTCCGAATGTAAAAAAACTGGAAACATTCAGCCGGACAAGCTGCTCTGGCGTGTAATTTCGGATGGAGCAGACCGATTTTCGGAAACCTTCGATCTGGCGGTTGCTTACCTGGAAGGCGGTTCTGCTTATTACGTTGCCGATCATGTGAATGCTAAGAAAAAAGCTGCCTTTGTCCATATTGCATACGGCAATTCCGGTTATACAAGGGAAATGGATCGGGACTGCTACGAAAAGATGGATCAGATCTTTACCGTTTCGCAGGAGACGCGCCGTCATTTTCTGGAATTTTATCCGGAATATGAGAAGAAAGTGCAGGTTTTTCACAATATTCTCGATACAGACCGGATTGCGCGTGAGGCGCAGCTGCCGGGCGGTTTTTCAGATTCCTATACAGGAATTCGAATCTTAACTGTCGGAAGACTGGCCTATCAGAAAGCATATGACATCGCAAATTCCGGCCATGAAAAAGATCCGCGAAGATGGCTATGAGGCGCGATGGTATGGTACTGGGAGAGGGGATCCGAGAGAAAATGCGCTCGAAAAGCAGATTGCAGAGCTTGGCCTGCAGGAAGATTTCCAGCTGCCGGGTGCAAAAGAGAATCTGTTTCCTTATTATGCACAGTGTGATCTCTACGTTCATGCAACACGGTTTGAGGAAAAAGCATCGCCATCCAGGAAGCGCAGACACTTGGCTGTGCTGTGATTGCATCGGACTGTGCGGGAAACAGAGAGCAGATTGTGGACGGGGAAGATGGTCTTCTCTGTACGCTGACACCGGAAGGCATTGCCGAAAAAGTAGAAGAACTGCTGGATGATCCGAAGAAACGGGAACGGCTTGCAGCAGCGGCAAAACAGAAAATGAACGGTCAGACAGAGGAAATCTGGAAACTGCTGAATCTAATGAAATGAGGCGGACATACATATGAGACAAAAAGAGGTACTGCTGATTATTCCGGCATACAACGAGGAAAAAAATATAGAAAAGGTCATGAAACAGCTGGCGCAGCCGGAGATAGCAGATATTGTTGATGTGCTGGTCATGAACGATGCTTCTTCTGACAATACCAACTGGCTGGCGAAGGAATATGGCTGTGCGGTGGTTACTCATGTTTTTAATCTGGGATATGGCAGTGGGCTGCAGCTTGGATATAAATATGCAATCCGAAGGGGCTATTCTTATGTTATTCAGATGGATGCGGATGGGCAGCACGATGTGTGCAATATCCCGAAAATTTACCAGAGATTAAAGGAAAAAGATGATGATGGAAGAACGCCGGACATTGTGCTTGGATCCCGTTTCATGAAGGGGAGTACAGAGTTTGAAGTTTCCTTTGCAAAAAAAATGGCATTTGTCCTGTTTCGAAAAATGCTGTATTTGGCAACTGGACGGAAAATTGCGGATCCGACAACCGGACTGCAGGGTTTAAGCCGGAAAGCTGTTTTATACTATTCCAAATATAATCATTTCGATGATAAATATCCGGATACTAATATGATTACTCAGATGCTGCTTCTTGATTTTAAAGTTGTGGAGATTCCAGCTGTTATGCATGCTCGGACTTCGGGGAAAAGCATGCATTCTGGTTTGAAGCCAATCTGGTATATGATGCGGATGTTTTACAGTGTCCTGGCTGTGATTTTCCGGTGTAAGGTATTGAAAATGGATGCAGGAGCAGGACGGATTGATGTGGAGAGAGAAGATAAAAAGTATCCTGAGCTGGCAGAAGGGAAGAGAAGCTAAAGGCAGGGCAGAAAAGAAAGAATTTCCAGAACTGCGGGGAAAACAGGATAAAAAAGAGCTTTTCCAGAAAGCGATACTTCAGGAAAGCAGGAAAGCGATACAGAATCCCGGGTGTGGCTGGTATCATTTATATACTTTCAACGCGGCGCAAACCGGGGAACCGCTCTACATCGCCTGTGAAGAGGAAGAACTTGTCCTTCTCAGAATTGATATCGGAGCATTCCGGGACAAGCCGATTTCAGAACCGTCTCTGGAATGGATTCGAAGGATTCTGGCATTTTTTCGGGAGAAAAGAAAAGGAATGATCCTGCGGTTTTCCTATGATCTTGAGGGAAAAGGACTGGAGAAAGAGCCGGGCAGTATCCGTCTGGTGGAAGAACATATGCAGCAGATCGGAGAAGTCATTCGGGAATATGCGGACGATATTTTTGCAGTACAGGGAATTCTGATCGGGAACTGGGGCGAAATGCACGGTTCCCGTTATCTGACCCCGGATGCCTTTCGAACCCTGACCGATACCATGATAAAAGCAGTGGACGGCGCCTGCCCGGTTGCAGTGCGGAAACCGGCGCAGTGGCGGGAACTGACTTTGGGATGGACGGAGCAGGAAAAGAAAAAACTGACTCTGTTTAACGATGGGATATTCGGATCGGAAACGGATCTTGGAACGTATGGCACACTGTCACCGGAAACACCGGGACAGAAAATCTGCAGCCGGGAAGAAGAACTGGAATGGCAGAAAAACGAAATGTGCGGAAAATTTTGCGGCGGAGAGGCCATATGGGGAAGTGGGGCAGAACCGGCTCCTTTCGTCTCGGCCCCAAAAGCAATGGCGGATCTCGAAAGAATGCATATTTCCTATCTGAACAGTACGTATGATTTACGACGGCTGGAACAATGGAAAGCAGAAACGGTCGAGGACGAAAGCGGCCTGGAGGCAATTGGAAAACGTCTCGGCTATCGGTTTGTTGTGGAAGGTGTGGAGTTTGTTTCGGAAAGGGAAGAACTTCAGATTACACTGGAAAACAAAGGATTTGCAGAACTGACCGAAGAGGCAGACTGTTATCTGGAGCTGGAAAGAAACGGAACGCTTCAGAAAAAAACTACAGATTGCAACAGATGCGAGACTCTGGAAGAGCGGAGAAAAAACCCACTCTTTGCCAGAAAATAAACTGCCTGCGGAATTAGCAGAACCAGAAGAACAGAAACTGTATCTGGCGCTGTACCGCAGGCGGGATGGAAGAACTATTTCATTTGCCAATCAGGAGAAAAACAGGGACGCCCCTTTTTGGGAATTTTCAAAATTGACCCGATTGTTTTAATATAATTTGCTGATTTCGAGCGTACCAATCGAAAATCCATGCGTATCATGAGAAAATGTGTTTGCGGGCAAAATTTCCCTTTGCAGAACAGGATCCGTCATCTGGAAATATACCGTATAACTGCCTTTGGCGAGTCTCGCAAGCGGGAGAGAAATAGAGAGCTCTGCAGTAGTCCCCGGTATCCAGAATCTGGAATCCGAAGAGATGGGAAATGAGAAAACCTCACCATCGGAAGAAACCAGGGTGAGCTGTAAATCCAGTTTTCGATAGCAGACAGAAAAACCAACATTTTCCAGCCGTATCTGAAAATCAGACGAATCCAAAGCAGTGTCCTGGATGACATAGCGGTATCCCAGATGACGCTCGATATAATCATAGCCGGACAATCCGTTAAAAACGGAAGCTTTGTCTTTGTAAGCAGCTGCTTTCCATTTATCCAGAACCGCGGGATCGTGTTCCGAATTCAGATAGGAGACATGCATGCGCGATAAATCCTGAATGGCATGTGCGAGATCATTCAATGGGTTATCCAGAGTGACCTCGCCGCCGTTTGGGACGAAATTGCAGAGTTCATTCTGGAAGGAAAGCTCATCCTCACGAACCCAGGCGGAACGGTAAGTGTCTGCGGAGGCAGCGGTATCACCATAAGTGCCGGTATCGTTGGCCGTTCCGAGCATACCATCGTTAAACAGTCCAAGCCGGGAGGAAAGCGAACCATCAAAAGCTGTTTCCTTTGTCGGCCGTTCGGAGGAATCCAGAATTTTCCGCCTCTGTACCGGTGTGCGGACAGACAGAAAAACCGAAGGATCCGTTACCTCTGCCAGATGGTGCATCAGGGTAGTACAGTCCTCATCGGACATGTAGTGAGAATTGTTCATTTCCCCGCAGTTTCCGACAAAAATGCCCTGCATCAGAAAAACACAGTCCGTGTAGCGATTTACAACTTCAGCTGTCTGGTCCATGTGACGCAGAATTTGCTCCAGACTTTGCGGCTCTGTTTCCATTGCTTTTCCATCCCAGTCGTAGAGAAAACGTAAGATCACCTGACTGCCATGTCTCTGCCAGGCAGAGAGAATGGTATCAAGCTGGGAAAGAGCTGAATCGGAGAGATCTTCGTTTGAAAAATTCTGCAGATTCACTTCCAGCATGACAATTCCCTGCCTGTTTTTGGCGTCGGAATCAGAGGCGGCAGGAAGATTCGAGAGCGAATCGCTTCCAAGAACATAGCCATACATGTGATAAAATCCAATGTATGGATTGGATAACTCGTCTGCGGATTCTGTGCATGGTTCCGGCATGTAATTCGCACGATAAAAAGAACGGATACCAAGAAATGCGAACAGTGCAAGGAATACCAGAAGCAGAAGAAAAAACAGAAGATAAGAAAATGATTTTTTCTATTTGTTTTCATAAAGGAAAGCCTTTCCAAAAGGGATACTGCCATTCACAGGTATCTGGAAACGGCAGCAACGATAGCAGGTATTAGATATATGATACCATTTTAATGTTACAAAATCCATGAAAACAGTGGAAAATAAGAGTGATGTAAAATTACGGAACTGTTTACCCGCGTAGCATGTTATAAAAACGAGAAGAAGGAGGAACTTATGCGCATTAAAAATTTATTCCGAAACAGTTTTTTTCAGTATGCTTTCACAGTTTGCGCTTCTGATCCTCGGCTTTTTCAGCCAGCGTGCCATGAACCTGTACATGGGCGCGGAGCTGGTTGGAATGAATGGTGTTATTTCCAATGTCATCAATATCCTTTCCGTGACGGAGCTTGGCATATCCACGGCAATCGTTTACCATTTGTATGGCGCGCTTGCAAGAAAGGATGAGGCAGAGATTGCATCGCTGATGAATCTTTACCGAAAGGCATATCACGTCTTTGCTGTTCTTGTATTTGCGGCGGGAATGGCGGTTCTGCCGTTCATCCACCTTTTTATGAAAAATAACAGTTATTCGTTATCCTATATCCGCGTTCTGTATGCGATGTGGCTGGTTCGAACCGTTCTTTCTTATCTTTTAACGTACCGGAAGTCGTTGCTGATTGCGGATCAGAAAGAATACATTGCAAGCATCACCGGACTGATTTTAAATGTGGTCAGCTATCTGGCGATTATTCTGCTGGTTACATGGGAACAGAATTATCTGCTGGCGCTTGGTATTGGAACCGTAACGGAAGTCGTGCTGAATATCTGGATCAGCTGGTATGTGGAGCAGAAATATACCGGTTTTTGCGCCAGCGGAGAAAAGAAAGAGCACATCGTCTCTGACGAAAAGAATTGTAAGAGATCTGTAAAAGCCTGTTTATTTCCAGAATTTCAGAAAAAATGCTGTATTGCACGGACAACCTGATTATTTCCGGTTTTATCGGGGTCGGTACGGTAGGACGATATGCAAATTACTGTATGATTACGCAGGCGATCAGCAATATTCTCACGATCCTTGCGAATACGATCCAGCCGACGGTCGGAGATTATTTTACAGAAAAAAATCGTCAGAGAAATTATGAGATTCTGCGGCAATTGACCTTTGGCTTTTTCTGCATTGCGTCGGTTGTATCGGTTGGCCTGTTTTCTCTGATTACACCATTTGTCCGTGATATCTGGCTTGGTCCTTCCTACGAACTTGGCTGGGGAATTACTGTTTTTTGTATTGTAGTATTGCTGGTTCGAATTATGGGATTGCCGCTCAGCCTTGTGATGGGCGTGACGGGACTGTTTGAAAAAGAGAAAAATGTCGGAGCATCCTCCGCACTTCTTAATCTGATCGTGTCACTGGCACTTGTAAAACCGTATGGGATGGCAGGCGTTCTGCTTGGAACCTTACTGTCTTATCTGCTGCAGATCTTGTATCGGTATATCATTTATTTCCGGGATTTCCTCGAGATGCCGGGAGAGGCGCTGCGGTATGCGCAGGATATCGGAGAGTATCTGGCAGTCATAGCGGGCGAAGTTCTGCTGATGCAGAAAATCGTACCACTGATATACGGAGCAGGCGGTATGCTTCTGTTCTGCGTCTGCTTTCTCCTGTGTATTGCGATTCCGCTGCTGCTGGATCTGGTGATCTTTGGAAGAGGCTGGAGACTTCAGAGCATTGTAACCATGGTGAAGGGAATGCGAAAAGCCTGATGCAATAGAAATTTCTCTGTGCATTTTGAAAAAAAATTCGGAGAGGACAATGAAAAAAATCAGTGCTTCTGAAAAAAACCCTGCGGAAAAAAAGCCGTTACCGACCAGAAAAACGGGCGGACAGGGCGTAAAAAGAGCCAGATGGAAGAAAGCATCCGATAAATTGGATGCGAAACAGAAAACGATTTTCCATTGCGTACGACACCAGTCAGTTTTCCATGAATCTGCTCCGGGGAAAGAGGTCCTTCCACTTCGGTCTGATTGTCCCCGACCAGATAGAAGCCATCCCTGGTAATTCGGCAGATGCGGTGCAGAACAAGGATTCCCTGCACACGGCGATACAGAATTACATCGCCGCGATGAAGTTCGGAAGGTAACACAGTGTTCAATGACAGCTTCGTCCCGGCCCGGAAGAAAAAGAGGATACATACTGTAGCCCTGCGGTTTCAGTTTGACGGCAGAACCGTTTTTTAAAAGTTGTTCAATATCGTAAGTGTACATAAAAAACTCCATTTGGCGGATACGCCGAACCGACGAAATGCGTGGCATTTTGACGAGTGGCTCTGAATAGTTACCTGAATTTTATTATAACAGCTTACCCTGAAAATAAAAAGGATGATGAGCAGAAAAAGCATAACTTTACATACAAAACGAAAGACAGCAAATATAAGAAAACAAACACAGGAAGGGAAATCAGATTATGAGAATCAGAAGGCAGGAAGGATATTTACTGCAGAAAATCGGGGACACACATTATCTTCTGCCTTATGGGCAGAAAATAGCAGACCAGCAGCGAGGAATGGAGCTGAATGAGACCGCACGGATTCTCTGGGAAGCGCTGGAAACACCAAAAACAATGGAAGAACTTCAGCAGAAAATGATTCGCTGTTATGAAGTGCCGGAAGAAGAGCAGGAGGAACTGAAAAAAGATATTCAGGCTTTTGTGAAGGAGCTTCTTGCCTTTGGTGCGGTACGACGGGAACTTGGTTCTCCGGATGGAACTTGCGCCGGAGAATTGAAGATCGCAGGAATTTCCATTGCTGTTTATGGAAAAGAGGGCTGCATTCCAAAACAGTTTGCTTCTTTTGAGAAGAAAAGAGGAAAGGAAGAAGCAACAGAGAAAACAGAAGGAGAGGCAGCGAAAAAAACAGGAGAAAAAGAAGTGGAAGAAACGGTGATAAAAACAGAAAATAGGCAGGATGCGGCGGATCTCACGTTAGAATTGATCGAGCATGTACCGGAAAGCCACCAGAATGGAAACATTCTGATCCGGAATAAAGATCTGACAGTCTGCGCGTGGGAAGAAGGCTATGTCCTCTGGTTCCCGGCTCTTAAAAATATCTATGAAATCTGGATGAAAGCGGATGGAAGCTTCGCCTGTATTTATTACCGTCTGCCTATGACAGAAGAAGAGCAGGATTCCCTCTTTCTGGCGATCCGGCCGGTATTTCTGTTCCTGGCACAGAAAAAAGGCATGTTTGCGCTGCATTCCGCATCTCTTCTTTATCTGGAAAAAGCATGGCTGTTTTCCGGTCCGTCGGGAATGGGAAAATCGACTCATACGGCATTTTGGAAAAAACTGTTTGACACGCCGTTTCTGAACGGAGATCTGAACCTCATAGGAAAAGAGGGCGATCAGTTTGTAGTATACGGAATCCCGTGGTGCGGCACATCAGAAATTTTCACAGTCGAAAAGAAAGAGCTGGGAGGGATTGTGCTGCTGGAAAAAGCGCCGGAGGATAAAATCGTTTCCCTGACGAAAGAGCAGAAAACACTCCGTGTGATGCAGCGGATGATCTCGCCGCCCTGGACGGCAGGGCTGATGAAAAAGAATCTTGCTTTTGCGGAAGAAATTGCAAATGAAAAGCCGGTTTACTTCCTGCGCTGTACGAAAAATGATACAGCGGCAGAAGTGATGCATCACAGAATCACGGAGGATGAACTTGCGCAGGAGGCTTTAAAATGAGAAACTTGTGGACAAAAATAAAAAAATGCCTCCAGGCGGAAATGCTTCAGAAGATGTGGAAAGAATTTCTGTGGATTGCACAGTATGCCAGACGATACTGGAAAGCCATGATTTTCTATACCGCACTTGGTGTTTTCGGAACCGGTGTTTCTCTTGCGTCCAGTGTGATATCGAAAGATCTGGTTGATATTATCACCGGGCACCAGACAGGAAAACTTTTGCAGACCTTCGCACTGATGATCGGCTTTTCTTTTGGAAATACCCTGATTTCGCAGGCATCTGCGTATGCATCTACGATGATTAACCTGAAGGTAGACCGCGAAATCCAGAATGATATTTTTGCCAAGATTCTGGTCACGGACTGGGAATCGCTGACAGCGTATCATACCGGAGATCTGGTAACACGGTGGAGTTCTGATGCTTCAAATATTTCCAGTGGTATCCTGAACTGGCTGCCGAATCTTGTGATCTATACTGTGAAATTTATCAGTGCATTGGCGATTGTGGTACATTATGATCCCACCTTTGCCATTTTTGCATTGCTTGGCATCCCGTTCAGTGCGCTTCTGTCCCGCCCGCTGCTGCGCCGGATGACGAACAATAACCAGCGGAGCGCACAGATGAGTGCGAAACTTTACGGATTTAATCAGGAAGCATTTTCCAATATTCAGACAATCAAGGCATTCGATATGATCCGCTTTTATGTCGATCGCCTGAAAAATCTGCAGCAGGAATACATCAAAATGCGCCTGGATTTCCAGAAAATGTCGATTGCAACCTCGCTTCTGATGACGTTAATCAGCTATCTTGTATCTTACAGCTGCTACGGATGGGGAATTTACCGTGTCTGGAGCGGGGCAATTTCTTACGGAACCATGACCATGTTTCTGTCTCTGTCCGGTACACTGACGGGTTCCGTCAATTCGCTGGTCAGCCTTGTGCCATCGGCGATTTCTCTTGGCATCTCAGCCGGCCGTCTGATGGATATTGTGGAGATGCCGCAGGAGGACTACAGTGCGGATCGGGAAGTGGAGCAGTTTGCAGAAAAATACCGGGCAAGCGGCATCGGGCTTGCTATGGAGGACTTGAGCTATACCTACCATACGGGAACAGAAGTGTTTTCGAAAGCATCACTGGAAGCGTGGCCGCATGAAATTATTGCACTCGTCGGCCCGTCCGGCGAGGGAAAGACAACGATGCTGCGGCTGATCTTATCCTTGCTGCGTGCCCAGGGGGGAGAAGCATGGATTGGTGCAGGGGAAGACAGAGAACAACGGATTGCACTGTCGCCGTCCACAAGGAAATTGTTTTCTTATGTGCCACAGGGGAATACGATGTTTTCAGGAACAATTGCAGAAAATATGCGAAATGTGAAACCGGAAGCCACAGATGAAGAGATCGTGGAGGCGTTGAAACTGGCATGTGCATGGGAATTTGTGGAGAAACTGCCGGATGGTATTGAAAGTATGGTGAAAGAACGCGGCGGCGGATTCTCAGAAGGACAGGCACAGCGGCTTTCGATTGCGCGTGCACTGCTTCGAAAATCTCCGATTTTGCTGCTGGATGAAGCAACTTCGGCGCTCGATGTGGCGACGGAACGGAAAGTGCTGAAAAATATTATGACAGATACGTATCCGCGAACCTGCATTGTAACGACACACCGGCCGACGGTGCTTGGAATCTGTACGAGAGTGTATGCGATTCGAGGAAAGAAGTGTGAGGAGCTGGGCGAGAAAGAAATTTTGGAGATGGAGAAGGATTTTCAAAATTGAAGAAAGTTGCAGAATTGAAAGTACCTGCAAAATTTGGAGCCGAATTTGTAAAAACAGGTTACAAGCGAATAAAAACT